>Ga0208411_1002004_pt1 | contig 12875 bp, 10 predicted proteins | sample ETN01SmetaG_4_FD_185793 | JGI IMG/M metagenome (GOLD analysis project Ga0208411, IMG submission 185793) | Marine microbial and viral communities from oxygen minimum zone, Eastern Pacific Ocean - ETNP2014F12-01SV261 (SPAdes) (version 2) | ecosystem: Environmental > Aquatic > Marine > Oceanic ...
GTCCCAGGCAATGGCAGTTGCCCTATAGTTGATACATGGTGGCAAACTGAAACAGGCGGAATATTAATTTCACCACAAACAGGGGCTATAGAGCTTAAGCCTGGCTCTGCCACGTTGCCATTTTATGGAATAGAGCCAATCATTGTAGATAAAAATGGCAAAGTGCTTGATGGAACATGTGAAGGAAGATTGTGTATTAAAGATTCTTGGCCTGGTCAAATGAGAACAGTATATGGAAATCATCAAAGATTTATAGATACATATTTTTCACAGTTTGATGGAAAATATTTTACAGGTGACGGATGTAAACGCGACTCAGATGGATATTACTGGATTACTGGCAGAGTAGACGATGTAATAATTGTATCCGGCCATAATCTTGGAACAGCTGAAATTGAAAGTGCCTTTGTCTCACATCCAAAAGTATCAGAAGCAGCTGTTGTAGGATATGCTCACAGCATCAAAGGGAGTGGTCTTTATTGCTACGTTTCTCTAAATGCTGATGAAGAACCAAGTGAACAGCTTAATATTGAGTTAAAAAAACTGGTTCGTGAAACAATAGGTCCTATAGCAACTCCAGATATAATTCATTTTTCTACTGGTTTGCCAAAAACCCGTTCGGGCAAAATTATGAGAAGAATATTAAGAAAAATTGCTGCTAATGAACACGAACAGCTAGGGGATACCTCAACTCTTGCCGATCCAAGTGTGGTTAATGAGTTAGTAAAAAATCGACTAAATAAAAATACAGTTTAATAAAACTACCTTGGTTTCCAATGTTTAAGGCATCTTGGTTCGTAGATATTTGCAGCTCCAACCTGGGTTCTATCTCCTCCCTCAATTTTTCTATATGTTTTGGTTGCTTCAATTCCGCATACATTACAAAACCCATAAATTTTCGTAATTTTATCTGCAAGAGCTAGCAAATATGATGAGGTTTCCCAGGGCTTACCACGTGAATCTTGATCTAATCCAGCACAAACTACATCAATGCCAATTTGCAAAAATTTTTCAACATTTAATACTGTTTCATTAGAATCCATAAACTGAATTTCATCCAAAAAAATTACATCATAGCTTTTATTACTAAAATCATAATGTGAATGAACATCTTTCCAATCGTCCATTGCATAACATTCATGACTTAAATTATTATGTGTTGAAATTAATTTTTCTGAATAACGATTATCAATTTTATGTTTTAAAACCAATATTTTTTTCCCTTGATGTTCTGCCCATAAAATTCTCTTTAAAAGCTCACTAGTTTTTCCTGCAAACATTGCGCCTACTATGGTTTCTAAATTTCCACGCATTTTTAATTCGATAAATTTTTTATAATTAGGTTTGTAATCATATTAAAATTGATATTATTCTAACAACCTACAAGATTGTCAATAAATTTAATGTAAAAATATTACTTTATTAAAATATTAGATTATTCTATTTAGCAAATTATGCAAAAAGGTTTAATTTCAAGATATATAATTTTTCAAATTTTAAAATCATTAAAAAATGAAAAAATAAATTATGACTCTATATACTTAAAAAAAATTAAAAATAAAAAAATTAATTCAAGTGACATTAAACTAATACAAAATGTAGTTCTGACTAGCATGAGATATAATTTAGAAATAGATCAGATCTTAAAGATATACGTAAAAAAAATTAATAAAAACAGTAACAGTTATTTTCTTATATTAAGTAGCATAGCCCAGATTGTTTTTCTACATTTTAAGGATTATGCTGTAATTAATTCTTCAGTTGAAATTGCAAAAAATAAAAAATTTTTAAAAATTTATCCTGCCTTTATTAATGGCTTACTAAGAAACATAGCTCGTAACAAAAAAAAACTTTTTAAAATAAAGGTTTCTTTTTCAATGTTACCTCAATGGTTCATAAATCAAACTAATAACTGGAATGAAAAACAAAAGACCAATTTTGTTAAAACTATAAAAAAAGAACCTAACATTCATCTAGTTTTTAAAAGTTCAGAAGATCTTGATAAGTTTAAATTGCCAAGTATTAAAACAACAGAGAATTCGCTTGTTATAAAAAAAGCCACAAAAATTAAAAATTTACCAAAATATAGAGAGGGTGTTTGGTGGATTCAAGATTTTTCTTCTATGATGCCGTTGTTTTTATTAGATAAAAAAAATTCAAAAAAAGTATTGGATATGTGCGCCGCTCCAGGAGGAAAAACTATTCAATTAATTTGTAGTAAAGCTGAGGTAGTTTCTTATGATAAAAATAAAAATAAAGTATCTATAATGAAAGAAAATCTTCATCGTTTAAATTTTAACAACGAGGTAATAAATAAAGATAGTTTAAAGATAAATTCAAAAGATAAATTTGATATGGTTATAATTGATGCGCCCTGTTCTTCTATCGGGACAATTAGGAGAAATCCTGAAATTTTTTACAGGCATTCTTCTCCTAATTTTCAATATATTATTCCTACACAATACAAATTTCTTAATAAGGCAAAAGATTTAGTAAAAAATAATGGTATTATTATTTATATGGTTTGTTCTTTCTTAAGTAATGAGGGAGATAACCAAATTGAAAGATTTTTAAGTGAAAACAAAAATTTTAGTCTGGTAAAATATTTTTCAAAAAATCGTGACATTGATGAATTAATAAATGAAAAAGGTTTTTTTAAAACCTATCCAATAAATTTTAGAAACAAATTTTTAATAGATGGTTTTTTTGCAGCACAGTTACAAAAAAATGCTTAGGTTTCTTTTATTTTATATTTACAAATTTTTTCTACTAAATAATATTATTTTATTTATCAGAGAGAAAAAATTATTTGAAAAAAATTATAACTATGATTTTAGAAATATTATATTTGAGGATTTGTTATTTTTAAAAAATATTTTTTTTAATAAAAAATATTTTAATTCTAAATTTTATGACGAAGAAAGTAAAACCTACCATAGTTTTGATTGGCTTATAGCTGCAAAAAACATAGGTGGCACAGAGTGTGTACTAATAGCAAAAAAACAAATTATTAATTGGTATAGTAAAAGATATTCAAAAAACTCTTTTGTTTGGAATGATATATTAACTAGCAAAAGATTAATTAATTTAATTTATAGCTATGATTTTTATGCAATATCTTCAACTAATAATGAAAAAATATTATTTAGAAAAATCATATTAGAGCATTTTATAATTTTAGATTTATTAAACAAGTTTAGAATTTCAAAAAAAAATGTTTCAATTGAAATGATAAAAATCCTTTTACTTTTTAAATTAATACATAAACTAAATATTAGTGATATAATTTTTTTATTGAAAGAACAAATGCGAACGCAAATTGATAAAAATGGTTTTCACAAATCTAATAACCCCTCGTATCAGGCTGAATTTATTAATAATTTATATGAAATCAAAAATATTTTTTTGTTTTTTGAAATTAAGGTTCCTGATTCAATTCAATATCAAATTTCCAATATGACATCCGTTCTTGGAAATTTAATACATAAAGATAACTCTATTGCTTTTTTTAATGGATCAAATTGCGCAAATTACAATAATATAATCAAAATAATTAATTTAACAAAAGATATCAAATTTAAAAATCTTCAAAATATTAAAAATGGAATTGCTGTTTATTCAAACAATAAATTTAAAATATTTTTTGATGTTGTTAAACCTTCAGATAAAGAGATTAATCAAAATCTTCACGCAAGTACTTTAAGTTTTGAATTAAGTTATGATAATGAAAAAATTATTACTAATTGTGGATCAATAGAAAAAAGATTTGTTAAAAGACTAGATTATTTTAGATATAGCGCTGCTCATTCAACTATTATTGTTGCAAATACAAATATAAGTGAGTTGGTTGAAAAAAAATCATACAAAAGAATACCTAGAAATATTATTTTTGAAAATAGTGAAAAAGAAGATAGTCTAACTTGGACTGGAAGTCATGATGGATATATTAAAAACTTTAACAAAATCGTCAAAAGAAAAATTAAGATTTATAAAAAATTTAATAAAATTGAAGGTGAAGATACAATAATTACAACTAAATTACATAATAAAAAAATTCTTTATAATATTAGATTTCACTTAACCCCTAATTGCTCATGTTTGATTACTAATAACAGTAAAAATGTGTTAATTAAGACAAAAGGTGGGCAATCGTGGATTTTTGCATCCAAAACAAATTTAACACTTGAAGATAGTATTTATATAAAAGATGGAAAAAAAATAGAACAAACTAAACAAATTGTTATATCTAACTATTCTGATTCCTCAAAACAAAAACAAGTTTGGTCTATTACTAAAACATAATTTATGATGAAAGAAAAATTTGCTTTAATTTCTGTATACAATAAAAATGGTTTAAAAAATTTATGTAGTTCATTTTTTAAAAACGATATTAAAATTATTTCTACAGGTTCAACTGCTAAATATATTTTATCTTTGGGATTTCCTTGCAAGTTTGTATCAAATGTTACAAAATTTAAAGAAATTTTAGATGGACGAGTAAAAACATTACATCCAAATATACACGCATCCTTGTTATTTAATAGAAAAATAAACGGACATGTAAAATCTTTTAATAAATTAAAATTTCCAGTAATTGATTTTTTAATTGTTAATTTTTATCCATTCGAAAAAATTATAAAAAAAACTTCAAATTTTTCAAAATGCATAGAAATGATTGATATTGGAGGCCCAGCTTTACTCAGATCCTCCTCAAAAAATCACGAATTTGTCACAACAATCTGTGATATTAAAGATTATAAAAGTTTAATTAATGAGTTGAATAGTAATCTAGGATTTACTTCTTTAAATTTTAGAAAAAAAATGGCTCAAAAGGCATTTACTACTACTGCTAATTATGATTCAGTTATATCAAACTGGCTTAATAAAAATAAAACTCGTTATTTTAAAATAAAAAATCATAAAAAAATTAATTTGAGATATGGTGAAAATCCCAATCAAAAATCATTTTTTTATAAAAACAAAAATAAAAAAACATTTTTTGATAATATTTTACAGGGTAAAAAAATTAGTTATAACAATATTCTTGATATAGATTCAGCAATTAATTGTCTTAATGAATTTAGTGAACCTACGTGTATAATTATAAAACACAATAATCCCTGCGGGGTATCGTCATGCAAACGTATATTAAGTGCATATAAAAGGGCTCGTCTAGCAGATCCAATTAGTGCATTTGGAGGTATAGTAGCTTTAAATAGATTAGTTACTTTAAATTTGGCAAAGCTAATATCTAATAATTTTTTTGAAATTATTATTGCAAACAATTTTACAAAACCCGCGCTTAAAATTTTTAGCAAAAAGAAAAATTTAATAATAATTAAAAGTAAAAATTTATTAATTGATAAAAAATTAGATGTAAAATCAATCAATGGTGGCTATGTATTTCAGGATAAAAATCTAACTAAAATTAATTTAAAAAATATTTATTGTGTAAGTAACAAAAGGGCTTCAAAAAAAACACTAGAAGATTTGATTTTTTCATTTAGGGTGTGCAAACATATCAAATCAAACTCTATTGTACTTGCAAAAAACAAACAAACTATTGGAATTGGAGCTGGTCAAATGAGCAGGGTTGATGCGACTAAATTATCTCTTATGAAGGCTGGTAAACACGCAAAAAATATTGGTTTTGTGGCAGCTTCAGATGCATTTTTTCCGTTTACAGACAATCTTAAATTATTAATAAAAAACAACTGTAAATCTATCATTCAACCAAAGGGATCTATTAACGACAATAAAACCATAAAATGCGCGAATTTTTATAGTCTTCCTCTTTACTTTTCTAATTATAGATTTTTTAAACATTGATAAATTTTATGATTAAAAATTACATTAGTATAAAAAAAATTGATCAAAAATATCTATATGATATTTTAAAATATCATCCTAATATCGGATCAGGTAGAAAAAATTATTCTGCTCAGTACAACAGAATTTTAAAAAACATTTTTTTATCTAAAATTTATACAAAAAATAAAATCCTAAACAATAAGAATTTTTTTTTATATTAGGTTTCTATCTTATAATATTCTTTTGTATAATAAGTAATTTATTTCAATAACTTACTTAATGGTGTTTATTAATAAAAAATATATCTTTTTATTTACACTTTTTTTTACTAATGTAATTTAATATTCAATAAAACTCATATGCATAAGGATGTTTCAAAAAATTATTTAAATAGACTTTCAAGCGAAGGTATATCTAATTTAAATGACGGAAAACCCAAAATTGCCTTAAAAAAATTTGAAACAATTCTTTTACATTATCCAAATCATCCAAAAATCTTAAATCTTATAGGTCTTGCTTATTACCAATTAAAAAATCTTAATATGGCTTTAGAATATATTATGAAAGCTATTGCGAATGATTCTAAAGAAATAGGCTTCTATATAAATTTAGGTAATATTTATCGAGAATCACAAAATTATTCTGATGCGGAAAATGCATATATGCGTGGTTTAGAAATAAATAATAACTCTTATGAATTATTTTATAACCTTGGTATTCTTTATACCAAGCAGCATAAATATAAAAAAGCTATAAAATATTATGAAAGATCTTTCAAAATTAATCCTTTAAATAAATTTAATTTAGATAATTTGGGAAACGCATATAACGAACTTGCGAGATTTGATGAGGCAATTAAGTGCTACAATAAAGCCATAGATCTAGATCAGAATTTTTCTCAAGCGAAATTTAATTTAAGCTTAGTAATGTTACTAACAAATCCCACAAGCTCAGGTTGGCGGAATTATGAGTACAGATCTGTAAAAAATAATAAAATAAAAAAATTAAATAGCTTTACAAAATGGGATGGTTCTAATTTAAAAAATAAAAATCTGTTAATCCATGATGAACAGGGTATTGGAGACACTATTCAATTTGCAAGATACATCCAATTAATAAAAAAGGATCATACTAATATTATTTTGTATATAAAAAAGAATTTAGAGTTTTTATTTCATAAAATTTCTAAGATAGATGAAATTATAACTGATATAGACAATGTTCAAAACGTAGACTTTTTCATTTCTATTATGAGTTTACCTTATATATTTAGACATGAAGCAAAAAAACCCTGTTCATATAATTTTTTCCATCCAAATTATGATCTTAAAGAAATTTGGAGAAAAAAATTTAATAAAATAAAAAAAATTAAAATAGGAATTATGTGGCAAGGAAATAAACTTCATCGTTCTGATCATAAAAGATCTATTCCTTTAAAAAAAATGCATCCCTTGTTTGAGTTAAATGATATTGAATTTATTTCATTACAAAAGAATGAGGGAAGGGATCAGATCAAACTTAATGATTACAAAAATTTAATGACTGATTTTTTTTCTGATAGTAGTGTAGATAAAATTCCTTTTGAAGATACTTTAGCAATCATTGATAATTTAGATTTGATTATATGTGTGGACTCTCATATAGGACATATTGCAGCTACTATGGAAAAGGAGACTTGGATAATGCTTTCGTATGTTCCAGATTTCAGATGGGGACTAAAAAGTTCTACAACGACTTGGTATAAAGATGTTAGATTGTTTAGACAAAAGAAAATAAATTTATGGGAAAGTCTAATATTGGAAATTAAAAATGCATTAATTGAAAAATTTTTTTTAAAGACATAGGGCTATAGAAAAACTATGAATAATTTAAATAATGATTCAATTAATGAAATTATATATCTAATTAAAGATGGCGATCTTGAATTAGCTTGGAATAAAGTTGAGTCTTTGTCGTTTGAATATCCTTCATCAGATATACTTTTGAATTTAAGAGGGACGATATTTTTAAAAAAAAAAGAATATGAGAACGCTCAAAATAATTTTTCTAAAGCGCTAAAAATTAATCCTCATTTTATATCTGCAAAACTTAATTTGGGCATTGTTTATCATAATTTAGGAAAAAACGAAGAAGCTCTTAAATGTTACAAAGAGATAGCAAAGATCAATAATACTTTACCTACTGTTTATAATAATATGGGTTTTATACTTTATACTCAAAACAAATACTCTGAAGCAATCAAAGAACTAAACAGGGCTATAGTACTAAAAAGGGATTATGCTGAAGCTTTTTTAAATCTTGGTATGGTTTACTTAAATCTTAAAAAATATCGAGAAGCTATAAAATTTTTCGATCAATCGTTAGTTTATGATAAAAAACTTTTATCGGTTTATTATTATTTAGGAGAATGTTTTAAAAATATTAAAGATATTGATAAGGCTCTTTCACATTATACCTTGTCTCACCATCAAAAGACTAACTCCAGAATACTTGAATGCTATTTTATTTTAAACAAAAAGAAAGAGTATCAAAAACTGATTAGCAGTATTAGTAAAAATGATCCTGACAACAGACGAATTGCAGCAATTTCAGCTTATATTTCTAATCAATTCAATATTAGAAATACCTATTCTTTTTGTCAAGAACCGTTAAATTTTATACTAAAAAACAATATTAAAAAAAATATGGAAAATGACGGTTTAGAAATACAAGAATTAATTAAAGAAATATCAGACAAAAAATTTACATGGGAACTTTTTGGGAAAACAACTATAGGGGGCAGCTCCGTATACAATTTAACTCAATTGGGAATTACATCTTTATCAAAGCTACAAAATATTTTAGTCAACGAAATTTTAAATTATAAGAAAAATTTTAAAAATGAGAAATGTACTTTTATTCAAAAATGGCCAAAAAAATACAAATTCAATATTTGGAGCAATATACTTAAAAGTAAAGGGTACAACACATCTCATATTCATCCTGCTGGTTGGTTGAGTGGTGTAGTTTACTTAAAAGTACCTTCTAATATAAAGAAAAACGAAGCTGGAATTGAGTTTAGTCTTCATGGAAAAGATTACCCTATAAAAATAAAAAATATCCCAACAATAACTATTGTGCCTAAAGTTTGCGATCTTGTTTTGTTTCCTTCTTCTCTTTTTCATAAAACAATACCTTTTAAGTCAAGGAGTGAGAGAATGATTATAGCTTTTGATATACACAAATTGCAGTAAAATATAATAAAAAAAATATGGATAAATTAAACAATAACCAACTTACAAAATTATTCAACAAAGGCACTAACGAACTTAACAATGGCAATCCATTAAAAGCTATAGAATTTTTCAAAAAAATTTTATTTATAAAAGAAAATAACGAAATAGTTTTAAATAACTTAGCGTATGCGTATTTTATAATAGGAGATTACATTAATTCTGAAAAATCAATATTAAAATCTATAGATATAAAAAAAAAAAATCCTTATTTTTATTATAATTTAGGTAATTTATATAAAAGAATTTCTAGACTTGATGATGCAATAAAAAATTATGATATGGCAATTTCATTAAATGCTAACAATCATGATTATTATTACAATAAAGGTTATGTTTTATTAAAACAGAAAAAATACCATTTAGCTTGGAAATTTTTTGAAAAAAGAGTTTTCACAAAAAAATATGAAAATAAACTAAGTAATATTATAAAAAATTATTTAATGTTATCGGTAGATTTTATAAAAGAAAAAAAAATAGCAATAGTAGCTGAACAAGGATTGGGTGATCAAATATTGTTTAGCTCAATGTATAAAAATTTATTAGATTTAAAGATTAACTTAAAATTTATAAATGATATACGGTTAGTAAAAATATTTGAAAGAAGTTTTAGCAATTCTGAATCTATTAGTAATAAAGATTATTCCAGAATCAATGAGTTAATTAACAGAGGATACAAATTTTTACTCTCAGGTAGTCTTGGGCAGTATTTTAGAAAAAATATTGATGATTTTGATGGTGAATCTTTCTTGATACCAAACAAAGATAAAATTGATAAATATAGAGGAATATTATCAAAACATAAGTTTAAAAAATTCGTAGGTATTGCCTGGAAAAGTTCCAATTTGAAAAGTGGTAATAAATCCATTCGATTAAATGATCTAAAGCCATTATTTGATAATAAAAATATTGGTTTTGTAAGTTTACAATATGGAAATAATTCTGAACTAAAAACCTTTAATAATAATAACAATGCAATTATTGAGATCGAAGAAATAGATTTATTTCAACAAATTGATGATGTTATATCTCTAGTTCATTGCTTGGATGCTGTTGTCACAACCCCTAATGTTAATGTACATTTTGCAGGATCTGTTGGAAAAAAATGTATAGTGGCTTCTCCATTTGATAATGAACTTTTTTTGTATTCAAAACTTAATGATGGAAAATGTGAATGGTATAAAAATCAAAAAACATTCATTGTGAATAATGATTTAAATTCTGTTCTGAAGGAAATAACAAAATTATTATAAAAGATGCCGGACTATTTTTTTAAAGAATAAATATATATTATGCATAAAATAAATGTTTGTTGTGTAAAAGAAGGAAATAAGTTTGATAGTGATTATGTAAATACTTTGTATCTTATGACTAGAAGACACTTAACAATTCCTTTTGATTTTACTTGTCTCACAGAAAAATCCCAAAATTTACTAAAACAAATAAAAGTTATAAACCTTGAAGACAGATCAATAAAGGGCTGGTGGAATAAATGCCTACTCTTCAAACCAGGTTTGCTAAGTGGGAGTTGTTTGTATCTAGATTTAGATATGATCATATTAAAAAATATTGATGAATTTATAATTCAAAATCAACACTTAAATATTCTGTGTAACCCTATATCTGTTAATGGTAAAAATTATTATAATATAAATTCATCTATGTTATTTTGGAATGCAGATAATAAGGAATTACATAAAATTTGGTTTCAATATTCAGAAAATAAAATTTTTTATGAGACTCATAAACCATCAATAAATGAAATATATGGGGATCAAAAAGTTATACTCGAGTCTAATGTCAAGTACAAATTCTTTTCCACCGATAAAATACGTTATTTTAAATTTATTAAGGAAGAAGACACTTTAGATGAAAACATATCAATAATTGTCTGTAAGGGGAAAAAACAAAAAGATCACAAATCAAATTTTTTTGTTAGAAAATACTGGAAATAAATTATTAATAAATGAAAAAAATTTTTTTGAGATAGAAGAAATTTGTCAATAATAATTAAAATTTAATTGATATTAACAAGAATTTATTGATAATTTATGGAACTGCGCCACTTGATCAAAATAAATATAAATTAGCTTTAGGCATATTTAGAAAATCTTATTCTTTTTTACAAAAATTAAAACAAAATCTTTTTACCCAATTTAATCCCATATCTCTTTTATGGACTGGCATTTAGCCTGATCAAGGTAATAATTTCCATAAATTAACATTCCAACATTATGATAAAAAATAAATATATAACTTTCGTTTCGAAATAATGACAACCACAAGGTTTAATGTTAAAAGCCAAATTAAGCGGGCGTAGCTCAGGGGTAGAGCGCAACCTTGCCAAGGTTGAAGTCGAGGGTTCGAATCCCTTCGCCCGCTCCAAAAACCGCGATTTTTTCACTTTTTAAATTTTAGGTATTAAACAAGGTATTAAACTTTTTTATAAAATAAAATATTATTTTGATTTGCAAACACCTTTGAGGTTAAGCTTAATTATTCAGTAAACTTTTAGAGCATTTCTCCGATCAAATCATAGTCATCAGAGTAAATTTTCTTTAGTTTTTTTATTTGCCTTAAATTCAGTGAGATTTGAAATTCTTTGCCGCCTGTCTGAATTTTAGGAAAGTCAATTTTTTTTTGGAAAAAATCATTTATACCATCAACAAAATTTTTTATATTTGAGATATTTGCAACAATGGTAAAATATTTTAAGTCTTTCCCAAGCCAAAAATTTTGAGGGAGAAAATGTTGATTTTCAAACATATTATTTTCTAATTTTTCTATTACCATATCTAATGAGTGATTTATAAAACCACGATCCCTGTGAAAAAGTATTCTGTTTTTATAACATGAAATAAATCTTTTAATAGGATCTCTCACTAAACAACATTTTTCATCAGCATTAACTTCTTTAAATGGATAGTATGGCGGTAAAAGATCTATCAAATTCTTTTTTCCATTTTTTCCTTTATAATAATCATAAATTTTTTTTGTTTGCTTATATCTGGGTAGTTTATCTTCAATAAAATAAAATTTATTTTTTAAACCTAAATGGTAGATTAAAAATAGTTTTACAGATGAATTGGCATTTTTAGCTACAGGGTAGTAAATTAAGGTTTTATTAGTTCTCTCGTTAGTAAAATAACCAAGGTTAATGTTTTTTTTCATTTTTATTAATTATAACTTATTTGTTTTATCATATAATCTTTTCAATAAATACAGTTGTGCAACACCTCATCAATATGAATTCAACACTGACTTTTCACACAAAAAACAAAGTTGTTTTGCTTCATTAGCTTAATACCAACGCAATTAAATTCATTTCCTTTAGGTATTAAACTCTTTGTTTAATACCAACGCATCCAAAAAAGCGTTTTAACATATGGTCAAAACAGACATCGGAAACCCCTCACACAACGTTGCCAAGGTTGAAGTCGAGGGTTCGAATCCCTTCGCCAGCTCCAATAACTACGGTTTTTTCTCTCTATTAAAATCTTCTAATCTTACTTTGTCTAAATTTTTTTTTAGTATTTTTAATTCTTGAGGATAAGCTATTGATTCTTGATACTTTAAAAAAATCTTTGAATTAATATTAAAATAATTTTTATAGCCTTTGATCAGTAATTGAAAACAATTAAAAGCAGCTCCTTCATCATAAAAAAGAATTTTATTTTTTTCTAAATCATCATTTATTTTTTTTCCATCTTTACATAAAATAGAATAATCAAATTTATTTGAAAATATCAAAGACGGTAATTTCATTGATATGGTTTCCGCAAAAGTTGTACT
>Ga0208411_1002006_pt1 | contig 12866 bp, 11 predicted proteins | sample ETN01SmetaG_4_FD_185793 | JGI IMG/M metagenome (GOLD analysis project Ga0208411, IMG submission 185793) | Marine microbial and viral communities from oxygen minimum zone, Eastern Pacific Ocean - ETNP2014F12-01SV261 (SPAdes) (version 2) | ecosystem: Environmental > Aquatic > Marine > Oceanic ...
TGGGGTTTTCCAGCGTTCATTGTTACCAATAGAACCGGTGTGCTCTTACCACACCTTTTCACCCTTGCCATGTTATGGCGGTTTATTTTCTGTGGCACTGTCCCTAGGGTTTCCCCCGCCAGGTATTACCTGGCACTGTATCCTTGTAGAGCCCGGACTTTCCTCTTTAAAATAAATTAAAGCGATAAGTCATTTATCTGGCAATTTCAATTTAATACCTTGTTTCAAAAATTCAAGTTTAAAAATTCATGAAATTAAAAGACTTTTACTAATTAAAAGGCATTCTTTATCAATTTTACCATTAATTAAGTCTTGTCTGAATCGTCTTTGAAATGCCTTAATAATAAAGTGATTATTTTTTTTATTAAATTTTTTCTGATTATTTTTCATATATCCAACTTTATGAAGGTTTTTTAAAAAATTACTTTCTTCTTTTTTGGAATAAAGTTTAACCTTTCTATACTTTTTGATTTTTTTTAAATCCAGTTTATGCCACCAAGCTAATTTATTTTTAGCCAATAAATACCAAGGGAATTTTTCCCCTGGATCTTTTTTACGATCAGGTGAAATGTCTGAATGACCAAGAATACATTTGTATCCAATTTTATATTTTTTCATCAAATATTTTAATAATCTTTTAAGAGAAAGAATTTGTTTTATAGAAAAGTTATCATATCCATGGTAATGACCGGGATTGGTCATTTCAATGCCAATTGAATGTTTATTCAATGATGTTAAATTTTTCCAACTAGATATACCTGTGTGCCAGGCTTCATAAAGATCTGGTACTAAATTTAATATATTGCCATTTTTTTTAATGTAATAATGAGAACTAACTTTTGATTTGGGGTTTAATAATCTTTCAATAGCAGCTGTTTCCTTTTTCATTCCAGTGTAGTGAATAATTATAAACTTTATTCTTTTTTTAGGTCTTTTTGGTAAGCCAAAATTTGGTGAATATTTTGTGGTCAATTTTATGCCCATTTTTCGATACATTTTTAATAAATAGTTAATTTACATTAGTTTTTAATATATTATAAAGTCGTTGATGATCAAAAAAATAGTAATAATACTTTTTACAACTTTTGCGCTAACTTTAAATGTTAGTGCCGGATCCGATGGAGAATTGATATTAAAAAAGAATGAACCATCTGAAGTAAAAGACTGTTTTGAAAAAATTAACAGAGTAACTTTTAAATTTAATCAAGCTCTAGATGGTATGATTTTTCAACCTGTTGCATCATTATATAGAAAACTACCTTCACCAGCCAAAACAAGTGTGAATAATTCACTTGAAAATATTTCTCACTTAGCAACTATTCCAAACAATCTTTTACAAGGTGATTTTAAACAAGCGGGAATAAATACTGGAAGATTTATAGTCAATACAACGCTAGGAGTTTTAGGACTTTTTGATGTTGCTCAGTATTTGGGGCTTACAGGTTATGAAAGGGAAGACTACGGACAATCATTTGCAAAATTGGGTGTTGGTCCAGGATGTTATGTTGTCTTACCAGTCTTAGGACCAAGTACAGTAAGAGATACTGTTGGTTCTACTTTAAGTTTTTTAGGTGGAGATCCATGGTACAATGTGTCAGTTAAAAACGATACACAATATTTTAACGACCCAGACTATTATTTTTCAAAGGGAATGTCTGGGGTAGATTTTAGAGCTAAAAATTATAACTCTATTGAAAATTTAGAAAAAAATTCATTAGATTTTTATGCTTCAGTTAAAAGTCTATATTTGCAAGACAGACAACAAAAAATACTTAATACAAAAAGAATTATTGATACCCAGGATGATAGTGACTGGGAAGAAATCAGCCAATAATTTACATAAACTATGAAAACAAAGAAGATTATTACCATAGTTTTATTATATTTTTTAAATATAAATTATTCTCATTCTATTGAAGCTGACATATTTGTGCAATCAACAGTAAATAGAGCTTCAAAAATATTATCTGAAAATATTTCTAAAGAAAAAAAAATTAATAAACTAAAACTAATTGCTAAAGAAACTGTAGATATAAAAGGGATAGGATTTTATACACTTGGCTCAACTAGAAAAAGTTTGAATGAAGATAATAAGAAGAAATATTCCCAGTTATTTGAGCATTATTTTCTTAAAAGTTTTTCAAGTAGATTAGCAGAATACACAAATCCTGAAATTGATGTTACGTCAAAAGAAGTTTTGAGTGCAAATTATACAATTGTTAATAGCATTTTAAAAGGAACTTCTGAAAGACCAGAGGTAAAAATTGATTGGAGGATTTATACAAAAGATCCTGAAAATCCGTTAATTAGAGATTTAATTATTGAAGGTTTAAGCTTAGCAAGAACTCAAAAAGAAGAGTTCTCTTCAATTTTGAATTCAAATAAAAATGATATTAATGCTCTTTTTAAAACTTTAGAAGAATTTTCAAATAATTAATTTCACAAAATTTGGTGGGCCCGCCAGGACTCGAACCTGGGACCAATACATTATGAGTGTACTGCTCTAACCAACTGAGCTACAGGCCCAAATGAATTACTCTTGTACTTTGTTTTTTATTGATAATCAATATTACTCATCAGTAAAAAAATATACTTTATGGATTTTTATGGTGGGCCGTGTTGGTTACGCTCCAACTACCCCTGCAATGTCAATGCAGTACTCTACTATTGAGCTAACGGCCCTATTAAAATAACTTTAACTTTCTAAGAAACTTTTCAACTGTTTAGATCTACTAGGGTGTTTAAGTTTTCTAAGAGCCTTGGCTTCAATTTGTCGAATTCTTTCTCTAGTAACTGAAAATTGTAAACCAACTTCTTCCAATGTATGATCGGTATTCATTCCAACTCCAAATCTCATTCTTAAAACTCTTTCTTCTCTTGGGGTTAAGGTAGATAAAATTTTAGTAGTTGCCTCTCCTAAGTTAGATTTAATTGCTTGTTCTAATGGAGCAAGAGCCTTTGTATCTTCAATGAAATCTCCTAGACTGCTATCTTCTTCATCACCGACAGGTTTTTCAAGTGATACAGGTTCTTTAGAAATTTTAAGTACTTTTCTCACTTTGTCTAAAGGCATTCTAAGTTTTTTGGCTAATTCCTCTGGTGTAGCTTCTCTTCCAAACTCACTTAAGATCAACCTTTGAGTTCTAACTATTTTATTAATAGTCTCAATCATATGAACTGGAATTCTAATTGTTCTTGCTTGATCGGCAATTGATCTTGTGATTGCTTGTCTTATCCACCAAGTTGCATAAGTCGAAAATTTATATCCTCTTCTATATTCAAATTTATCAACTGCTTTCATCAGTCCAATATTTCCTTCCTGAATTAAATCAAGAAATTGTAGTCCTCTATTTGTATATTTTTTCGCAATTGAAATAACTAATCTTAAATTTGCTTCAACCATTTCTTTTTTTGCTATTCTTGATTCTTTTTCTCCTTTTTGAACTCTGCTAACTAATTTTTTAAAATCAGTCACGGACATTCCAATTTTATGACTTACTTCAATTAATCTTTCCCTTATTTGTTTAAATTGATCTTTATTTTTTGAAAAAAATTGTTTCCAAATAGAATTGGTATCTAAAAATTTTTTTAAATTTGGATTAATTTCATTACCAATATAAAACTTTACAAACTCATTTCTTGGTATTTTATGATCCATGGCTAGTCTCATAAGATTTCCTTCTAAAGAAATTATTTTTTTATTTTCAACGTAATGTTTTTGCACGAGATCTTCTAAAACTGATGGGGATAACTGTAGCGATTTAATATTTTCAAGTATCTCTTGGACAATTTTTTCATAACTTTTTTCCTTAGCCGGTGAAAAAGTTTTAGAATTTAAAACACAATCTAATTTCTCTTTTTGATATTTTATTAATTTATTATAATCTTTAGTCAAAAGATTTACTGTTTTTAAAACTTTAGGTTTTATTTCTGTCTCCATTGCAGCAAGAGTTGGGTTAAACTCTTCATCGCTATCATCACCTGAACTCTCTTCGCTATCAGTTTCACCAGAATTTTTTTGTTTTGCACTTGGTCCAGTGGTTTCATCTTCCATATAATTTGTGTCAATATCTATAATTTCTCTAACTAATATTTCATCCTTTTGTAATTTTTCATTCCACTCAAAAAATTGTTCAGCTGTGATTGGGCTTTGAGATAATGCAATTAACATTACATCTTTTCCAGCTTCTATTCGTTTTGCTATAGCAATTTCACCTTCTCTAGATAACAGTTCAACTCCACCCATTTCTCTAAGATACATTCTGATAGGATCATCACTTTTTTCTATTGTTTTACCTTCTTCTTTTGAAGAACCTTCTTTTTTTCTTAAAACTTTAAAATCTGATTTTTTTTCTACAAGTGTAACTTTCTCATCTAAAATATGTATAAAAGCTTGAGATAAATTCTGATCGGAAAGATTTCTTTTTCCTAAAGACTTACTTAACTCTTCGTAAGTAATAAAACCTCTATGAGTCCCTCGACCCATTAATCTAGCAAATGATTTTGTAATTATTCTTTCCACAGCAATTAAATTTGAAGAGTCTTATATAATATCAAATCTGTAAAAATCCATTATTAATTTAGAAGGATTAATTGATATTTTGCTTTTTTTTTAGCTCTTTTAGCTCATTAAATGTTGTCTCACTCAAATCCTTAGAAAACTTCGATTCTAATTCTCGAATTCTAAACTCTAAATCATAATTATTTAGATCTCGATTAATATCATCTAATAATTCAATAATTTCGTGTTCGTTATCAGATTTATTTTTCAAAATATGTTTAATTGGAGCAAACTTATTTATTTTATTAATTAGCTGGATATCTATTTCTAATTCATTAATTGATATTTGCTCCTCTAACTTTAATTTTGAAATAATCTTTTCAAAAATTTGTTTATTTACTTCTGTAAATAATTTAACATTTTCAATCAAATGTATATGTTCCTTCATTAACTTTAGATTGGTCATAATTAAATACAACAATGAAAATTCTTTTAATTCAACTCCTGTTAAAGATTGACTTTCATTGAAATGTTTTTTTGTCGTCTCTAATGATCTGGTTTTTTTTACATAATAATTTTTTTTATTTTGACTTGTGTGTGGAGTTAACTCAGAAATTTTTTCCAAAAAATATTCTAAAACATATTTTTTTATATAATTATCTTTTATAGTATTAGCTATAGATCTTAATTTTTTATCAAAAATTGCCATTGAAGATGGATTATTTTCAGTCTGTTTTTTATAATGACTAAAAATAAATTGATGTATCGAAATTTTACTTTGTTTAGAAAAATCAATAAAGTAATTCTTGCCATTTTTATTTACAAAACTATCTGGATCTTCTTTGTCTGGCAAAAATAAAAATGAAATTTGTTTTTCTGGTCTTAAATCTTTTATAGAATTTTCTGCAGCTCTTAATGCTGCTTTATAACCACTTTCATCACCATCAAAACATATAATAATATCATCAAAGAATTGATTTAATGTTAATATTTGTTTATCTGTCAACGAGGTTCCTAAATTTGCTACGGCATTTTCAATTCCATTTTTACTTAAACCAACAACGTCCATATAACCTTCAACTAAATAAATATTATTTAATTTATTAGATAACTTTCTTGCTAAATCTAAATTATATAAGTTAGACCCTTTTTTAAAAAAATATGTTTCTGGAGAATTAATATACTTTGCAAGATAATCACTTTTTTCTATTATCCTCCCACCAAGCGCAATTGGTTGGCCTGAAATATTATTTATAGGAAAAATAAGTCGACCTCTAAATCTTTCAACGTAAGTTTGTTTTTTTTCATCTAAATAAAATAAGCCAGTCTCCATTATAGACTCTATGCTAAAATCTTCTTTTAATTTTTCAAAAAAATTTGGATTTTTTTCTATATACCCTATTTTAAATTTCTTCACTTCATTTTTAGTTAATGATCTATTTTTAAGATAGTCTCTCACATTAGAAAAAGATTCATTTTTAAGCAGTTCGTCATGATAGAAATCGACATAACGATTAAATATTGAAGAATATTCTTTCCATTTTTTTTCTCTTTCTTCATCTTGTTTTGAAAACATATATGGTTGCATACCTGCAAGATTAGATAAATATTTTACAGCTTCACCAAACCTTAAGTTTTGTGTTTTCATAACAAAGTCAAAAATATTTCCATGCTCCGAAGTTGCAAAACAATGATAGAATTCCTTTTCATCATTAACTGTAAAGGATGGAGTTTTTTCATTTTTAAAAGGAGAAAGTCCCACATATTCCTTTCCTCTCTTTTTTAAACTTACAACTTTAGAAACTACTGTTGAAACTTTTAATCTTGTTTTAATTTCATCAAGATATTCTTTTGGATATTTCATTATTTATTTAATAATTGCTTTAGTAGAGCTCCTGCTTTTGCAAAGTCAATTTCATCAGAATGTTTCTTTTTTAATTCACCCATAACTTTACCCATGTCTTTAATTGAGGCAGCTCCTATTTTAGAAATAGTTTCTTCACATATTTTTTTGGTGTCTTCTTCATTAAGTTGTTTAGGTAAAAAACCTGTTAAAATATCATATTCATTTTGCTCTACCTCTAAAAGATCAGATCGATTATTTTTTTTATAAATATCGATCGATTCGGTTCTTTGTTTAACCATTTTTTTTAATAGTTTTTTGACATCTTCGTCATCTGTTTCTTTTTTGTTTGGACCAGATCTATTCAATATATCCAAATCTTTTATTGATGATAAAATCAACCTATAAGTTGATATTTTCGTTTTATCTTTAGATTTTAGAGCGTTTTTATATTCAGTTTCGATTGTTTCTTTTAATGACATAATTTTTTTAATCTACTGTAAAGAAAAAATTCTTCAAAAGAAAAATTGTTTTTTTACAATTTTATAATACATCTCTGTTGCGATAATAAACTAATTATTGTATTAACCTTTAACTTATGAGTTGTAATTGATCAAAAAAGCAAAAAAAACTAACTCAAAAATAATCTCACAAATTCAAACAGGCATTTTAGTTCTTGAAAATAAGAAAGTTTTTAAAGGTATTGGTATTGGTTACCAAGGATCTGCCACAGGAGAAGTTTGTTTCAATACCTCTTTAACAGGTTACCAAGAAATAATTTCTGATCCATCCTATGCTGGCCAAATTATAAACTTTACATTTCCTCATATTGGAAATGTTGGAACAAATAAAGAAGATCGCGAGTCTGATAAAATATGGACTAAAGGTGTAATCTTTAATTCAGAGATAACATCACCTTCTAATTACCGATCTTTTTTACACTTAGATGCTTGGCTTAAAAAAAATAAGATAGTTGGAATTACAGGCCTAGATACAAGAAGTTTAACAAATTTAATCAGAGATAAAGGTGCTCCAAAAGGAACCATTACCTACTCAAAAAATGGAAAATTTAATATCAGCAAGTTAATAAACTCAACAATTAAATGGAGCGGATTAAAAAATCTTGATCTTGCAGAAAAAGTAAGCACACAGAAAAACTATATTTGGAAAGGACTCAAAACTTGGAAAAAAGAAACAGGCTATAAAAAAAATAACAAAAATACTTTTCATGTAGTTGCAATTGATTATGGAATTAAGAAAAATATTTTGAGATACTTTTCTGACTTTAATTGTAAAGTTACAGTTGTTTCATGTAAAACATCAGCTAAACAAATTTTAAACCTTAAACCAAGTGGTATATTTTTATCTAATGGCCCTGGAGACCCAGCTGCAACTGGCAAATATGCAATCAAAATACTTAAAGATCTAATTAAAAAAAATTTACCTATATTTGGTATTTGTCTAGGTCATCAAATACTTGCATTAACCTTGGGTGCAAAAACCAAAAAAATGAAACTAGGTCATAGAGGTGCAAACCATCCTGTTAAAAATTTAATTCATGATCAAGTTGAAATTACAAGTCAAAATCATGGTTTTGAAATTGTTAAAGAAAGTTTACCAAAAAATATTGAGATTACTCATAAATCACTATTTGATAATTGTATTGAGGGTATCAGATTAAAAAATAAACCAGTTTTTTCTGTTCAGTATCATCCTGAATCAAATCCAGGACCTCAAGATAGTGTCTACTTATTTAAAGAATTTATTAACAACATGAAAAAAAATGCCAAAAAGAAAAGATATTAAAAAAATATTAGTTGTTGGTGCTGGTCCAATCATTATTGGCCAAGCTTGTGAATTTGATTATTCAGGAACACAAGCGTGTAAAGCATTAAAAGATGAGGGATACAAAGTGATTTTAATTAACTCTAATCCAGCAACAATCATGACTGACCCTGATGTTGCTGATAAAACTTATATTGAGCCCATCACTTTAGAAGTTCTAGAGAAAATACTTAAAAAAGAAAAACCAAATGCAATTCTTCCGACAATGGGTGGTCAAACTGCTCTAAACCTTGCAATGGAAGCTGAGAAAAAAGGAATTTTAAAAAAATATAAAATAGAACTAATCGGTGCGAATTCTAAAGCAATTTCAAATGCTGAAGATAGAAAAAAATTTAGAAAAAATATGATCGATATTGGTCTAGATTTACCTAAATCAGAAATCGTCAATAACATTAATCAAGCTTCAAAAGTTTTAAAAAAAATTGGGTTACCCGCAATTATAAGACCTGCTTTTACATTGGGTGGTCTTGGTGGTGGAATTGCAAAAAATAAAAAAGAATACTTAAAAATTATCAAAAATGGATTGCACGAGTCCCCTGTTAACCAGGTATTAGTTGAAGAATGTTTAGAAGGCTGGAAAGAGTTCGAGATGGAAGTCGTTAGAGATAAAAAAGATAACTGCATCATCATCTGTTCAATTGAAAATGTTGATCCAATGGGAATTCACACAGGAGATTCTGTGACAGTTGCTCCAGCACTAACTCTTACTGATAAAGAATATCAAGTTATGAGGAATGCTTCCATTGCTTGTCTCAGAAAAATTGGAGTAGAAACAGGTGGATCTAATGTTCAGTTTGCAATTAATCCTAAAAATGGACGAATGGTTATAATTGAGATGAATCCAAGAGTCTCCAGATCATCCGCACTCGCTTCTAAGGCAACTGGTTTTCCAATTGCAAAAGTTGCTGCAAAACTTGCTATTGGTTACACTTTAGATGAATTAAAAAATGAAATTACTAAAGTAACTCCTGCATCATTTGAACCTAGTATTGATTATGTTGTTACTAAAGTTCCAAGATTTACTTTTGAAAAATTTTCAACTTCTCCGGCAACCTTAGGTACTTCAATGAAATCAGTTGGAGAAGCAATGGCGATTGGAAGAAACTTTAAAGAGTCGCTTCAAAAAGCATTAGTGTCCCTTGAAACTGGTTTTTCGGGGCTAGATCGAATATTTGATCTAAATAAAAAACAAATTGAAAAAAAACTCAAAGAAAATATTCCAAATAAAATTTTATTAGTTGCAGAAGCATTAAGAAAAAAAATAAATTTAAATAAAATTTTCAGTTTATCTAAAATTGATCCATGGTTCTTAGAACAAATTAAAGAAATTGTTGATAATGAAAATAAAATAAAAAACAGAGGTTTGCCTAAAGATTTTACAGAGTTTAATCGAATAAAATCAATTGGTTTTTCTGATAAAAAACTATCTGAGCTAACCAATACATCTGAGGATATAGTAAGAAGAAAAAGAACAGCTCTTAAAATATTACCTGTTTATAAAAAAGTTGATACTTGTGCAGCAGAATTTAAGTCATTTACTCCTTACATGTATTCAACATATCAACGAAATTTTTCAATAAATTCTGAATGTGAAGCAGATCCGTCTACTAAGAAAAAAATTATCATCCTAGGTGGTGGTCCAAATAGAATTGGCCAAGGAATAGAGTTTGATTATTGCTGCTGTCAGGCAAGTTTTGCTTTAAAAGATGCGGGCTTTGAAACCATTATGGTTAACTGTAATCCAGAAACAGTTTCAACTGACTACGATACTAGTGATCGATTATACTTTGAACCTTTAAAAGAAGAATATGTTTTTAATATAATTAAAAAAGAAAAAGAAAAAGGAAATTTGATTGGTATCATTGCTCAGTTTGGTGGCCAAACTCCAATTAAACTTGCTAAATTTTTACACGACAATAAGTTTCCAATTTTAGGAACACAATACAGATCAATTGATTTAGCAGAAGATAGAAATCAATTTAGAAATCTTCTTAATAAATTAAAATTAAAACAAGCTAAAAGTGGAATTGCCAAAACATTTAAACAAGCAATTCAAATAGCAGAAAAAATTGGTTTACCATTAATGGTTAGGCCTTCTTATGTTTTGGGCGGAAGAGCTATGGAAATTGTTTATAAAAAAAGCCAACTTAAAAACTTTGTTGAAGAAGCATTTAAAGCTGCAGAAAAAAATCCTATTCTAATTGATAAATTTATTAATCATGCAATGGAAGTAGATGTTGACGCTATATCTGATGGAAAACAGGTACATATAGCGGGTATCATGCAACACATAGAAGAAGCCGGAATTCACTCAGGAGACTCTGCTTGCTGTCTCCCTCCAGTATCTATTAAACCATATTTGATAAAAGAGATTGAAAACCAAACAAGAAAGTTAGCTTTAGCTTTAAAAGTTAAAGGTTTTATGAATATTCAATTTGCAATTAAAAAAGATAAAATTTTCGTAATTGAAGTAAATCCAAGAGCTAGTCGAACAGTACCTTTTGTATCGAAAGCTAAAGGATTACCTCTTGCTAGAATTGCATCAAGAGTAATGGCTGGAGAAAAATTATCTAAATTTGATCTAAAAGATAAATCTAAGGGCATGTATGCTGTAAAAGAAGCAGTATTTCCTTTTAATAAATTTCCTAATAGTGATTTACTTTTAGGGCCTGAAATGAAATCAACTGGCGAAGTAATGGGATTTGATAAAAATTTTGGTATGGCGTTTGCCAAAAGCCAAATTGCATCTGCAAATTCATTACCAAAACAAGGCCTTGCATTTATATCATTAAAGAACTCTCATAAAGATGAAGGTATTGGTTTAGCAAAACAATTAATAAAATTAAAATTTACCTTATGTGCTACACAAGGTACTGCTAAATATATTAGAAAATTTGGAATGAAATGTAGAATTATTAATAAAGTCAGTAGTGGTTCACCTCACATTGTAGATGTCCTTAACTCTAAAAAAATCGCAATTGTAATTAATACGGGTGGTGGAAATAGAGAATATCGAATAAGTGATGCAATAGCTTTACGTAGAGCAACATTAAAAAATAAAGTTCCCTATTGCACTAATATGTCAACTGCACAAGCTTGTTTGGGAGCAATTAAATCTCTTAAAACTGAAAAATTAGAAGTAAAATCTTTACAAGATAATTAATTTTTGAAGTATTATATTTCTTTTATAGTTGTTTAGTTAAAACTAAATGGTTAATCCAAGGTTTTTTTTTACCATCTTTAAATTCTACAGCATCCATTATTTCTTGAATAAAGAATGTTCCTAGTCCACCAGGTTTAATATTATCTATTTCTCTATGTTTTACTTTTTTTGGATCTACAGGAGTGCCCATATCATAAAAAGCAATTTGTAATTTATTATCTTCACAACTAATTTTAACAACCATTATATCCTTTGAATCAGGAGCATCTTTATAGGCATGCTTAACAATGTTTTGTGCAGCCTCAGCAATAGCTAAGACCAACTCATCTTTCAAATTTTGTTCAATTTGAAGTTTTTCAAATACCTCTCGACAAAAAGTTCTTACCTCTTTTAAGCTAGATGATTTTACTAAAAAGGCTTTTTTTTCAGTATGATTTGCTTGAGCAGCTTCATTCATAAAAAATTACTCTAAATTTAATATTTGCTCTAACTTAGCCATCATTATTACTTTAAGAACTGATTTACTTACATCCTTAATAATTACCTTGTTATTTTTTTCTAAAGCTTTTTGATGACTTTCAATTAAAACTGAAATTCCAGACGAGTCCATATATTGAACTTGACTTAAATTTAAATGAACCTCTTTACCAGCATCAATGTGAGGAAATATTACCTCTTTTGCTTTTTCAACCACATCCATATCGATTTCACCATCTAAAAAGATAGTACAGACATTTCCGTGTGCTAAAGCTTCTTCTGTTACTTTATATGTCATAAAAATTTCTTTGCCATTGCTATAACTTTTTCTACTGGTTTGCTAATATCTACTAATTCAAATTTTGTGTTTTTTTGTTCTGATAGTTTTTTGCTTTCAATTAAAATAGAAATTCCAGATGAGTCCATATATTCAACTTTACTTAAATTTAAATGAACTTCGTGTCCTGCTTCTATTAAAGGCAATATAATATTTCTTGCTTTATCAGCAACTTCCATATCTATTTCACCATCAAGATGAACTATTCTTTTATTGTCAATTTCTTCTACTTTGTATGTCATAAAATTTTAAAAATAACTCATTATGAGCAGATATCTTGCTTTTTCCACAAAAAAAAACACAAATATTGACGCTTATATTTATTTACATATCAACAAAAAATATTTAGATTCCCTTTATTAAATTAATTTAATTAATATAAAGAGGAAAAATGAAAAATAATAAAGGTTTTACACTTATTGAACTATTAGTTGTGGTGGCGATTATAGGAATTTTAGCTGCTGTTGGAACTGTTGCGTATACTGGTTATACAGAAGGTGCAAAAAAATCATCTACTAAATCTAACCATGCTGCTGCTGTAAAATATATAGCTGCAGAAGATCAAAAATGTAACATAGGCGAAGATACAGCCATGAGTGGTAATTTAACTTGTCTAAACAGAACTGGAGCTACTGTAGTTACGGCTGCTGCTATTGCTCTTGCAGATTTTAAAAATCCATTTGACATAAGCAAAGCGGCT
>Ga0208411_1002011_pt1 | contig 12832 bp, 8 predicted proteins | sample ETN01SmetaG_4_FD_185793 | JGI IMG/M metagenome (GOLD analysis project Ga0208411, IMG submission 185793) | Marine microbial and viral communities from oxygen minimum zone, Eastern Pacific Ocean - ETNP2014F12-01SV261 (SPAdes) (version 2) | ecosystem: Environmental > Aquatic > Marine > Oceanic ...
CTATTTGAAAAGATTTTAATTTCATTTCTTAATTTTCCAGTAAATTTGTTAAATGAACGTATAGGAGAAGAGTTTCCAATGAATAAGTGTTCATTTTTTGTTAATTTGTTTAAAAGTGATGTTATTACAGAAATCTCATTATTATTTATTTTAGATAGCCCATCATATTTTTTTATAATAATTTTCTCAGTATTTTCTATTTCATTAATCCACTTACTGTCTAAATTTTCATATGATATATTTTCAAATAAAATATTCTGAGGGAATGCTCTGATTATATGTGTGGCATTGTCGTTAAAGTGTAAATAGGGATGGATTAAGTAAGTATTTTTTTTATTTTTTGTTAATAGTTTATTTAGTGATTTTGATATTGGTTTTGTCCCAAATCTTATGATTAAATCTGGATTTTTAATGTTATTACAATAGTAATCATAAAAGACTTTAATATTTTTATGCTTATAGTGTCTTAAATTAGAATTAATATCTGCAAAAACTGGAAAGTCTAAATTTTTAATCAATTTGCAGACATGTTTTGATTCAGAATAGTTTAATTCTCCACATATAATTAAAGGTCTTTTAAATTTTGGAAGTTTGAAATTTATATTTTTCTTAAGTATTATATTTTTATCAAAATCAATATTTATTAATTTTTTATTGTTATCATATAGAGGTTCATCAAATCTAATATTAATATGAACTGGTCCAGGGATATTATTCTGATTTCCTATAGCTAGATTAATTATTTTATCGGTTTTTTTTAATATTGAGGTTTTATTTGATTCTTCTATATCAATCATACCCCTTATATAGCTACTATAAATATTTGTTTGGTTAATTGTTTGGTTTTCTCCAGTATTTAATAATCTTTTAGGTCTATCAGCGGTAATTATTATTAATGGAATCATTGAATAATAAGCTTCAATTATGGCCGGGAGTAAATTGGCCGTCGCTGTCCCAGATGTTGTTAGTATAATAGTAGGAGAGTTAGTTTTTTTTGATATTCCAAGTCCAAAAAATGCACTTGATCTTTCATCAATATGGCTAATGCATTTTATTGATTTTTGTTTTATTAGAGCATGTGTTAGAGGAGTATTTCTAGAACCAGGAGATATACAAGCGTATTTAATATTTTTTTTTGCAAGTAGATTAACAATACTTTTAGACCATGATATGTTAGATGTATTTATATTCATTACACTTTATTACATTTTACTAATTTATTTTAATTTTTAAATTATATAAATTTATAACATGCTAAAATTAATACTTAATATAATTTTTATTACTGGGCTATCTTTTTGTCAAATTCAATATGGTGGTATTCCTAAATATTTTGATTCTAGAATTGATAATTTAATTTCTATATCTAGTGAAGAAAATCAAACCATAGATAGAGATTTTGATCCAATGGTATTTGTGTACGGAGAAGAGTATGATATGGATGTAGATGTTCTCCTATCATCATTAATTAATACTGATAATAGTGAAGTTACTTATTTATTGGGTATTGAATCTAGAGGTGCTTATGGAATAGGTCTTAATTTTGATAGATTCTTTTTGACTGAAGGAGCAGAACTATTTATATATGACTTTGAAAAAACCTTTTTCATAGGATCTTTTACAAGTTTAAACAATAAAGATAATGAAGTATTTTCCACATCAATTGTTAAAAGTGATCATATTATATTAGAGCTAACAGTTCCATATGATGAGATCAAAGACATTAGATTGCATATTGATTCAATTATCCATGATAGTACAGATATTTTAAGTTATTATGAAGATTCATCATCTGATTCAAGAGAAGATTGTAATGTAAATGTTATTTGTTCTGAAGGGGATGATTGGAGAGATCAGATTAACGGTGCTGTTAGAGTATCTATGGGTACAGGATTGTGTTCTGCTTCAATTATTAACAATACATCAAATGATAGAACTCCTTATGTTTTATTCGCTGATCACTGTGTAAGTGGTAGTCCAAATAATTATGTTATTTATTTTAATTATCAAAGTACAAGTTGTAATGGAAGCTCAGGCTCCTTAAATCAAAGTATTAGTGGTACAAATTTATTATATCAAGAAGATATTAATTCAGGAGCAGATATTGCTCTTCTTAGATTAACTTCTGATATTCCTGATTCTTATAATCCTTATTATGTGGGTTGGTCAGTTGTTAATAGTGCTCCAGAAGAAGCAGTCGGGATTCATCATCCTGGTGGTGATATAAAGAAAATTTCATTTACAGATGATAATGTATCTGCTGGTGGATCTGGAGGAAATTATTGGGAATTTCAATATGATTTAGGTAGAGTTATTCCAGGGTCTTCAGGCTCACCTTTTTTTGATGAAAATAAAAGACAAGTAGGTGTTGCTAGTTATATTTATACTAATTATTGTGATCCTTCTCCGGATTGTTATTGTGATCAGCAATATAACCATGGATATGGAAGAATAGATAGAGCTTGGTCTGGGTTAAGCAGTTATTTAGATCCATTAAATTTAGGGATATCCTCTATTGATGGTATTAGCAACTCTGGTATTAACATTGTACATGATTCTTATGAAGATATCCCCTTTGATAGTCAAAATTCATTATCATTTTTAGCAAATGTTACTTCATATTCAGGTATAGTAGATGGAGTGGAATTGCATTATAATTTAGGAGATGGATGGTTAGTTCAATCTATGTCGTCGCAAGGGTTAGGGAGTATTTTTGAAACATCGGTTGGAGGATTGTATAATGGGATGTTAATTGAATATTATATATTAGCTGTAAATTCAGATGGAATTATACAGACCTATCCAAATAATGCTCCTGATAATTCAATATTATTTATATTAGGTGATTTGCCGGATTTATATGTAAATGATTTTGAAATAGATGCAAGCGATTGGATTGTAGGAGATTCTTTTGATTCAGCAACTTCAGGAATTTGGAATTTAGATATTCCTCAAGCTTCTTTTAATGATCAGGGATTGCAGGTTCAACCTGGTTTAGATCATACTGAATTTGGAGAAGTATGTTTTTTTACTGGGAATGGATATGAACTAAATTCTGAGACTGGTCAAAATGATGCAAGTTATGATGATGTAGATGGAGGAAATACAACATTATACAGTCCCTTGTTTAATTTAAACTCTATTGATAAAGCTATTTTAACTTATTGGAGATGGTATACTAATGATATAGGTGATAATGGAAATAATGACAAATGGATAGTTAGTGTATCAAATAATGGAGGCTCTACATGGCAAGATTTAGAAAATACTTCAATATCAAATGCTAGTTGGGTTAAACAGAGATTTGTAATAAATGATTATGTAGATCTTTCATCAGATATTATCTTCAAGTTCATAGCAGAAGATATTTTTAATACAGGAGATGCTGGTTCTGGAGGATCGCTAGTTGAAGCAGCACTTGATGATTTTATAATTGAATATATTTCTTCTGGTTCAGGTATCGTTGGCGATGTTAATAATGATGAATCTGTAGATGTGCTTGATATTGTTGTGCTTGTTAATATGGTTTTAGGATTTGAGCCACCTAATTTTCAAGTAGCTGATATAAATTCTGATGGTTTTGTGAATGTCCAGGATATTATTTTAGTTGTTAATATTATTTTAAATTAATTATTAAAATAATCTAAAATATGCTTTGATTTTATTTCTGTTTCTTCCCATTCTTTTACTGCATTTGATTTAGAAACAATTCCACTACCTGTAAATATAAATAATTCCCTTTGGTTTAGAAGACAGGACCTAATTGGAACAAATAAATCACCATTCCCTTTGGTATCAAAAGTTCCTATGCATCCTCCATACCATCCTCTGTCTGTTTTTTCAATATCATTGATAATTTGTAATGCTTTTTTAGATTTATATCCTAGTAATGCAGGGGTAGGATATAATTTTTTTATTAAATCAATAATGTGAGTTTTATTTTTTAGCTCTCCTGTAATGGATGTGATTAAGTGATGTATATATTTTAAATTTAATGTTTCTGGTTTTTTGGGGGTGTGTATTTTTTTACATATTGGACTTATAATATCTTTAATATGCTTTATTACATAATTATGCTCATCAATTTCTTTTATTTTTCTTAAATCATTTATTTTTTTTGAACTTCCAGCAAGAGCATCAATTGATAACGTAGTATTATTACTAAGTTTTATGAGTTTTTCAGGAGATGATCCCATGAATGATTTGTCTTTATTAAAATTAATAAAAAAATTAAAACAATTGGGGTGCTTTCTATTCAAGTATTCAATCAGGTCTCCCTTGTTTAGGTTTTCTTTTAAAGAATATTTATTTAATCTAGAAATAACAACTTTTGATAAATCTTTATTGTTTATTTTTTTAATAACATCTTGAATGTTTGATAGATAGTCATTTTTATTAGGCTTTTGATATTCAAGATTAATTTGAGTATTTTTTTTCTTGAATGATTTAATATTTTTTATTGAATAGAATTCTTTGTTGAAATCATGTAGAAGATAACTTTTGCGTGTTTTTTGATTAACTGTTTTAAAATATGTTAATATAGTTTTCCCTGATATTTGTTTGATTAATATTTTAGGAATTATGAATCTTCCTTTTGGTATCTTACTCCAAGGATAATGATTTTTATTATCTAAATCAAAAGAAAGGCCACCAAAAAAATTTAAGACTTTATCATTATTTGTTAATATTGAATAATCATTATTTTTTAAAATTTTGATATCATTATTTTTATTAATATTAATCGATATAGTCTTTCCATAGCCAAAATATATTTCTCCTGATGGATATTTCATGTAAAAAGTATCTTTCTTATTAGCTTTGTATCGAGAAATTGTATTGATTTTACTATTAATAATTTCCTCATATTTTATAATAGAGGTTTTTTTAGAGATTTGTTTCTCTAGATATATTTTATCTAAGAATGATTTAAACTTAAAATTTTGCATTTTTTAATCTTATTTAATACATAAATCTATTTAAAATAGTTTATCTATAGAACGTATATTTTATAGTCTTTTAACATCAAAAAATAATATTATGTCAAAATTTATTCATCAAGGAGAAGATAAAAGAACATATGTAAAGAATATGTTTAATGATATTTCTAGTCGATATGATTTATTTAATACTATCTCTAGTTTTGGTGTAGATAGGTATTGGAGATATAGTCTTGTTAGAAAATTTAATTTAAATGAGTCAGATTACCTTCTGGATATAGCAACAGGTACAGGAGATGTTGTTTTTAGTATGTATAAAAGATTTAAAAATAGATTAGTTGGGCTTGACATTGCAGATAAAATGATTAGTCTTGCTAAATCAAAACAATTTAAGAAAGGTCTTAAGGATTGTGATATTTCATTTATTCAAGGAGATGGTGAGGATTTAGGTTTTTCTGATAATAGTTTTAATGGTTTGACAATTTCTTTTGGGTTTAGAAATTTAGGTGATTATGATAAGGGTTTATCTGAGTTTTATAGAGTCTTAAAACCTGGAGGTAGAATAGCAATCTTAGAATTTTCAAAACCAAAAGTTAAGTGGTTTATTCCTTTTTTTAGATTTTATTTTAATAGAGTTGTTCCTTTATTGGGTTCTATGCTATCTAGAAAAGATGCATTTTTATATTTACCTGAATCTGTTGACTATTTTTTAAGTAGGGATGATCTTTCAAAAAAAATGGAATCTATTGGGTTTGAAAAAGTTACTTATTCAGATTATACTTTTGGTATAGCTACAATTTATACAGGCATTAAATCATGACACAGAAAAGGCTTGCTCAGTTGTCTATGGTTCTTATAACCATGATATGGGGAATTACTTTTGTTATGGTAAAAGAAGCCTTAAATGATGCACCTCCTTATATGTTTGCTTCTTTGAGATTTGGGTTGGCTTTTTTTATTGGTCTTATATATTTAAATAGAAATATTAAAAATATAAATCATTTAGAAATGGTAGGCGGACTTATTTGTGGTTTGTGTCTATTTGCAGGATATGCTTTTCAAAATTATGGTTTAATGCAAACAACACCTAGTAAATCAGCATTTATTACGAGTGTTAGTGTTATTCTAGTGCCTATTATTTTATCGATTTTTAGAATTAAAAAAGTTGATTTTAAAATATGGATATCTGTTTCTTTGGCTACGATAGGTTTATACATATTATTGAATCCTTCAGGAGGAGAAGTTAACATTGGAGATATTTTAACCTTTGGTTGTGCTCTATCTTTTGCTATTCATGTCATTGCACAGGACTATTATCTTACTAAAGGATCAAGTATATCTCGTTTATTTTTATCTCAAGTTATGTTTGTTTCACTCTTTTCTTCAGTCAGTGTTTTTATATTTGAAAGTCCTGAAATAATAATTTCTCAAAGACTTATTATTGCAATTTTAGTAACTGGTTTTTTGGCAACTTTTATTGCAATTATGCTTATGGTCTGGGCTCAAACTATTTTAAGCGCAAATCAAACAGCGCTTCTTTTAAGTTTAGAGCCAGTGTTTGCTGCTCTTTTTTCAGTTACTTTTGCTGGTGAAATTCTAGGTATATATGGTTGGGTTGGTGGAATGATAGTTGTTTTAGGTATAGTTAGTTCTGAATTTTCATTTTCCAAAAAATAGTTTGATATAATAATAAAATTCACTTAAAATACTTACGATAAACTTGCGGGCAATTAAGTGAATAAAAGTAAAATATATAAAGCTTCAGGGCAGTCTAAATTATCAATTAATTTGTATTCATCTTCTATTGAAGCGGGATTTCCATCTCCAGCTGATGATCATTTAGATATATCATTAGATTTAAATAAATATTTAATTAAACATCCTGCCTCTACATTCTATATTTATGTAAAAGGAGATTCTATGATTGATGATGGAATATATAGCGGAGATATTATGATCGTAGATAAATCTTTAAATCCAAAATCAAATGATATTATTATTGCAGTTATTAATGGAGATTTTACAGTTAAGAAATTATATAAAAAGAATAATAAGCTTTTTCTAATTCCTGCTAATAAAAAATATAGATTTATTTCTATAACAGATGAAATGGATTTTGAAATATGGGGTGTTGTTACCCATACTATTCATCATTGTAGATAATTATGTATGGTCTTGTAGATTGTAATAATTTTTATGCTTCATGTGAACGAATTTTTAATCCTAGATTAAATAAAAAACCAATTATTGTTTTATCTAATAACGATGGGTGTGTTATTGCAAGATCTAATGAGTCAAAAAAAATAGGCATTAAAATGGGTGTGCCTGCATTTAAAATTTCTTCATTAATTAAAAAATATAACATTGAAATTTTTTCGACTAATTTTGCTTTGTATGGAGATATATCACAAAGAGTTATGACTATTATTTCAGATATTATTCCTTATATTGAAATTTATTCTATTGATGAAGCTTTCTTAGATCTTAGTGAATTTAAAAATGATGATTTATTAGAGGTTGGGAAACATATTAGGCAAAAAGTATTAAAATGTACTGGGATTCCAGTATCTATTGGTATAGCTAAAACTAAGACTTTATCTAAAGTTGCAAATTATCTAGCTAAAAATAATAGCATAGATGGTATCTTTTCGATTTCAGATAATAATTATGATTATTTATTAGAAGATATCCCTATTGAAAAAATATGGGGAGTAGGATTTAAGACTAAAGTTTTTTTAAATAGATATGGCATTAAATCAGCAAAACAATTAAAAAATTGTGATTTAAAGTGGATTCGTTCAAATTTATCCATCGTTGGAGAAAGAATGGTTAAAGAATTAAGGGGTGTTTCATGTAATGAAATTAATAATTTAAATGTTGGTAAAAAGAGTATATGCACATCAAGAACATTTGGTAAAATGGTTACATCTTATACTGATTTAGAGTCATCAATTGCAATGTATACAACAAGATGTGCAGAAAAACTAAGAGCTCAGTTTTGTTCAGCTAAAATTGCACATATTTTTATTATGACTAATCCTTTTAGAAAAGATTTAAAGCAAAATATTATTTACAGAACAATACAATTCCCTATTCATACTGATGATACACAAGAGATGTTGAACTATATTTTAAGTGTGCTTAAAAAAATATATAAAAAAGGATATTATTATAAAAAAGCAGGAATTGTTTTAAGTGGAATTATTCCTACAAATCATGTTCAGTGTAATATGTTTGATACAAAAAATCGTGAAAAAAGTAAGATAATAATGAGTACTATAGATTCTATTAATAAAAAAATGGGAAGAGATAGTATCAGATATGCATCACAAGGATATTATAGGAAATGGAAATTAAAGCAAGAACGTTTATCTCCATGTTATACAACAAGATGGAATGATTTATTGAAAATTTATATATAGCAATATACTCTTAGTAGGATATGTCTCAAGGTATGTAAATTTACTTTATGATACTTAAATTATTTATAGTTATACTTCTTAATTTATCCTTCCTTTTCTCTCATGGAGAAGATCATAGCCATGATAATCATCAGCACAAAGAGCGTAAATATAAGCCAGCTGGTATTATTAGAGGGAGTGTGATTGATAATATACTTGAAGAGGGAAAGGCTTATGCCAATATATCAATAGTTAAAGAAGATTCTGATGATATAATTGCAGGAGGAGTAACAGATGAAGATGGATTGTTTTTAATAGATAAAATTCCATTTGGTAAATATTTTCTTGTTGCTCAGTATATTGGATATGAAGATATGATTATAGATGGTATTGTTATTAGACCTCCGGATAAACTAGAATTAGACTTAGGTAAAATTAAAATTAATGCTAAAACAATTATGTTTGAAGGAGTTTCTGTTGTAGATGAATTAGCTCCTATTATAGAAGATATTGCAAAAACAACCTACCCTGTAGCTGAAACAGCAAGATCAGAAGGTGGTTCTGCTGATGAAGTCTTAGAAAAATTACCTTCTATTACAGTAGATGCTGATGGAAATGTTTCTCTTAGAGGTAACTCTAATGTAACAATATTGATTGATGGTAGAAAATCACAATTAAGCGTTGATATGATAAATGCTAATATGATTGAAAAAGTTGAGGTAATGACAACCCCCTCTGCAAAGTTTGATCCAGATGGGATGGCTGGAATTATAAATATAGTACTTAGTAAAAATGAATTTGTTGGTAGAAGTGGTTTTATTACGTTTAATAATGCTGGATTCCAAGATTATGATAATAGTTTCTTAGATGGTGGACAAAATATAGCAGGTACTTTCAATTCATTTAATAATAATTGGAACTTATTTACAAATTATAGTCTTAGTCAAAAATATCGACAATCAAAAGGAGAACGTAGTACAACAAATATAGATCAGGTAGATTTTACATCAACAAGTATAAGTTCAATTGAAAAAGCAGATAAACATCCAGAGAATAGAAATTTTAAATCAGGACTAGAATATTATCTAAATAATAAATCTCTTATTGCATTTGATATTACCTATATAGAACATGAAGGAATAGATACCACGGTAATAAATACTATTGAAACTGATGAAGATGAAGTTTTAACATCTATTCCTGAAAGAAAAAATTATGAAACTGATCAGGGAAATGATCTTAATTATGGATTTGGATATTTTTGGGATGATATGGAAGCTAAAAAAAGCTTTTCATTTCAAATGGATTATGATGAACATGAGGATGATAAATTAATAAAATCATATGTTGATAATACTCTTGAATTAACTGAAGTCATCCAAGATAATGGAAAGGAATATATATATAGTTTAGATTATTCTAGCCCTATTGCTAATAGGTATAATGAGGATGCTAAATATGAACTTGGGTTAAAAGTTGAAACATCTGATGATAAACATTATACTAATGTGCAAGGACAGGATTTTAATTGGAAATATGATAATATAATTGCAGCGGGATATTTTAATGTTTTATATAATTTTACGGAAAAATTTGGGATACAAACAGGTGCAAGATTTGAGCAACAAGATAAAGAGTCGTCTATCACTTACAATCAAAATTTTACATGTGATGATGCTGAAGATGAAGAGTGTAATTTATTTCAAGCTATTATTTATGAGGATGAATTTGGCCCTGTATCCTATGAGCATAATAGAGTATACCCAACTTTATATTTTTTATATGATACTAAGGGTAAAGGAAATTATAAATTTGAACTTGGACGAAGAATTCAAAGGCCAGGGCATTGGAGTTTAGACCCCATTCCAGACCTTGAGGATATGGATTCAAAATTCATAAGAAGAGGAAATGCTCATCTAAATCCTGAGGATATTTATAAGGGCGAGATAAGTTATTCTAATAGACTTCCTATTGGATTTTTAAGAGCATCCATTTATTATAGTCGGGTGACAAATAAGATAGATAGAGATAAAACAAATGAGACCTTTAATGGAGAAGATTATCAAGTATTAACTTGGGATAATATTGCAAAATCTACTGATAGAGGAATTGATTTTACTTTTATGACAAAACCACTTCCCAATTGGGATTTAATGATTAATGGAAATTATTGGAATAATATATTAGATGGTGAAGATGCTGATCAACAGGGCAGTGAATATGGTTTTTGGGGAATGATGAATTCAACTATTAGGTTAAGAAACGATCAAAAGATTGGAATGTATTCACACTTTTCATCTCCAATGACTTTATCAACAGGTGAAATAAAGGGAATGGCAAGACTTGACCTATCCTATAAGAAAAAAGTAAATAAACGATTCAATTTTACAGTAAAGCTTAAAGATGTTTTTGATAATAGTGGATTTAAAATTGTTACAGATCAAATTATAGATTATACAGATGGAAATTCCTATCAAGAATCTCTTGTTGCAGATCATAGAAGAGGAAAAAGAACTTTATCTCTTAATTTAGAATATCGTTTTGGTGATTTCCAGAAGAAAAAATATAGAAGACAAGAAGGCCATGGTCATAGTCACGGTGGTGAAGGAATGGATGTTGGATATTAATGTCTTTTATATACTCTTTTATACTTCCTCAAGATAAAAAACTTTTCAAAAAAATTTTTATATTAGCAACTCCTGTAATAATTAGTAATCTAAGCAGAGTCGTTATGGGTATTGTTGATATGGCCATGGTTGGTCATTTAGGTGCAAGCGCTCTTGCAGCAGTTGGAATGGCAGGAATGGTTACTTGGACAGCTATGAGCCTAGGTATTTCTCTAAGGACTGGAACACAAACAGTTGTAGCTAGAAGGCTTGGAGAAAAAAAATATGATCAGTGTAGTGTTGCACTTAGAAATATGCTACTTTTTTCATTTGCAATAGGAATTCCTCTATCATTTATTTGTTATTACTTTACAACACCTATAATTTCATTTTTTATCAGTGATCCAGATATTCTATGGCAATGTATTGAATATGCTGAATATAATTTTTTAGGAGTTTTTTTTATGTATGGAGCTTTTGTTTTTCAGGGTTTTTATACAGGGATAGAAAAAACTAAGATACATATGAAAGCTGTACTTGTATCAAATGTTCTTAATATTTATTTAAATGTTGGATTAATTTTTGGGACAGAATCTATAATTAGAAATTTAGAAGGAACATATTTTAGTATTTTTTCTAATTTATGGTCTTTTTATAATTTTCCAGCACTAGGTGTCAAGGGTGCTGCAATTGGAACATTTATTGCTACTATTTGGTTATTTTTACATTATTTCTTTTATCTATTTAAAACTGAGATTGCAAAGAAATATCAAGTATTTAAGATGACATTAAGTAAGAAAATGTTTAGAAGACAACTTATTATAGCTTATCCAATAGCTATTCAAGAGACCTTAGTAATGTTTAGTTTTACTTTCTTTTATAAAATTTTGGGTATCATTGGAGTATTTGAACTTGCGGCAACACAGATTATATTTAGAATAATGCATGCATCCTTTATGCCTGCAATTGGAGTAGGTCAGGCATGTGCCACACTTGTAGGAAAATATTTAGGTGAAAAAGATCCTGATAAAGCTGAAAAATCAGTGTATGAAAGTCTTAGAGGAGCATTTTATATAATGGGTTCTGTAGGTATTTGCTTTATATTATTTGCGCAACATATTATAGAGCCATTTACAAATGATGCCAATGTTGTTGCAATTGCTGTCCCAGGATTAAGATTTGTTGGATTATTGCAATTTGTAGATGCTGTATGTTTTACCCTCTGGTTTGCTCTTACAGGATCAGGAGATACTAAAATTCCTGCAATAGTAGATGTATTAACACATTGGATATTATTTATTCCTGCGTGTTATTTACTTGGAATAACATTAGGGTTTGGTTTTTGGGGTCCATGGATCGCATTTGGTTTGCATCTAATATTTTTTGCAGTTTTTATATTCTGGAGATTTAGAATGGGATATTGGAAAACAATAAAAATTTAACAATATTCTTTTTTTAAAGCTTCTAGAAGTTTAAATATATCTTCTTTTGTATTATATGCTTGAATTGAGATTCTAAAAAATTCTTTATCATGCCATTTAATAAATGGAATTTGAATTTTATATTTTAAATAAAATTTTATCTGGTCTTGTAAAATATCTTTAGATATTATTGGGATACTACTCATTTGGCCTAAAAATTTATCATCAGAAATAGATTTTATTTCTAATAGTTTATTTATTTCATCTCTAGCCCATATATTTAATTTTCTGCATTTTTTAGCTACATCTTGCCAATTATTTTTTTCTAAAAAATTAATAGTATCAGGTATGGTTAAATAAGATGACACATCATTTGTCCCTTGCCATTCAAGATAATCTAAAAATTGTGATGGTCTAGGATTATCAGATTCATAGCCCCAGCTAATTACAAGTGGATCAATTATGTT
>Ga0208411_1002012_pt1 | contig 12830 bp, 10 predicted proteins | sample ETN01SmetaG_4_FD_185793 | JGI IMG/M metagenome (GOLD analysis project Ga0208411, IMG submission 185793) | Marine microbial and viral communities from oxygen minimum zone, Eastern Pacific Ocean - ETNP2014F12-01SV261 (SPAdes) (version 2) | ecosystem: Environmental > Aquatic > Marine > Oceanic ...
TGACTCTGGAAGTTGAACAGGAAGCCAATCTCTGTTCATATCAAACCAATAGTGATTAGTTCTTCCCCCTGGCCATATCTCATTATATTCACGGTCATTTGGATCAGGATTTAAATTTCTATTTCTATTTGTATTTGCCCAATAAGCAAATCGCTGTAATCCATCGGGATTAAAAGATGGGTCTAATAGAATTATAGTGTTTTCTAATAATCTATCTATAAAATTACTTTTAGAAGCAGCTAAATAGTATGCTAACAATAAGCTTGCATTAGATCCGCTAGGTTCATTTCCATGAATGGAGAATCCTTGGTAAATTACTAATGGCAAACTAGTTAAATCTGCTGAGTTATTTCCATCTGTTATAGCTTTATGTTCTCTTTTTATTTTATCAATATTTTTATGATTGTTTTTAGAGGTTATTGTAAGTAAGACCAGCGGCCTATCTTCATATGTATATCCTCTATTTTCAATTGTTATTCTCTCAGATGATTTTGCAAGCTCTTCCATATATTGTATAAGCTTGTCATGAGTAATATGCCATTCCCCAACTTGATGTCCAATAACACTTTCAGGTGTTGGAATAGATTCGTCAAAAGTGTTATCCTGATTAGAAAAATAGTAATCTAGATCTAAGTATGAGACTTGTGAATGTAAATTTAAAGAAATGAAAAACAAAAGCAATAGTAAATCTCTCATATACATATATTTAGAGTAAATAATAGATTAAGTAATTGAAGTGATTTATTAGATGTCTTCAAATTTAACATCAGTAAATTCGTTTGAGTCTTTATCATCCTCACTATCCGAATTTTCAGCTTCTGAATCAGTGCTTTCCTCAGCTTCTGAGTCGGCACTTTCTACAACCTCATTATTAGTTTCATCTTCATTCGCCGAATCTTGTTCTTCTACACTAGTTTCTGGCTTTTCTTCTCTTTGATAATCTTTTTGGTGTCTTTCACTAATTACTTCTTCACCTTTCTCTTTAATTATATAATCTGTCATCTCACTTAAGTTGCTAGAGAATTCATTAAAATCTTCTTTATATAAATAAATTTTGTGTTTTTTATAGTGATAAGATCCATCATCATTTGTGAATTTTTTACTTTCAGTTAGGGTTAAATAATAGTCTCCTGCTTTAGTAGATCTTACATCAAAAAAATATGTTCTTCTACCTGCTCTCATTGTTTTTGAAAAAATTTCTTCTCTCTCCATTTTGTCAGTTTTTATATTAATAAATAGTCTTTAGATGCCAAAAATCTTAAAAAAAAATCAAGAACACAACTTATTCTATACTTTCTTTTTCAATTATCTGCTTGTTATACAGTTGTTTATAGTAGCCTTTTTGATTGATTAGTTGATCATGATTTCCTTCTTGGATTATTCTACCATTTTTAAGAACAAGTATATTATTAGCATTTTTAATTGAAGAAATTCTATGGCTAATAATTATGGTTGTAATATTTTTTGTGTATCTATTTAGGGACTGTAATATTGACTTTTCAGTTTGAGTATCCATAGCTGAAAGACAATCATCTAGTATTAGTATCTTAGGTTGCTTGATTAATGCTCTAGCTATTGCTATTCTTTGTTTTTGTCCACCACTAAGATTTATTCCTCTTTCACCTAGAATTGTTTTATATCCTTTCTCAAAACCTAGTATTTCCTTATGAATCTTAGCAGTTTTACATGCAGCAACCACATCATCATTAGTTGCATTATTTTTGCCAAATTTAATATTGTTCATTATTGTGTCTGAGAATAGGAATGTGTCTTGAGGCACATACCCTATTTGACGTCTTAAAGACTTTAAGTTTATTTCTTTAATAGGAGTTTTGTCTATTAATATCTCACCACTATCAATATCATATAATCTTGATATTAGATTCATTAGTGTAGATTTTCCAGAACCGGTACTTCCAGTAATGCCTAGTTTATTAATTGAGTTTATTTTAAAGCTTATATTATTAGCTGCTATTACTCCTGTATCTAGATATTTATAGTTTACATTATTAAAAATAATTTCACCTTTGATTTCTGATTTATCAATTGTTTTATAGTTTTTTATATCTGATTTTTCTTTTAAAAATTCATTGATTCTCTTTTGAGATGCTTCAGCTTGTTGAATAATGGAGCTTATCCATCCTATCGATGCGACTGGCCAAGTCAACATGTTAACGTAAATAATAAATTCTGCTATGATCCCAATACTGCTAATAGTCCCATCTAGATACTGTTTGCCTCCAATATATATAACAAGTAAATTACTTAACCCAATTAATAATATCATTAATGGGAAAAAGAGTGCTTGAACTTTTGCTAATTTAATTTGATTTAATTTATTTTCTGACGATAAGTCGTTAAATGAATCTGAGGTTTTGTCTTGGATTGTATATGATTTTATTATCTGAATACCAGTGAATATTTCTTGAGAGAATGAAGATAGTTTGGATAGAGATTCCTGAACAATTGTACTCCTTTGGTTTATTAATTTACTTAGCTTGTAAATTGTGACTGATAGAATTGGAAGTGGACATATGGTGTAGAGGGTTAATTCAGGAGATTGTCTATACATATAAAAAATAACAATTACCAATAAGGTTATAGTATTTATTGAATACATTATAGCAGGGCCAACATACATTCTTACTCTAGAAACATCTTCACTAATTCTATTCATAAGATCGCCAGTTTTATTTCTTTTGTAAAAATTTAAAGATAGATTTTGATATTGATTATATATTTCATTTTTTAGATCAAACTCTATAAATCTAGACACATTAATTATAGTTTGTCTAGTTAAAAACGTAAAAAATCCTGATAAAGTAGCAGCTAAAAGAATTAAAAAGATGTTTTGGATAAGCTCATATTCTACTACTGATTGGTCAATTATAATGTTTTTTCTATACTCATCTATGATATTTATGGAATTTCTAATCAAACCTGGAGTAAATAATAATAGAATTCTAGCAATTATTACTATAATAACTCCTAGTGTTAGATTTAATCTATATTTATAAAAATACTTGTTTAGATGTTTTAATTCTTTCACTTATTCTAAATTCTTTCTAATAAAATTTTAATAGTATCTTGCGATAAAATTATATTAAAGTTTTTTTATAATTTCATTTAATTAAAAGTTCTTTTAAATGCTTACTAGAAGACATATTCGCCTAAAAATAATGCAAATTATCTACGCATTAAAGATTTCTGATTTCGAATATACAAAAGAGACAGAGAAAAAGCTTTTAGAAAGTATAGATTCTGCTTATGACCTATATCTTATTTTAATTTCATTGCTTATAGGGATATTTAAAAAAGCAAAGACAAAACATCAAATTTCTCAAAAAAAGTTCTTATCTAATCAAAACAATATTTTTGATAATAAGAAATTTGTAAATAATCAGTTTTTAAATTTACTAAAATCAGATCAACTATTTAATAAAGAAGTAACCAAAAGAGATTTAAACCTTTGGGATTTGAATTTCAAATATGTTGATATAATTTATGAAGATATAATTAAAAGTGAAATCTTTTCCGAATACATGAATAGCAATAAAATTTCTTTCAATAATGACAGAGATTTTATTGCAAAATGTTATAAAAATATTATTGTTACAAATGAAAAGCTTTATAGCTTTCTTGAAGACAGAAACATTAACTGGGTTGATGATTTTCCATTAATAAATACTATTATTTTAAAATTAATCAATAAGACAAAAGAAGTAAATTCTAAGACTCATTTTTTGCCCAAACTATATAAAGATAAACAGGATAAGATTTTTGCGAAAGATTTACTTAGGATTACTTTAAATAATTATAATAACTATAATACTAAGATTTCAAAAAATACTAAAAATTGGGATGCTGATAGAATAGCAAAGCTTGATTATGTAATTTTAAGCATGTCTTTATGTGAGCTTTTTGAATTTAAAACTATTCCAATAAAAGTAACGTTAAATGAATATATAGAGATATCAAAAGAATATTCAACTCCTAAGAGTAACGTATTTATAAATGGTATTCTTGATAATATTGTAAAGAATTACACAAAAAGGGATAAAATAATTAAAGAAGGAAGAGGCTTGCATGAATAACAATTTTTGTTAATTTTACAGCAAAATTTAATCTTATAAGAAATGAAAAATATATTATACGTACTATCGTTCTTTCTTCTATTCGCTTGTGGAGATGATCCTTTTAATAAGGTAAATTCTGAAAATGTTCAAAAGGCATCTGTTAGAGATAATTCTCCAATAAAATTTCCGGTTATGACTTTTGATAAGAGATCTCATGATTTTGGTGTGATTCAAGATGGAACGCCTGTTGAAACTGTTTTTTCTTATACAAATACAGGGGAGACTCCATTAGTTATTACAGACATTAAAAGCACATGTGGTTGTACAGTCCCCAGAGATTGGAGTAGAGAACCACTTAATCCTGGAGAATCTTCTCAATTCACTGTAAAATTTAACGGTAAAGGTGTTAATCAAACATCCAAGACAGTTACAGTTAAAGCAAATACTGAAAAGGGAAGTGAAACAGTTAAAATAACAGCTTTTATAAATGGATCAAAAATGCAGGCAAAGCCGCAACCAGGTCTAGTTATTGAATAATTCTTTAATTAATGGATAGTTTAATTTTTCCCATCTTAATTTTATTGGTCTTATACTTTTTTATGATAAGGCCACAAATGAATCAGGCAAAAAAAGAAAAAATTTTTACCACTAATCTTAAAAGAGGTGATAGAATAGTTACTAAGAGTGGCATTTATGGCACCCTAAATGATATAAATCATAAAGAAGGAACGTGTATAATTGCAACTATGGCTGGAAAGATTAAGTTTGATAAATCAGCAATTTCTATGGATTTAACTAATAAGCTAAATAAAACTAAAAGCTAATAACTTATTTACTTGTTTTTTAGTTAAGCCATTTTATTATATTTTTGCTCCATAGTTCATTGTTGTGAATGTATAAAAAAATAATTCTTCCTATTTTATTTTTATTTGATCCTGAAAAAGTTCACAATTTTACTTTTCTTTTCTTTAAAATAAGTTTAAATATTCCTTTTATAAGTTTTATTGTAAGAAAGATATATTCTGTAGATAATAAAAAATTACACAGAAAACTCTTTGGATTAGAATTTGATAATCCCGTAGGATTAGCTGCTGGATTTGATAAAAACGCAAAACTTTTCAATGAATTAAGTTCTTTCGGATTTGGATTTATAGAAATTGGAACTGTTACACCGAGAGCTCAAGAAGGGAATCCAAAAAAACGATTGTTTAGGCTAGTTGATGATAATGGTATAATTAATAGAATGGGTTTTAATAATGAAGGAATGTCTAAAATAACAGCTCGTTTGAAGAAAAACAAAAATGTATTAATTGGTGGAAATATTGGAAAAAACAAATCAACTCCAAACAGCCATGCTGTAGATGATTATTTGTTATGTTTTAATTACTTACATGATTGTGTAGACTATTTTGTTGTCAATGTAAGCTCTCCTAATACACCTAATTTAAGAGAATTACAAAACAAGGATTCCTTATCCCTTATTTTAAAATCCCTAAAGGATGAGAATTTAAAAAAATCTAAGCCTAAGCCAATACTTCTTAAAATTTCTCCTGATCTATCTAAAAGTAATATTTCTGATGTAGTTGATATAGTTCTCTCATTAAGAATAGATGGTATAATAGCGACTAATACTACTATAGAAAGAAATAATCTGAAATCTAAAAATATGAATGAATCTGGTGGATTGAGTGGTAAGCCAATTTCAGAAAGATCAAATCAAGTGATAAGGTATATATCAGAAAAAAGCAAAGGTGCATTTCCAATTATTGGAGTAGGAGGTATACATTCTGCTCAAGATGCTATTGATAAAATTGAAGCGGGAGCTGATCTAGTTCAGATATATACTGGCTTTATTTATGAAGGTCCATCACTAATAAAGTCTATAAACAAGGCATTAGTTGATTTAAACTAGCTTATTTTATTATAAATTTTATATTTTCTTCTTTACCCTTTGAAATTATTTTAAGAAAATACACTCCAGATTCTAATAAATTTATAGATATAGATAAATCAGATTCCGAATGGATAATCTTGTCTGATATTACTCTTCCATTAAAATCAATTATTGAATATTTGTCTGGAATACTATATCCATTTGTCTTAATTGTAAGCATATAGTCAGAAGGATTAGGGTATATACTAAAATTATTAGTATTTATATCTAATAAACCTAGGTAATTAGTGCTTATTTGTGTGTTTTCTTCAGAGCCAAAATCTGTGTTAGTATGAATAAGAATATTATCATCTGTTTTTAATTCATACCATTCTTGACCGGCAGCGCCCGCTAAGTTGTTGTTATTTGATAAACCATCACCCTGAGTATCATATATAGTAAACGTATAACATTCAGACTGTACAACATCTAATTCATGTGTGTATTCACCAGAGGCGCTATAAGGTCCTCCAGAATCTATTATTGCACCTAAACTATCTGTAAACTCCCATGTATTTTGATCAACACCATTAACTACTTTTATGGTTGCAAATACTTTGGTTGTTTCATATATACTTGAATCATAACTAATATAATTTGGATAAACTTTAGTTATTGAAGATGAACTTGAATTTGTAATAGTTAGAGTGACATCATAGTCGCCAGGAGTATATGTGTGGGAAACATCTTGTGTAGTGTAGTCTATAACATCATCCCCATTTACATCCCATTGCCAAGATACTGCACCAAAACTTGTATCTGTGAAATCAACACTCATATTGTCATCACAGTCTTGATTTTCTACTGAAGTAAAGTCTACATTAAATGATGGACATTCGTAATATGATTTAAAGGTGTGAAAACCAGCATACATTCTTGCAAATTGACCATCAGATAGTGTGTTTGTACAGCTTTGTGGAGAATAAGACATAATATTTGATGTGTCTGGATCAAAAGGTTGTCCTTGTGCATCAGTGTCATTTCCAGTAAATACGCAGCTAACATTACTTACATTGCTACCATTTAATTGTGGATCGGCTGGAGTATCACATATTCTATCCCCTGCAGTAGAACAATTAGAACCATTTACAAGTTCATCGGTTAACGTTCCATTTGTTGTGCCATGTGTATGAATTAGGTTCCAGTGATGGCCAAATTCATGAAGTAATGTATCTCCACTTGCATTCGTTGTGCACTGATTATCCATTACAATAACGTCATAATATTGACTGTTGTTTCCAGGTAGATAAGTATATCCACAAATTCCATTGCCACCTGAGGTAATAGATTCTACAAAATATATATTTAAAATGTTTGGTTGATGATAGGAATAAAGTTGCCCCTGATCAGCAGTATCAAATTCATACAAATTATTATCCGCAATATAGTTGATGTCTTCACATACAGTCATTTCTAAAAAAGAATTAATCAAATATGAGTTTGCTTCTTGAATTTCAGCTATAATTTCAGATTCAGTGATTGGAGTCTCACCACTTGCTTGGGTAACTACATGAATCTTAACGGGTACATTCGTTATAGCTGTTGAAGTTCTATTTTTCTTTAACTCATAATATTCTCTTTCATATTTTTCAATAAGGTCTTTATTGTTATTTAATAGACTGAGATAATTTTCAGGAACTTCAGTTCCACAGAAATTATCAATATTTTGACCAATAGAAGCTAGTGAAAGTAAAAGAGTTGATATAAAAAATATTTTTTTCATTTTATTCTTGGATTGATAGCAAAAATAGTTAATTTTTGATAAAACTATAAGTATGGATACTATATTAATTTCTTTTACTATTGCTAGTTTCTTACTTGCTTTAGCACCAGGACCAGACAATTTTTTTGTCTTAACATTTAGCGCTAAATATGGGAGAACTTTGGGAGTTTTATTTGTTTTAGGTTTAGTATGTGGGTGTTTTATTCATACATCTCTTGTTGCCTTTGGCGTTTCAGCTCTAATAATTAATAATAGTCTTCTTCTATCTATATTAAAATATATTAGTGCAATTTATCTGCTATTTGTTGCGATAAAAGTCTATAAGTCTGATAATAAAATAAAAGATTTTAAGGATCAGAAATATGAGGTTAATAAGTTTAAGGTTTTTATAAATGGATTTTTAATGAATATTTTAAATCCAAAAGTTTTAATTTTCTTTTTAGCATTCTTTCCAACATTTATTTTTAGTGATTCATTAAGTCCTGTAATTCAGTTTTACATATTAGGAGGAATTTTTATGTTAATTACTTTTATTGTTTTTAGTTCTATTGCATTTTTTTCTTCTTTGATCTATAAAAATTTTAAAAAATTTAGATTCTACTCCGAATTGTTAAAATGGATAAATATTATCGTATTAATTTCAATAGCAATTATTATACTACTTTCTGAAAATTAAGCTAATTTTAATATTCGTTATTCATTAGAAATGCAAAAAATCAAAATCATTGAGTGTCCTAGAGACGCAATGCAGAGTATAAAGGAATTTATTCCAACAGATCTGAAAGTTAAATATCTGCAATCTTTGGTGAATGTTGGTTTTGATACAATAGATATTGGCAGTTTTGTTTCAAGCGCTGTTATACCACAATTATCTGATACAGCTGAAGTTATTCAAAAAATTGATATAACCAATAGTACTAAGTTATTAGTTATAATTGCTAATAAAAGAGGTGCTTTGAAGGCATGTGAATATTCAGAAATATCTTATTTAGGTTATCCATTTTCTATTTCTGAAAATTTTCAAATGAGAAATACTAATAAGACAATAAAACAATCTGAAAACCTACTTTTAGATATACAAGAAATATGTATAAATCACAAAAAGGATTTAGTGGTTTATTTGTCTATGTGTTTTGGAAATCCCTATGGAGACCCCTGGAGTTTAGAAATAGTAGAGAAATGGGTTTCAAAATTAGCAGATAGGGGAGTTAAGATTATTTCACTAAGTGATACTATAGGATCTGCTGACATATATTCTATTGGTAAATTATTTCTAAACTTATCAAATAAATATAAAGACATAGAGTTTGGCGTTCATCTACATACAAATCCAATCTCATGGCATGAGAAAGTTAAGATTGCTTATGATGCTGGATGCAGACGTTTTGACGGGGCTATAAAAGGGTTTGGAGGATGTCCTATGGCTTCTGACAAGTTAGTTGGCAATATGCCAACTGAAAAATTAATATCTTTTATTAACGAAAATAATATTAGTTCTGAAATAAATTCATTACGTTTTGAGAGTGCATACAACAACTCACTAGAGATTTTCAACAGATATAAATAAACTTTATTTCAAAGTTTAATTAATTATCAACTTATTTTCATTAGAGGAAATATTATTTTTTACTTGAATAATATATTTTCCTTTTTCAATATATTTTTTATTGTCCTTATCATATAAATTATTTTTAATAAAATTAAATCCTTTATCCAAGTTATAAGTTTTGTTAAAAATAATTCCGGAATCATTTTTAACAAGAAAATCAACTTGAGATTTATTTTTAGAAAAAACAATAACTTCAATATCTGGTTCTATCGTATTTCCATACCAATTTTTTGAACCCCATCTAGATGAAAATTTTACTTTATCTAAATCATAAATATATAGTTCACTATCTAATATACTCTGATTTAATTTTTGAAGAACTTCTATATTTGTTACATAAATTGACCTTCCATGTGTGCCTACTATTAAATCATTTTCTCGTGGATGAATAACTAAATCATGAACTGGAGCATTTGGCAATCCACCACTGAAAGCAAAAAATAAATTTCCATAATCTAAAGATGCATATAATCCATGGTCTGTCCCCACGTATATAAGTTTTTCATTCTTTAAATCTTCAATTATTACATTAACTGGCTCATCAGGGATATTGTGACCTATCTTACTCCAATTAAAACCATAATCTTCAGAAACATATACCATGGACTCAAAATTATCCCACCTATAACCATTTAGTGATAAATAAACTCTACTCTCTTTAAATTTTGAAGGATATATTCCACTTACCCACATTTTTTTAGGCAAAGAACTACTAATATTTTTCCATGTAAAACCCCCATCTTTTGAGACATGAATTAAGCCATCATCACTACCAACATAAATTAAACCATACTTTAATTCAGATTCAATAATAGTAGTTAAAGTGCCATAACTTACATTACCTTTTATACCACCATTTGTAAGATCAGCTGACAAGGTTTCAAAATCATTTCCTTGGTTTAAAGACCTATGAAATTTATTAGATCCCATATAAAGAATGTCTTGATTATGTCTAGATAAATAAATTGGCGTTTCCCAATTCCATCTGTATGGTCTCTCTCCCAACTTGTGACTAGGAGTAATTCTTTTTCTTTCACCTGTTCGCGTATTAATTCTAGCATAATTTCCAAATTGAGATCCTGTATACACTGTCTCGTTATCTCTAAAATCTATTTCAGTTTGCATACCATCTCCTCCAAAAATAGATTTCCAAGGATATTGACCTGAACTATGCCATCTTAAACTTGACTCATAATTTGATGGCCCCATCCATACACCATTGTCTTGAAATCCTCCATAAACATTATATGGATCATTCATATCAATATTTATATCATAAAATTGACCTACAGAAGTACTATTATGTTTCATCCAATTCTTACCATCATCATATGAAATATTCAAACCACCATCATTACCTGCTATAAGATGGCCGGATCTATTAGGGTTTACCCACAAAGCTTGATGATCACCATGCATATTATCAAACCCTATAGACTCCCATGTCTTTCCAAAATCAATTGATTTTAAAAGAGGAACACCCAATACGTATAATTTTGCTGGATCTTGAGGATCTACCCTAATTTCTCCAAAATAATAACCATAAGAGAAGTAAAGATTACTTAACTCATCCTCATTTACCTTCTTCCATGTTATTCCATAATCTTGAGAAGAATAAACTTCAGCGCCTATTACTGGAGTTTCATAAAGCAAACTATTTGAATCTTCTAAAAATTCAACTAGAGAAATTGGATCAATACTTCCATCTGTAACTAATTTCTTTATTTTATCAGATTTGTATTCAGAAGGAAATCTATTTGATCTCAGAAACTTATTTAATTTTTCATCAGATAATTTTAGAAAATCATTAATTGAAATATCTCTCAACATATCTTTAGTAAGATCATCATTCTTTTGTTCAGATGGAGTAGAAGCTTTTCTGTCCTGATTATCTAAGATTGCATATATAATATTTGGATTTGATTTCGATATATCTAACCCAATTCTACCTGTTCCTTCTGTATCAGGAAACCCACTTAATCCACCCGATATCTTTTTCCAGTTTTCACCACCATCAGTTGATTTAAATATGCCAGATCCAAATCCTGAACCATCAAAATTCCAGGCCATTCTTTCTCTCTCCCACATTGATAGATAGAGAATGTCAGGATTAGATGGGTCAATGACTAAATCAATTGCACCTGTCATATCATTGATAAATAGAGTATTTCTCCATGTAACCCCTCCATCTGTTGTCTTATACAAACCTCTATCCTTATTTGAAGAATATAAATGACCTAATGAAGCCACCCATATAATATTATTATCTTCTGGATGAATTATAATTCTACCTATATGATGAGATTCTTTTAATCCTATATGAGTCCAATCTTTTCCCCCATTAGAAGATTTATAAATTCCATTTCCGGAATAAGAAGATCTACTTGAATTCTTTTCACCTGTACCTACGTAGATTATATCATTTTCCCAATCAACCTCAATATCTCCTATTGTCATCACCATCTGATTATCAAAAATGGGGTTAAAGCTATTTCCATTATTTGTGGTTTCCCATAATCCCCCAGAAGCATATGCAACATAAAAATGAGATGGATCTTTTGGGTTAACTGACAAATCAGTTACTCTTCCACTCATAACTGTAGGGCCTATATTTCTGAAACTAATATTTTTTACTATAGAATTTTCTTCTAAGTAAACCCTATCTAAATATCCATTAAATCTTTCTTCAGTAGATGTAGCTAAGGGATAATTAGGTTTTTTATTCTTCTTTTGAGAATAAGCATTATTTATAAAAAATAATACTATTAATAATTTTAATATTTTAATCATTGGATTAGGTTTGAATTTATTGTTCATATAATTTAAAAAAAAAATTGCCAACTGAAAAATCAGTATCCTTTATTGAAGAAAATAATATTAGTTTTGATATAAATCCGTTGCGTTTTGAGATTGCATATAATAAGTCATTAGAAATTTTTAACAGATATAAATAATCTTTATTTAAAATTATTCTAAATAATTTTTTTTAGTTGTTAGTGTTGTATATATTTGCACTATTAATAATCAGTCTAAATAAAAATTATGAAGAATTTTATACTCTTAACATTATTATTTTGTTTAACTCCAGGTTTTGTTTTTTCGCAAAATGCAGCAGAAATACTTATGGAAAAGGGTGATGGTTTAGTTATTGGCGGATATGGTGAGATCCATTTAAATGTTAAGGAGGATGCTAATAATAAGGTTGATGTCCATAGATTGGTAACTCTATTAGGATATAATTTTAATGATAAGGTTCAGTTTGTGTCTGAAATTGAATTCGAACACGTTAAGGAAGTTTATGTTGAGCAAGCTTTTCTTAGTTATTCAATGACTGACAATCTTAACTTAAGAGCAGGATTAATGCTTGTTCCTATGGGTATCGTTAATGAGTATCATGAGCCTACAACATTTAACGGTGTTGAAAGACCAGGAATGGATAAATCAATTATCCCTTCAACTTGGAGAGAAATAGGTTTTGGTTTTAATGGT
>Ga0208411_1002020_pt1 | contig 12812 bp, 14 predicted proteins | sample ETN01SmetaG_4_FD_185793 | JGI IMG/M metagenome (GOLD analysis project Ga0208411, IMG submission 185793) | Marine microbial and viral communities from oxygen minimum zone, Eastern Pacific Ocean - ETNP2014F12-01SV261 (SPAdes) (version 2) | ecosystem: Environmental > Aquatic > Marine > Oceanic ...
GGTGATTCTGTATTTCAGCTTGTAGTGTTTGCCGTATATGGTCTAGGTGGTGTTTTTGTTCCTCTGCTCATTATTAGATGGGCTGGATACAAACCAGATACGACTCATTCCATCTCAATGATGGTTGCTGCATTTAGCGGTGTTTTCGTTTGGACTTTACTTGGGTTTGATGGTGCGGACGGTATATTTCCTTCAGTTCCAGGAATGGGGGCTGCGTTCATTACTCATTTTACAATGAATTATTTTAGAACACCCCAAATTGCGCCTCTTGGTCGTTTTAAATTACCAAAAAGAAGTCAATATGGGGCCGTTGCGGCTGCAATAATAATTCCATTTGGTGCAATAGAAGCTACTTACATGCTTGGCGCTCCTGAATCTTCAAATTCAGTGGAAAGCATCGGAAACTATTCTATTTCTGGCGATATTTCTTATGAAATTTTAGGCAACAATACCGAGTATGTTAATGATGGTGAAACAATTCTGGTGGATTTTGATACCAATGATATAGAATGGACTGGCGATAATCGAAATATCGTCGGAGTTAGAGTTATACTTACCTATAGTGAAGATGAAACTAGCAATGGCGTTGGATGTGCTGCACCAGGAGCTTCTCAGCCAGACCCAGATACAATTACGGGGACAATAACGCATGGTGATTTTAACGGAACTGAAACTGGAGAAAATCAAGGCCAAGGAAGCTCTTCACACGAAGTTCTTGTTGAATGGTATAATTCTTCTTTGTACCTTTCGGGAAATGCGAGTGGAATGTCAAAATCTGAAATTAAAAATGAACTTGATTCAATGGGCGAAGGTCTAGGTACTTATTCTTTGGAAATTAATGTTGAAGCAGAAAGCGGAAATGCCCCTGCGTGTAATCATACGGACAATGGTGAAGAAGTTGAATATTTAGTTGAAGTTGTACTTCTCGAATATGATATTACACCTGCTTAATTATTGAGGCTAAGTATCTTATAAGGCCCCATTTTGAAAGATTAGGGATAGTTAATGGCAAAGGAAGAATATGAAACTCCGCTGATTGATGTTTACAACCGAACACACATGGATGCGCTCCATGAAGATGGTAGCTGGTATCACCGATTTTTACCTGAGGGTGTTTTTCTAGAAGACTTGGGACAAATTGTCGAAGAAGAATTGATTAAAGCATACGGTGAAGTCGAAAAAGAGGCTGATAAGTTCTTTGAAGATAAAGTTAAAGAACGATTTGCAGAGATTTTTGCTCAAGCTAATCCAAGGGACCTTAGAGGGCTATTACCAAAGAAGCCTCCTGTAGCCTGGGCTGAATTACCGGTTGAAATTCAAAGAGAAATACAAATAATGCATGACAATGCTGAAGGTGAGAAGATTACAGAGAGAACATTGAAAAAGAGGGTTCGGCAATACCTTGTTGATCAGTTTATAATTGATGAGTGATTAAAATGGCAAAAAAAGATGTAACAAAACCAATTAGCCTGGACCCACGTGGTGGCCGTCCTAGAGATAAATGTGTAACATACATCGAGGGAATTGACCGTATTTTAAACGGAGGAATCCCTATTGGAAATATAACACTTTTAGCTGGAACTGTAGGTTCTGGAAAAACTACTTTAGCTATGGAATTTCTCATTAATGGGGCTAAGGCTGGAGAAACTTGCTGTTATATCTCAGTTACTGAACCATCATCAAAAATGTTATCTAATTTACAAACTTATGGGTTTTTTGATGACGCACTTGTCAAAGAAGGTAAGCTAAACATTTTTGATTTAACTGTAATTAATGATCGTCTAGGTGTTGAAAGACTAGATGGAACCTATACTTCTAAAGACATGGAAGCTCTTTTGGGGGCGTTTGAAGATATTGTTGATGAATTAGGTGTAACTCGATTAGTTATTGATTCTATTACTGCGGTTTGTTACCAACTTCCAGATAAAGGAAGCATTCGTAATTTCATTTTTAGATTAAGTCAATTTTTAAGTACATTTGGATGTACAACTATGCTGATTTCAGAAACTGTTGTTGATTCTAATGTTCAAACATATTCGATTTTTGGTGTTGAAGAAGCGGTTGCTGATGGAGTTGTTCTTATGGGTAATATTATTAGACAAGGGGACTTATTGAGAAGTTTACAAGTTGTAAAAATGCGAGGAACTAAACATTCTCGTGCAAGGCACTTGATTGAATTGACGCCGATTGGCTTAGCTGTTGTTCCGCTCCTTAAATGGGGACAAGATGGAGGACAAGCGTTTACATGAACATCAAAGATACTGCGCAATCTATTATCAAAAGTATTAATGATGGCGATACTCTAACAACTGTTAGTATTGGGGCTGATTCATTTCATTCTGATACGGTTAAAATTGCCTCAGTTTTACTTAATAAAAAACTAGGTGGGATTTACATCACTACTTCAAGACCTTCTTCTCATATTGTAGCTGAATTAGAAGGAACTAAGGCTGATTTGTCAGATCTTTATTTTGTGGACTTAGTCTCAATGACTGTTGGAGGAAAAACAGATGATCCTAGGACTCTTTATGTTGAATCGCCAACTATGCTTGAATCTATTTTATTGAATATTTCTCTTCTAGAAAGGCGGCTAAAAGCTAAGAAGAGATTTGTAATGTTTGATTCTGTTAATGGATTAAGTATCTATTCTGAAGCTAGGGTTCTAAAAGAATTTATTAACGTACTTGGAAATTCCATGCGTATTAAAGAAATATACAGTATGTTAATGACAGTTAAGGAACAAACTAGCGGAGAACTTGCATCGGCATTACAATTATTATCAGATAAAGTGATAGGTGAATAAAATGGCAGAAATAATTTCAACGGGAATTGAACGACTGGACGAAGCATTAATAGATGGAAAGGGTATTGTTTTAGGCACTTCTATGTTGATTGAGGGCAGTTCCGGTTCAGGAAAAGAATTGCTAGCTAAACAATATGCGTCGGCAGGTGTCGGTTCTGAGAATGTTGTTTACTTTTCAACTGATGAAACTTCTGATGAATTAATTGATACTTTTGAGCAATATAATTGGCCAACCGATTTAAGAATTGTAAATGTTGGAACCCAATATTTTGAAAAAGTATTATCTCGTGAATTGCAAGCATCTCGTTTCAAACAAGAAGGGCTTTCTGTTGCTGAATTGAGAAATTTAGGATCGTATGGTTCTACTTCTGATCAAATTAATTTTGTTGCCGATATGACTTACGAAATTTCTAAGCTTAAATCTCCTTTTAGAGTTGTTATTGATTCATTAGATTTCTTTATGCAATATTACAACCCAATTGAAGTTTTATCAGCTATGAGGACAATCAAAGAATATGCTCAAGCAAATGGTGGAACTGTAATGTATACTATGTCGGAAGGCTCTCATGAAGCAAGAATCCATAGTCAAATTGAAGCAATTTGTGATGTTGTTATTGAACTTGAAGTAGGGCGTATGGCTGCTGAGTTCGAAAATAGATTAATTATTAAGAAAATTCGAAATCATCCAGAAAAAGCTGCTGTAATGATTTATGCTGTAACTGAGCATGGAATTACACCAGAGATGATTACTCGTGTCGCCTGAAGGCGTTACGAGTTTTGGTCTGAAAAATTTAGACTGGGTCTTTGGAATTTGGTTAATTCTAATCATTATATGGAATTTTGGATATCCTGGTGCAACCCCTATCTTAGATGTTATAGCTGCACTGGGTCTATTCTTTGTGAGTAATTTTCTTAAAACTCTAAAATGAATCTATTCCCCTGGTAACCTGTATTTTCCTAATTTTACTTTCACCATTTCATCCATTTCTTCAACAGTTATCAAAGGAGTTAAATTTCCTGTAAATGTTCCTGATGCCGCTATATTGAGAGCCAACCCTGTTACTGTTGTGTGATCTGGAAAATCCATTATTGAAACGAAATCATCTTTTCCATAACACCAATAATAAGCTTCAACTGTTCCTCCAAGAGATTCCACCATTCTTATCGTTTCGTCACGGCGTGCTGTGCCACCTTCTTTCAGTAACCCCTTAACACCTTTTTTGGTATAACTACCTGAATACATGAATTTAGACATACTTACCTAATACTATGTTGCATATAATAGTTAATACGAAATTGACTAATAAGGTGCTGAATATGTAGAGTCATGAAAGAGATCGTGGTGAGCTCGATGGCTCCGAAACCGATCGGTCCTTACTCACAGGGTGTCGTGTCTGGAAACTACATTTTCCTAAGTGGTCAAGTTGGCCGTAAACATGATGCTACTGAATTAGAAGATGGTGTGGTAGAACAAACGCGCCAAACTATTCTTAACATAAAGGCCGTATTAGCTGAAAAAAATCTAACTTTAGATGACGTAGTGAAAACAACTGTTTTTCTTGCTGACATGAATGATTTTGCAGAAATGAATAAGATGTATGCAGAATTCTTTGATGAAAATAAAGCACCTGCTAGATCTACAGTAGAGGTTGCAAGATTGCCGTTAGATGCGGATGTAGAAATTGAAGTCATGGCTTCTTTGGACTAGAAATGTACGTTATTAGTGGATCAACTCATCAGAGGCTCGGGGCATCTCTAGCTGAAGAAATGAATGCAGAATTTTGTGGAGTTGTAAATCGGCATTTCCCAGATGGAGAGAGATATATTCGAATATTAATGGATGTTGAAAATCAAGATGTTGTTGTTGTGCAAAACACATTTCCTGATAAAAAAATTGTGGAACTTTTACTGATTCTTCAAGCTGTTAAAGGAGCTGGAGCAAAATCTGTTACTTGTGTTATTCCTTATATGGGATATTCAAGACAAGAAAGGGTTTTTCAAAGAGGTGAAGCCATTTCAGCAATGGCCATTGCTGGTGCAATTGGAAGTATGTGTGACCGAGTTTTTACTATAAATGTCCATACTCCTTCAATTCTTAATTTCTTTGGATGCGAAGCCAAAGATATTAACGGCTCGAGAGAAGTAGTACGCTACCTAAAAGGATTCAATCCTCAAATGGTTGTTGCTCCTGACGAAGGATCTAGAGATCGATGCACACTTGCTGCAGAATTATTGAAAGTTCCAATTCATGTTATGAAAAAAGTTAGAATTGATGGTCGAACTGTTGAAACTACTTCTGGACAAATTAATGTTAAAGGTGCTACTGCAGTTATCTTAGATGATATAATTTCAACTGGAGGGACTATTGCAACTGCTGCTAATATTTTACGGGACGGTGGTGCTGAACGTGTATTTGCAGCTTGTACTCATGGATTATTTATTGAAGATGCAGCGAATCGTCTAAGAGTTTGTGATGATATACTCAGCTCAGACACTTTGGAAGGCGTCTACACGAGATTTTCAGTAGCTCCTGCTATTGCTGATGCATTGTAATGTATTGGAAGGGGCCTGTATTCACTAGAGATGGATTCGTAGAAAAAGGAGTAGATTTAGAAAATTGTAATATCATTAATGGTATTAGTGGGGAAGAAAACGGAATAATTATTCCTCTCTTCCGTAATTGTCACACTCATCTAGGTGACACTTTAGCAAGAAAAGAAATTCCCAGCAATTTAAGTTTGAGTGATTTAGTGGGGCCAAACGGTTGGAAACATAAATGGTTAGAAAAAAATGATCTGAGAGATTCTGCTATTGCTGGTTTAAAAGAAATTATCAGTTCAGGTACTGGATTGGTAATGGATTTTAGAGAAGGAGGGAAGGCCGGCCTAGACATATTTGATAATCTTGAATATCCCGGTAAGTTGATTCTATTAGGAAGGCCAGAAAAGAATGAGGTACTGCCCGGATCTAATGCTGGAATCAGTAGTTTAGCAGATATTGACAATGCTATTGAGATTGCTGTATCTGCACGTCGTAAGAATGGGCTTATTGGGATCCATCATTCTGAAAATGAAAGGGAAGACATTCAATCTCTTATTGAGCTAATGCCTGATTTCGCAGTTCACATGTGTTATGCATCTGATGATGATTTAGAGAAAATTAAAACCAATAATATTTCTATAGTTGTTTGTCCAAGAAGTAATCATTATTTTGGAAATAAACCACCATTAGAAAAAATGATAGACTTGGGAATTGATATTGGATTTGGTACTGATAATGGAATGTTATGTACTGCAAATATGATGGATGAAATACAGTTTATTAGAAGAGAATATAATTCATTAAGGTTGCAAACTATACTCTCTATTGCTTGTTTTGGACTTGATGATATATTTAATAAGGACGGAACTTCAACTTATTCTAATCTGGAACCTAGTGGTTGGATTCTGCTCTCGAGAGTTGAAGAGGACAATTATGAGTCCGTCTTTAATCCAAATACTGAAATTCTAGGTATTCGCTGGAGGAACTAATATGGATTTCCAAAAAGTTATTGCCGTCGCAACCCGTCGTGGGATTTTTCAACCTGCTTTCGAGGCTTATGGAGGATTAGCTGGATTCATGGATTATGGGCCCGTTGGTGTGAGAATGCGCCGCCGTATTCTTGAAGTGTGGAGAAAACATTACGTTATAGATGCTGGTTGCTTAGAATTGGATGGTGCTTTGATTGGCCCTGAAACTCTCTTCCAAGCTTCTGGTCACTTAGGAGAATTTGATGATGCCTTGGTTGACTGTAAAGATTGTGGTAAACAATTCCGTGCTGATCACTTAATTGATGGAGGTGAAGAAATGTCAAGAGATAAATTATCTAAGGAAATTTCTGGAATGGCCTGTCCTAGTTGTAGTGCTCCACTTTCTGAAATGACCTCTTTCAATCTTATGTTTTCAACAGGTGTTGGGGCTGGAAAAGGATTGCCTGGTTATTTGAGGCCAGAAACTGCTCAAAGTATCTTTTTAGCATTCCCATGGCTTCTTAGACAAAATCGAGGGAAATTGCCCTTTGCAGGTGCTCAGATTGGTAGATCATTTAGGAATGAGATATCTCCACGCCAAGGTCCATTGAGGATGAGGGAGTTTACACAAATGGAAGTTGAGCATTTCTTTTTGCCTACCAATGAACCTCAACTTTCAAATGATTTGAAAAATATTACAATTACTCTTCTTGCTTCGGATGGTAAAGAAACTAAATCAACAATAGGAGAAGCATTCGATGCAGGAATTATCAATTCTTCTTTAGTGGCTTGTCATTTGGCTAGAGCTCAGCATTTTCTCACTACAATTGGAGTTCCTGATACCAAATTGCGCTTTCGCCAACACGGCTCAAACGAAATGGCTCACTATTCTAGTGATTGTTGGGATGGGGAAATCAATACTTCTTTGGGTTGGGTTGAAGTCGTTGGTGTTGCACACAGGGGCGATTATGACTTGTCTGCACATGGCAATTCATCCTCTAGAGAATTTAGAGTTCCTGTGCCTGGAACTGAGGAAGAAACTGAGGTTTGGACTCCCAATATTGGAAAACTAGGAAAAGAATTCAAAGGCGATGCAAAAATAATATTGGAAGCTATCAAAGATATTGAACTCAAACCAGATGTTTCAATTGATGTAAATGGGAAATCTATTAGTTTGGGTACTGAATACATGACTCTAAAAACAGAAAGAAGAAGTGAGATGGTTTATCCTAACGTAGTAGAACCTTCTTTTGGTTTAGATCGTATTCTTTATTGTTTATTAGAGAGTTCTTGGAAAAATGATGGGGAAAGAGAATGGATTTCTTTACCTCAATCAACTTCTCCATATGATTTGCTTGTCGCGCCTTTAATGACGAAAGATGGTTTGGATGAAAAAGCTCATGAAATATTGAAATCGGCAGTAAATGTTGGAGTTGATGCTTACTATGATGAGGCTGGATCTATTGGGCGAAGATATGCAAGAGCTGATGAAATTGGAATCTTCTTCTCTATGACTATTGATCATCAAACCTTAGAAGATGGAACTGTAACCTTACGGGAAAGAGATTCTAAAGATCAAAATAGAATTTCTATAAAAGATGCAATAAACAAAGTAAGGAGATAGATTGAATTCTATAATTATACATATTTTGGCTTTAGGATATGGCGTCCCATTTATCTTAGTTGGAATTGAGCATTTCCGTTCTCCTCAGAAATTCGTAGATATTGTTCCTAATTACTTGCCTTTCGCGTTATTCTTAGTTTATCTGACTGGAATAATGGAAGTAGCAGGAGGTTTGGGAATCATTTATCCTGAAACTAGAATTATGGCTGGACGATTTATGGTCCTATTCTTACTAGCTGTTTATCCTGCAAATTTCTATATGTGGACCAATGGCATTCCCTTTAATGGCACTAAACTTACCACGAATGGACACCTTGTAAGATTGTTTGTCCAATTTCTATTGATTATTGCTGCACTAGGCTTTTCTGGAGATTTACAAAAATTAAGAAAGTGATACTTTTGAAAATGCATTTATTGTATTTTCTAAATCTTCATCTGTAATATGAAGATGAAATACTGCACGGATTGTTGAATCATCTATGTCTAAAATATCAACGCCTTGTTTAGATAATTCCTCAATTGTTTTCTTTGAACTCCCTTTTTCAACTCCAATAAAAACAATATTTGATTGAACATTTTCAACATTAACTGAAAAATGAGCCGTTTCATCCAATGCTTCTGCAAATTTCTTCGCTCTTTTGTGGTCTTCACTTAATCTTTCTATATTGTTTTCAAGTGCATAAATTCCTGCTGAAGCGATAATCCCTGCTTGTCTCATGCCGCCTCCGAACATCTTTCTCCACCTGTGGGCCTGAGCGAGGTCTGCTTCGCTTCCAACTAAGAGAGAGCCTACTGGCGCTCCCAAACCTTTGGAAAGACATATAGAAACTGTATCAAAATCACGAACTATTCTTGAAGGATCGGTCCTGCTTGCAACTGCTGCATTGAAGAGTCTTGCACCATCCATGTGTAATTTACAATCTTTTTCTTTTGCAACTTTACAGATTTCATCTAATATATTTTGTGAATAAACTGTTCCACCTCCGCCTTGGGCTGTGTTTTCTACGCAAACTAAGCTTCCATTTGGATAATGAGATAAGCTTCCTTCGGCTTTTCGAATTGAATCTGATACTGCTTCACTGTCCATCAATCCATTATCTGTATGCACTAATGCGATAGAGCACCCTGAAAGGGCCGCAAAGGCACCTCCTTCGTATCTATAGATGTGACTGTGAGCTTCCGTAACAATTTCATCTCCTGGTGAAGTGTGTGTTCTAGTTGCAACAATATTTGACATTGTTCCAGATGGGACGTAAATGGCCGCTTCTTTTCCTAATATTTTAGCTGCTTTTTCTTGTAATTCAATTACTGTTGGATCGTCTCCTAAAACATCATCTCCGACCACTGCCTCTGACATTGCTTTTCGCATGCCTTTGGTGGGTTGCGTAACTGTGTCACTACGGAGGTCTATCACAACTTGCCTTCGGTGTAGTGATTATAATAATTTCTTTTTTACCATAAGAACGGACTTGCAAGCATATAGGTTCCAAATATCGTTCCAATTATTGTGTGAAGCATGAATATGAATTGATTGTCCTCTCTTGGCCCCCATGCGAAAACTGTGCTCTTCAAACCAATCTCTCCTCGAACCCATACTTTCTGATTAACCAAGCAATATCCTACATATGCTAGGATAACTGCGCCAACTGTAACACTGAGAATTTCTCGAGTATCCACACTTAACTTCTAAATCTTCTACTTACAAATAATAATGATCCGCCTGCTGCTATAATTCCAAAACCTGGCATTCCTAAAAATCCATCGTCTTCAAGCTCTTCCTCTGTAGGCATCTCTATCAAAGTTGTCTTTTCTGGATTATCTGTATCAGCATTTGCCTCAATCTGAGCTTCGGCTGTGGCTGGGTCGATTGGTGTCATTTCAATTGTATAACCTTCTTCTTTCAGATTAGGCATATCCATATTGATGTAGGCAGGATGTCCTGTTACTGCATCGTGGAACCAAATAATTTCTGAATTACAAAACGGATCTCCTTCGCAACCGTCCTCATAATCACTATCGTGGTCTGAACGACTGCCTCCTGGGACAATTTCGTCATCGCCATCATCTCCTTCACATTCATCCTCATCTCTTTCAGGATTCTTTTCTGAACATTGGTCTGTTGGCAATACTTGGTATCCTTCGTAATTGTTTCCATCAATTCCTTTTGCACTCTTTTTCTCTTCAGTTTCGAATGCATAAGGTATCGGTTCGAATCCTTCAACATCATGAAGTGAATAAGGGCCAAAAGCAAATCTGTTATTTTCTATCCGTAAATCCAATTTTTCAAATTCTTCTTCAGCTTGTTCATCACATTCTTCGCCTTCTTGAGCTGATTCGTCATCTTCGCATGATATCTCTTCTAAAATCTGTTGGAAAATCTGATCCATCCATGTTTCAGGTATATACATTGGGAAAATATCATTCCATTCAGTTATTACGTCTGGGAGTCCATCATCATTTCTGTCAATGGTTATTCCTCCCTCGTTATGAATTTCTTGAATTGCATTACTTAATTCTGAATAAAGTTCTTGCATTTCTGGTAACTCATCGCAATTCAAATTGGGGCATAAGGACAATTCAGGTTTCTTGAAATCTATACTGCCCCCTAAATCTCCACTAACTATCAATGTATTTAATTCGCCTTCCCAATATTTATTTTCATCTAAAGGAAGATCCATTACATTCATTGGATTATCTCCAAAGTCAAAAAGAATACTCATGTTTGCTTCGGATGACATCTCAAGAACTGCTGTTTCTAATTTGTGTTCTATTGTTTCATAACAATAAGCTGCTTTCTCTTCTTCATTTTCTTCACATACTGAGAAAGGATCTCCGCTTTCACCTTCGTCTTCTCCATTTTCACAGTCCCACATTCCGTCATTTACGTAATCCATTGGATATGTATCTCCGTTATCACATTCGAAATCGTAGCCGTTTCCTGGTTCATCACTGCCATCATAACAGTCATCATACCCGTCATTGACCCGATAGAATGGGATTGTGTCTGAGCCGTCTGCGCAGTCATATTCGGGTTCTTCACCGTCTAAAATTGAAACTCCGTCAAGTGTAATATTAGGTACATTTTTGATGGTTATGCCTCCTGCTGCACCTAATGCAACTGTAATCTGTGTCTTTACTAATTCATGTGTGTCTTGGGTCCACCATGTGTCTTCTGTGATTTTAGCAACATAATGCATACTTCCTCCAAGCTTCGTGTCTACTTCTTCAAGAACTAAAGGTTCTCCTGTGTTGTTATCTAATAATTCAAACTTACCTGCGTCATCATCGTCACCGCACTGTTCATTTTCTTCATCCCAATCTTCATCTTCACACCAAGCCTTCAATAGTAAATTATGTTCTCCTTCACCTGGTAGCATTGTGGTGAAATTTGTGCCAAATATGGTGTGTGAATAAAGAGACTGTTCAGTCTTCATATGAACCATGCCATCAAAATCATCAATTACTTCACCAGTATAATAAAAACCTAAAATTGCTTCATTATCTAATTCAAATGATTTTAATTCTAACCCGGATGCATCTTTCAGCATTTCGGCTTCTTCACCAGACATTAGCTCAGTCATATTGTTTTCTAATTCAGATATTGCTGAACTTGCTTCTTCCATCAAATCTATTTCTGTACCGAAGGCCCATTTTTCTCCAACTACAAACGTTGAATCTTCAACGGCAGTACTAGCTGATGCTGAAAGCAAAATTGTTGCTAATAATGCTACAATTGCGATTTTCTTCATAGCTTTAACTTACTTCTATGTATTTAAATGTTATTCAAAAAATTATTTCGAAAAGTAATAAGTTAACGACTCTGTGGTTTGATGAATGGATGTGGCTGAATTACTATTAATGTTGGCATTTACATTGCCTATTTCATTTTTACCCGGTCCCAACAATCTTCTCTCGGCTGCGCATAGTTCTCAACATGGGTTTCGGAATACTTTACCTTTAATTTTAGGAATGGTCCTTGGATGGATTTTATTAGGAACGATTGTCGGATATGGGGCCTTGTTTATAGAAGAAAATCAGAGTTTATTGACCTCTCTTACTTATATTGGAATTGGATATATTATCTATTTGTCCTATAAAATTGCAACTGCCCATTTGCTTGAAGAAGGGGATTCTAATGAAGAAGGCACTACCACTGGAATTCTTCTACAGGTTGTAAATGGCAAAGCCTTTATTCATTTATTAATTTTGATGACTACTTTTGGGCATGTGTTTGGCGGAGGGATTATGGGCAAAATAATGATTGCTCTTGTAAATGGTTTAGTCAAATTAGTTGGGTGGTTGCTCTGGGGGGCTTTCGGAAGTGGATTGAAACAGATATTTAGTGATCCAAAATCTGGGATTTTAATTAATAGAATAATGGGGTCGTCTCTTTTTGGAGTAGCAATCTGGATTGGGATTAATTTACAAAAATGAGTCTCGATCTTGCCCTTCTTTTAGCAACTTTGGTTTTTATCGTGCCTATGTGTTTTACGCCTGGGCCGAATAATGTCCTGTGTGCTGCACATGGCTCGAATTATGGTTTCCAAAGAACATTACCTCTTATTGCTGGAATGGGGATTGGATGGTCTGTTCTTGGTTTAGGTATTGCGGCTGGCGCTGAATTTCTAAAAGAAAATGATTTTATTTTTATTTTTTTAAGTTATGTGGGTGCAATGTATATTGCATATTTAGGGTACAAAATAGCTTCATCTAAAACTATTGATAAGCAAAATATTTCTAAAGAACGTCTTGGGTTCTTTACTGGGATTTTACTTCAATTTATTAATGGAAAAGCTTGGATTCATTTTATTGTACTAATGACTACTTTTGGAACTCTTTTTGGTATAGGGTACTATGCGAAAGTTGTTCTTGTTAT
>Ga0208411_1002021_pt1 | contig 12812 bp, 11 predicted proteins | sample ETN01SmetaG_4_FD_185793 | JGI IMG/M metagenome (GOLD analysis project Ga0208411, IMG submission 185793) | Marine microbial and viral communities from oxygen minimum zone, Eastern Pacific Ocean - ETNP2014F12-01SV261 (SPAdes) (version 2) | ecosystem: Environmental > Aquatic > Marine > Oceanic ...
CCTATTATTAATTTTTTCAATTTCATTTATAGTAGCATATTTTTTATCAAATAATATTTTCTTAACCTGTAAAATAGGGTCTATCTTTCTATATTCTTCAACTTCATCTTTAGTTCTATAATGCTGTGCATCACTCATTGAATGACCTCTATATCTATATGTCTTCATTTCTAAGAAAGTAGGACCTTTTCCTTTTCTTGCACGCGATATGGCTTGATCTACTGCTCTAGCAACTTTAGTTGGATCCATACCATCAACAGGTTCTGCTGGCATTTCATAACCTAGACCTAATTTCCAAATATCTGGATTGTTAGAAGTTCTTTCTACAGAAGTTCCCATAGCATAACCATTATTTTCACATATAAATACCACTGGCAATTTCCATAACATGGACAAATTAAAGGTTTCATGTAGAGAACCCTGTCTTGCAGCACCATCACCAAAATAGCATAATGTCACTGCATCATTTCCATGATATTTATCACCAAAAGCTATGCCTGCTCCTAATGGAATTTGACCTCCTACAATTCCATGTCCTCCATAAAATCCATGTTCCTTTGAAAAAATATGCATAGAACCTCCTAATCCCATAGAGGTTCCCGTAACTTTTCCATACAATTCTGCCATTACCTTTTTTGGATCAACTCCCATGCCTATTGGTTGAACATGATTTCTATAAGCAGTTATCATTTTATCTTTAGTAAGATCCATTGCATGCAAGGATCCTGCTAGTACAGCTTCCTGTCCATTATATAGATGTAAAAACCCTCTAACTTTTTGCTGAATATATACAGCTGCAAGCTTATCCTCAAATTTTCTCCAGAAGAACATGTCCTCATACCAAGACAAATATGTTTCCTTTGTTATCTTCTTCATTAATTAGTAAAAGTGATTCATAAAAATAAGACAATGTTTTCTATTGTAGAAAGTTAATTTTATAATTTTTATAAAAAAGACTTGTCAAATTTAAATGGAAGTAGATTATTTATGGAATCTGTGTATATTATTTTACCTTTTTCACCCATAAAATACAATCCAATATCGGAGTTTTGCTTAGTTTGAAATTCAGAAATTACTTGTCGACAAGAACCGCATGGGGCAACTGGGTTGTCATTAATTTTATTAATTGATCCAGCTATAACAGCTATTTCTTTGATTTTAATCTTTGGATGTTTAGAATTCGCATAGAATAAAGCTGTTCTTTCAGCGCATAATCCAGATGGATAAGACACATTTTCTTGATTAGAGCCACAAACAATTTCTCCATTCTCTAATAAGACTGCAGCGCCCACACTAAATTTTGAATATTCAGAGTACGCAGATTCTCTTGTTAATTTAGCCTTATTAAATAAAACTTTAATTTGATCAGGGAGCTCATCAATTGAATCGAAAACTTTAAAATTAGAATGAATCTTAATTTCTTTCATAATTAATTTTAATATTCCGTGTATTGATTACTACCAAAATTAAATGTTAACGAAAATCTTAAGGTATTCTCTAATGGACTAGGCACTTTTGATGCTGAGAAAAGATATGAAAGATCTATTTTTGTTCCAGAAAATTTAAAACCAGCACCTAAGGCAAGAAATTTTCTTGCACCTTTTTCTTCACTTTCGTTAAAATATCCAGCTCTTATAGCAAAAGAATCTTCATATAAGTATTCTGCTCCTAGAGCCCAAGTAAATTCTTTTAATTCCTCACTAAATCCTCCTGGAGCATCAGAGAATGATTGAAAAACTCCTGAAAGAAAATCTACATCAGTAGACATCCCATCAATTATATCAACATAAGATTCACCAACTTGATCATCACCTTCATCAAAAATCCCATTATCATTATTGTCATTGAACTCAGTATAAGTTCCTAATAGTGGTGGAGTAGGAACTAGTAATTTGCTAACTTCTGCAGTTACCGAAACTTTATTGTATTGATCTAAAATAAAATCAAAACCTCCACCTAACTTTAAATTTGCAGGAATAAAAGCATCACTTTGTGATTCTTCATCATATTTAATTTTTGGACCTAGATTTTGAAGTATAAAACCTCCTCTGAATCTACCATCAATACCACCATAGGATTGCTCCTCACCTTGATAGTACCCAGAAATATCTACAGCAAATGAGCTTGCTGCTATTGCTGTATCATCAACTGCCTGTATTTTTAAATCTGATCTTAAATATCTAGCTGAAACACCCATAGAAAATTGATCAGCTAGCCTTAATGAATAGGAAACATCCATTGTCATTTCATTTGGTTTTTCAATTAATGCTTCCGAAAATTCATCCTGAATAATTTCTATTTCTCCTAGTGAGAAATATTTAAAACTAACTGCAAAAGCACTTCTTTCACTCAGTCTATTGTAGTAGGTTATATTACCAAGCGAAATATCATTAACCAATTTGCTCAAATAAGGTGTATAGCTTAAACCAAAACCAGATTTACTTTCAGAAAAAACATATTTTGATGGATTCCAGTGTTGAGAAAATACATCTGCAGATGTTGCAACACCCATATCACCCATGCTTGCTGCTCTAGCATCAGAAGCAATTAAAAGAAATGGGACCCCCGTTGTGATAACCCTACTATCATTTGAATTAGGAGTTACTTCAGTAAGAGTTTGAGAATTTAAGTTTAATGCAATTAATGATAATAAAGCAGAGTAAATGAGTTTTTTCATATTTTTTTATTTAGCCAACAAATATAATTTAATATTACAGTATTACAAGTTTTTCAATTTTTGAAACCTGTTTATCGATTTGATCAGATCTAACGGTTAATCTATATATATAAACACCTTTTGCAACTTTATCACCGAAATCATCTCTAGCATCCCAGGATAAATCTCTAGATAAAGAAGAGCTGTTTGAGGTATTTACATATCCATTAATCGTTTTTACAAGTTTACCTGAAATAGTAAATATCTGTATACTAACGCTTAAATCATTAGAACTATTGTGATTAAACCAAAATTCAGTATAATTAATAAAGGGATTAGGGTAATTTAAAACATTAGATATAACTAATTCTTGGTCTTGATCATGGACTACAAATTGTATTTCAGAGGTTGAGGAATTATTATATACATCCCAAGCCTTTAAACTTAAGGTATGTAGCCCAGGAGAAATATCTCTTAAAGGATAATTGATTGAACCGTTTTGATAATCGTCTACATTTGCCTCATAATAATCATTAAGCCTAAAAGAATTTGCAGCATCCTCATCTAAAACTGCTACAATATCATGTCCTATTCCACTAGAAGTATTAATACCATTTTCATCAAATAATTTAACTAATAAATGAGGATTTTCATTTGTTATTCCACCACTTATAAAAGCTTCATCATTCATAAACAATTCAATTTCAGGCCCTATATTATCTTCTGCTGCATTTTCATTGATTCCTCCAATTAGAATATTCAAGTTAGATCCATTTTGGTCCATTAAATTCGAATCGCTTTTTGAATAAAAACTAATTTTTCCACTACCTACTTCCATAACAACATCTCTAGGAACGATGAAATTGACATTAAAATCTCCATTTTCAATGGATGATCTACCTCTAAATAGTACTTCTCCTAATGTAGTAAAATCCAATATTATTGGGGTATCATTCTGAGATGTACCATCATTTCCCAGAGTTGATCGATCAATATTTTTGTCAAATACAGTTGTAACTAATTCTCCTTGATAATCATCTATTTTATTACCAAATTCATCATCAACCTGTCCTTGAATTTTTACTGAACTCAATCCTTGTAATGGCTCGGAAAATTCATCGATTAGAATATCATTAATTTTAGTTATTCTAATATTGGGTTTGGCTATTGCTAATTTCATTGCAGGATCGCCTATAAAAAATACCAATCTTCTTTGATTACTGCCTGAAATTACTGGATCATTTTTTGTTAATCTTAATGCTTCAGCCATAGTTTGATAATTATTAGAATTCAATGAAAATAAATAATTTTCTAGGGTTAGATTAAAATTAACACCAACACTAACAAATATCTGCCTTGTAGTTGTTATAAGAGCTATTGCTCCTCCATTTTTATTCCAATATAGAAACTCCCCTGCTGTATTTCTTCCAGGGTTATCAAATTTTGTAAATTCACAGGTGACAGAGACAAAACAATTTAATTTATTTTCATTCAACAATTCTGTTGCATCTATTTTATCAAATATTCTCTCTCTTGCAATTCCATCTTCACCTCCATGTCCAAAATAATTCACAACCAATGCACCTAATTCTATACCATCAATAATTGCTTTATTCACCTCTGGATACCTCTCTCCTCCAGAACTAGACTCTTGTACATATGCATCAGATAATATTTTTTTTACATTAAAAAAGGGTTTACTATCTGTAATTAAATCTGCTAAACTATTTGAAGTTCCTTGAAGAATACTCTCCCATGGTTCATCTACATCATCAGAAATTACAATTAATTTATTTCTCCAATCTCCATATGAGTTTTCATTATAATAAGAACTTATTTTATCAACTAAGTCAGTAGCTCTTTGTGGATAATCTGCTAAAATTCTTCCTACCGCTATATCTAACTTATCTGAATTTTCCATCATTCCTTCATTATCATCCATCATACCAAAAAAGTCATCTGAAACATATGCACTTGCCAAACTATAGCTATTTAATGAATGCCATGAGGGAACTATATTAGTATTTTGGGAAATTCTATCCTTATAATCATAAGAAGCATCTCCAAAAAGACATAAATATTTAATCCTCCTACTTTGATCACTTGCATTAAAATAAATATATTTTACAAAGTTTCTTATGGCTGCAATGTCCTGATTTCCAGAACTAAATTCATTATATATTTTTTCTAGGGTAACTACTTTTACACTTAAATTATTAAAATCCCTATTTATCTGTGCTAGACGTTCAGCTTCATATACCATATCAGATCTGCATACTATTAGATAATCTAAATCCTGAAATTGGTTTTGATCATCTAAAAATATATCTGATTTTAAATTCTGATTTTCAACATCAGTTTCCCCTTCAATTGTAGGTTCATAAAACGATTCCTGATTAAAAGCAACAAACTTTTTTTCTTCACCTAAAATTGATTTAAAACTAATTACAGCTTCATTACCATCAGTTAAGATTTCGCTTACATTATTTAGGTCTGTTATTTCCCAGATGTTAGAGACAGCATTAGCATTAGCAATATTATATTGAGCTATTCCTGATAGATCAACTAAATTATTGTTATAAAAAACAAATTGATCTCCATTGTATGTAAGATCACATAACCCCTCAATAGATATGTAATCCAAATATGCAACAGAGCTGGGATTTCCGTTATTATTGTAATTCAAATCAACTGAAATATTTGGATTCGAAACCATTAAATCTCCTGAATAAAAATCACCAGAAACCAATATAGGATCACCTATCGATGAATAATTCATACTAGAAATTTGTTGATTATTCACCTCAATAGACATAGAAGTAGAAATCTCAGAAACAGCAGCAGTATACACTTTAAGATGTACAGGCTCTGATGTTATTAAATTTGGAAATGTAAATTCAAATGTTTGATTTGAATCAAAATCAAATCTATCACCAAACCACCTTCTTCCAATTTTAGCAATGTTATAGTCATCTATTTCATGATATTTATATACTGAATGGGAATCTACTACTAAATCAAAGGGGTCTTCTGGTTGAATATTTTCAAGGATTCTTTTTCCAGGCGAAGAATCAATGTTTATAAAATAAGCTGTTTTATCTGAGTACAAATTCAAATTTGTATTACTATCAGAATTGTATGTATTAGGCCCTTGAGCATAAAACAAAATATAATCACCATTATTAAAAATACCATCATCCTCTCCGTATACTTTTATTGCATTTTCAGTTGGATCTATTGGATATTCCACTGAATTACCTAGTGGCAACATATTACCCCCATTCCCATATATTTTAATGTTTCGAGGATCTATATTATTTGTATTTATTCCTAATTGACTTAGAAAACTTTTATTTAGTCTAAAGATTCCAGATTTATCTACATAAAACTTATACCATTCACCCGTACTTAGAACAGAATTTTGAATTCTTTGTCTTTTTAAGTTGTTACTTCCTCCCTTTTTATAGGAGAATCTAAAAGAATTTACTTTTTTAAAATTCCCGTTTTGATTAATTATTGGAAATAACTCTAGAAAAAGATGTATTTCTCCTCTTGATATTGAAGTCCTAATACTATAAGTCAACTCATTAGGAATTATATTTTTATCTAACTGTTTTAAGTCTTTTAAAGAAATGTCTGAAAAAATAACACTTTCTATTACAATTGAATTCTGATCAATTTCCGTGTTTTCATTCCACTGAGTCGTTAATGAGACTCCTTTACTAGGAGTAAAATTAAAATTGTAATTTTTAAAATATGGTATTTCAAACTGAGCAGAAGATGTTGAAAAAACTCTGTACCCCTCCCAATCTATATTTATTTCCTTAGATTGAGAGAAACCCGTAAAAGAAATTATCATAAACAAAAAAAGTAATAAATACCTCATATCTGAGAAACGTCTAATGATCAACAATATTATTCTATAACTGTAACTTGATAATAAAAAAACAAATTTATCGTTTTTAAAAAGTAAAAGGTAATTAGCTAAAAATAATTGATGTCTGGTCATAAATTAGTATATTGCTGCACTTTTTGTTTCCTAAGAAACACTATTTAAAAAAAATTAAAGATGAAAAGTAATTATAGAAAAATATTAAACTTATTGCTGACGCTAATCTTATGTGTCTATTTTACTAGTTGTAATAAGTCTGGTATATCTAAAAATAAAAATGTATCATCTGCCACTGGATGGGCAATAAACTCTAAGAAAGGCGGATTTAAATACAATACTAACTTCAAAGGTCAAGAAACTCCTCCAAATATGGTACTTATTGAAGGGGGAACCTATACAAAGGGTAGAGTTCAAGATGATCCTATGAGAGACTGGAATAATACTCCAAACCAACAACATGTTATGTCATTCTATATGGATGCAACCGAAGTAACTAATGTTATGTATTTGGAATATCTAGATTGGCTAAAAAGAAATTACCCTCCTGAAGATCAAAAATTCAGTAGAATTTATTACAATGCACTCCCTGATACACTAGTTTGGAGAAATAAACTTGGGTACAGTGAAGATATGGTAAATAATTACTTACGTCATCCAGCATTTGGTGATTATCCTGTTGTAGGGGTAAGTTGGATTCAAGCTTATGAGTTTTCAGAGTGGAGATCTGATAGATATCAAGAATTGATATTAGAAAGACAAGGGTATATAACAAAAGGATCAAAAATTGATAGTGTATCTTCAACTAGTACTTTTAGTACAGACACTTATGTGCTTGTTCCTAATTCAACATACGGAGGAAATACTAATGTTTTAAGAGGTAAACGTAGTAGAGGGCCAGATTCCTTACCTCCTACCTCTGCTTCAAGAGAAACAGGACATATTTCTCCTAAGTTTAGACTACCTACTGAGTCTGAGTGGGAATATGCCGCATTAGGTCTTAATGAAGTTCGTGATTTTAATCTCTATAGAGGAAGAAAAAAATACCCATGGCAAGGTCAATATACAAGAACAGGTCAAAGAAAGAATTTAGGTGATCAATTGGCAAACTTTAAAAATAGTGATGGTGATTATGGTGGTATAGCAGGATGGTCTGATGATGGAGCTGATATTACTAATCAAGTAAGATCATATCAAGCTAATGGATTTGGACTATTTGATATGGCAGGAAATGTTGCTGAATGGGTGGCAGATGTATATAGACCAATAGTTGATGATGAGTTTAATGATTTTAATTATTTCAGAGGAAATGATTATAAAAAGTTCTCGATTGGTCCAGATGGTAAAGCAACAGTTGTTGGTCCTGATGAGATAGAATATAAGACGCTAAGTAATGGTAAAGAAGTAGCAACCAGATTGCCAGGAGAAATTGCCACTGAAGATCTAACAGAATTAGATACTAGATATAGAACACAATTTGATAAAAGTTATAATGTTAACTTTAGAGATGGTGATTTCCTGTCTTCAAGAAATTATGATCCCGAAAACAGAAAGCTTGAAAGAGCTTCTGGATCAGATGAAGAAACTAGGATGATGTATAAATCTCCAAGTTATAATGATGCAAATCCAAGTACTCCTGCATTTGATTATGATCCTTCAGAGAATAAAACAACTCTTGTAAACGATCAAGCAAGGGTCTACAAAGGAGGTTCATGGAAAGATAGAGCGTATTGGTTGGATCCTGCTCAAAGAAGATTTTATCCACAAGATCAGGCAACTGACTTTATAGGATTTAGATGCGCTATGTCAAGAGTTGGCTCTAAAACTTTTAACATGAAAAAAACTAGAAACTAAGTTGTTCTAATAACAAAACAAAAAGCCCTAATCCCTAAAGGTTAGGGCTTTTTTATTAACTTTATTTCATGGATATTAGCTCTATTTATCAATTATTCCTCGATTCTAATAAAGTCTGTACAGATTCTAGAAAAATTAAAGACAATGATCTATTTTTCAGTCTTAAAGGTCCAAACTTTAATGGAAATAAGTTTGCTAAAACAGCTTTAGGAAATGGAGCAAATTATGCTATAGTAGATCAGAAAGAATATGCAATTGATGATAACTATATCCTGGTTAATGATTGTCTAGATACTCTTCAAAAACTTGCAAATTATCACAGAAAAAAATCTAAGGCAAAAATTATTGGCTTAACTGGAAGTAATGGGAAAACTACATCAAAAGAATTAATTTTCTCTGTTTTAAAATTAGAATTTAAAACCATTGCAACTATTGGAAATTTAAACAATCACATCGGGGTTCCTCTAACTTTATTATCAATTAAACCTGAAACTGAAATAGCACTAATAGAAATGGGGGCTAATCATCTAAAGGAGATTGAATTACTATGTAATATAGCAGATCCTGACTATGGATATATTACCAATTTTGGCAAAGCACATCTAGAAGGATTTATTAATCTAGAAGGAGTAATAAAAGGAAAGAGTGAGCTATATACTTATTTAATGAAAAAGTCTAGATTAATCTTTATTAATAGCCGTGATAATAAGCAGCTAGAAATAACTAAAGAATACACTGAAAAATTTACTTTTGGAAATGTAAACTCAAATGTAAACTACTCTGTAAATGCGATCAACCCTCAAATAACTATTTCATTAGAGGATGTTACTATTAAAAGCAATCTTTTTGGAGAATATAATGTAGAGAATTTAGCTGCAGCAATATGTGTTGGAAAATATTTTAACATGAGTAATACATTGATTAAAGAAGGTATTGAAGGTTATACTCCCAATAATAATAGATCACAAATAATAGAAAAAGGCTCAAACAAAATTTTCCTTGATGCTTATAATGCTAATCCAACTAGTATGCAACTAGCATTAGCAAATTTCAATGAAATGGATGAAAAAAATAAAATTTTATTTATAGGTGATATGTATGAGTTAGGAGAAAACTCACATAAGATGCACCAAGATATTGTAAATACAATTGAAGAGATGAATTTTAATCAAACTTATTTACTTGGAGATCTTTTTAATAAAACTAAATTTTCCTCAAAAATAAAAGCATTTGCTGTTCTTGAAGATCTTAATAGTAATATTAACCTAAAGGAAATATCAAATTCTACAATTCTAATAAAAGGATCTAGGGGAATGCAATTAGAAAAGATTCTAGATTTCCTTATTAGCTAATCTCCATAAACAGTTACAACTAATTGTCTAGATTTTGCATGATTCCTATGCTCACATAGGAAAACTCCCTGCCATGTTCCAAGTAGTGGCTTTCCATCTTTAATCGGAAAAGAGACTGAGGAGCCCAGAAGACTACTTTTAATATGTGAAGTCATATCATCAGGTCCTTCAATTGTATGTTTAAAATGCGTTTCATCCTCAGATACCATCTTATTAAAATGGGTTTCAAAATCTTCTCTAACCGTTGGATCAGCATTTTCATTTATTGTAAGACTTGCTGAGGTGTGTTTAATAAAAATATGGGCAATTCCAGTTATCCTAGGTAATATATCTACAATTTCATTTGTAACTATATGAAAACCTCTAGGAAAAGGATTTAATATTATTTCTTTTTGAAATACCATAACACAAAATTAATAGTATAATGATTTAAAAATAAATAATTCCTCAATTGAAATCTTAAATAATTCAGAAAGTTTAAATGCTGTTGGAAGACTTGGATCAAATTTTTCTTTTTCAATTGCATTTATAGCCTGACGAGATATACCAATTAACTCTGCCAGCTCATCCTGAGTTAATTTTTGGTTTTTTCGTAATTCTCTTACCTTATTTTTCATTTATATCTTCTAGAATTAAGTAACACAGAAACTATATATGAAATAGCAATAAACATTATTAAATACTCAGTTTCAGGCTCCGAATTAATAATACCAGAATCAAACGAAAATTCATATGAAATACCAACAACTACTGTTAACCCTAAGGTTAACGCCATTGCTTCCAAGTGAATTTTCCTTTGTAGCTCATCATAATAGTTAAATAAATTTTTGTTAGCAATAATCATTCCTATTCCAACAGCAAAATTTATTACAAGACCTATTTTAGTTAATGTTAAACTATCCCAGAGTTCGTTTGAACCAATTGTTAAGATAGCAAACGTTCCAACCCAAGCTATTGTCCAAATAAATAGGATTTTAGTATTTTTCTTTAATATTTCTTTCATTTTAATTAAAATTATGTAAAGTTTTATTGACAAATATAAATAAATATATTAAAATGTCAAGTTTAATTGACATTTGTTATCAATAATTTAATGATAAATATCATTTTTTATTAGTTGTATTTGCGCTTCTTTTACAAAATATAAAGTATAAATATGAAAAATAAAACCATTGCGCAAATTGTTTCTTCAGATATAAGAACATCAAAAATTTTTAAAAAATATGGGATAGACTTTTGTTGTGGTGGAGGAAAGCTGCTTTCAAAAGTATGTGAAGAAAAAAATATTAATAAATCAACAGTCCTTGATGAAATTAAACAATTAGATAATAAGAGTATTGAACCTAAATTTGATAAAATGGATTTAGAATTACTTATTAATCATATAATTGAAACGCATCACAAGTATGTAAGAGAAATGATTCCTATTATTAAAGAATTTGCTGAAAAAGTATCTAAAGTTCATGGAGGTTCAAATCCAGAAATACTCTTAATTGCAAGAGTTTTCAGTGAATTATCAATTGAACTTCTTCAGCATTTAATAAAAGAAGAAAAAATTCTTTTTCCACATATAATAAAACTATCTGCTAAAGAGAAAAACAAAACCTCTTTTTCAACTTCTTTTGATTCTATTGAAAATCCAATTAAGATGATGGAGTTAGATCACAGTAAAGCAGGAAATTATCTTAAGCAGATTAAAATATTAAGCAATTATTTCAAACCACCACTACATGCATGTAACACATATAAAGCACTATATCACAACCTAAAGGAGTTTCAAGATGATTTACACATTCATATTCATTTAGAAAATAACATTTTATTTCCTAAGGCTCTTGAAATGGAGTAATAAACCGATTATTAAATTTTGATATATTTATTCAGCGCTATCTGGGGCTACTGCCATTATTAATCCTGTTGCATCTCCAAAATCTCCAGAATTAATGATTTTTCCTTCATCATTAAAAGTAAAATAATGATACATAAGGATCTCAAAATCTTTTCCACTTGCTGTATTGGTCCCTGTCCAAACACCATAAGTTCTTACACTCCCATTTAATTGACCTGTTTCAGGATCAACTCCAGGAAGATAATTTTCAGGAGTATACGTTATATTTTCCATAGCATCATGCCATCCCTTCATGTAAGTCATAGCGTCTACTTTGTTCATTACAGGACTACCATAAAAACATCCTTGCCATTCTACATCTTCTGACATTAATGCTGCTGTTGCATCATAATCCTCTGAAGTAAATGTAGCAAACCAATTTTTTGCTAATTCAACATTTTTGTCAAAATCTGGATTTTGTTGAAGACCAGAACATGATGATAATGTAATCATCAAAATTAAAATCATTAGTTTTTTCATTATTGTGTATTTAAAAAGTTAATATTATTCTTGAAATGAAGCCATAAATCCTCCAAAATCAAAGTAATCACCACCGCCAATAATTTTTCCGTCTTTAAACGCCATCGGATGATATGATTTTAGTGCCCATTCTTTACCAGATTCAGTATGAATTCCTGTCCATGTACCATAAGTTCTTACGCTTCCGTCTCTCATTCCAGTTTCAGGATCTACACCAGGCAACCAGTAATCTGCTTCAAATTTAATATTGTCAAACATTTGCTGATACATTTTCATAGCTTCAATATGCCCAGCTTTACCATAATTTTCTGATCCATACATAGGTGGTGACCAGTCTAAATCTTCATGCAGAAGTTCAGCTTGAGCTTCCCAATTCTCAACGAAATGAAGATCAATAAATTTCTGTGCAATTTCCTTGTTTTTTTCAAAATCAGGATGTTGATCATTTACAGAGGTGGTCACATCTCCACCTACATAAGAACACGATGTAAATGTCAGTCCGATTAATACAATTAAAAGTTTTTTCATTTTTTCTATTTTAGTTAAACAATTTATAAATATAATAAAAAAACCCACTTTATGAGTGGAGTTTTTTAAAGTGGGTCATACTGGATTCGAACCAGTGACTTCTACCCTGTCAAGGTAACACTCTGAACCAACTGAGTTAATGACCCATTAATATTATCAATTTAA
>Ga0208411_1002026_pt1 | contig 12759 bp, 7 predicted proteins | sample ETN01SmetaG_4_FD_185793 | JGI IMG/M metagenome (GOLD analysis project Ga0208411, IMG submission 185793) | Marine microbial and viral communities from oxygen minimum zone, Eastern Pacific Ocean - ETNP2014F12-01SV261 (SPAdes) (version 2) | ecosystem: Environmental > Aquatic > Marine > Oceanic ...
TCTTCCTGCACCAGAAGGGCTTACAGATGACGGGAAGAAAGCATTGGCTATATTTGTACTCTGTATTATTTTCTGGGTTAGCCACGTGATACCACTGATGATAACAAGCCTGCTTGCAATTATCCTTTTCCCTCTGTTGGGGGTTTTACCGGCAGAAAAAACGTATTCTCTTTTTGGTAATCAGGCAGTATTCTTTATTCTCGGAGCATTTATTCTGGCCTCTGCTGTTACCAGGACAGGTTTAAGCAATAGAATAGCGCTGATGTTTCTGAAGTGGTTTGGCCATTCGCCTAAGATATTGCTTCTAGGGGTTATTGTACTGTCAGCATTTTCTTCGTTTTGGATGTCAGCGCATGCCGTTGCCGCAATGATGTTTCCTATTATTACAGCCATTGCTTTGAGTCTGGAGTTAAAGCCGGGTGAAAGCAGCTATGGCAGGTCTCTGTTTTTGGGTATGGCGTGGGGATGTGGTATTGGAGGAGTGGCAACATTTTTAGGTGGTGCCAGGGCTCCTTTGGCCATTGGAATGCTTCATGATACAACAGGTGAATCCATTGGTTTTTTCAAATGGATGCTCGCAACGCTGCCGGCAGTTATAACAATGCTGGCCGTTACGTATTGGTTGTTGATCGTTCTTTTTCCGGCGGAGATAAGAGATGTAAAAAAGGCGCGAACATTATTGGTTAACAGGACAGCATGCATTGGAAAAATGAAACGCAAAGAGTTGTCTATTGGAATTCTTATGATAGCAACGATTTTTTCATGGATATGCTTCGGTGAAAAATTCGGACTTGCCAATATTGCTTTGGCCTCCGTTGTTATCGCCTTTGTATTCAGGCTAATACGATGGAAGGAAGTGGAGGAAGATGTAAACTGGGGGTTGATACTTATGTATGGGGGCGCTATCTGCCTTGGTTTTGCTATGGGAAAGACAGGTGCAACCCGTTGGTTGGTTGATATATCCAACATAGAATTAATCCAATCGCCATTTGTTTTGATTATGGCGATATCTCTTTTTGCAATTTTTTTGACTGAAGCCATGAGCAATACGGCTGTAGTCGCGCTCTTAATGCCAATAACCATAGGGGTTGCGATAGATTTTTCAATAAACCCGATAATTATGACATTAGCCGTAACTGTTCCATCGGGCCTGGCATTTATCCTGCCCATGGGCACGCCAGCAGTTGCCATTGCACATTCGTCAGGTTTCATTACGCCGGGCAATGCATTTAAGGGCGGGTTAATACTGAAGATTGCTTCATGGATGTTTTTCAATTTTTTCGCATATTATTACTGGCCGCTCCTGGGCCTTGGATTGTGAACCGGAATCCCTGCGAGGAGTCCCCGGCGCTTTTTGTCCGGGGAAGCAGGGCCCTTCCATTAATCAAAATTGGTGAATTATGGATAAAATATTATTAATACTTTCGACTACAAGAAAATCGGATAAGTGTATTAAAGAGGCGGTTGACATTGCGAGTAAAGAAAATGCAAAGTTGATAATTCTTTTTGTTGTTGATTACGAGGTACCACAGAAAATATTTGATAGTTTGACAGAAGAGGGGTGGATTGGGGGGAAAACAACCGAGAATCTTTTTAATGCAGTTTTGGACGAATACTCAGTGCAGGGGAAAGACAAGATCCTGGAGATCGAAGAGGTGGCCAAAAACAGGGGCATTGATTACAAATCGATTGTCAAAAGAGGTACGTTTTTAGATGTGGCATTATCTGTAGTCGAAAAAGAAGATGTAACCCTGATTTTAGTTACAAGGCGGAAAAGGTCCGGCTTATCAAGATTTTTTTTCGGATCAGCCGTGGCGGAACTAAAAGAAAAGGTAACGTGCGAAGTCAGGATAATTGATGAATAGCAAAAGATAAAGTTAAAAGTGCCTAAAGCTGAAAAATGGAAAATTGTCCCTTCTTTAACTTTAGGCACTTTAGCTCACTTTTAACTTTAAACTTTTTCAGGAACAAATATTTAACTTATCAACCACCTGCAAATCAGGTAGATTAAAGTCACTCCTATCACAGTAACAATCAACGACCTCAAGAATCTCCAGATAGCTATGGCCCATTCATTAAAGCCTGAAGTGCCCTTTGTAATCACTTTCGCTCCTTTCACTTGTGTTTCTTATGATTTACCTTTTTCCGAGGAAACTGTTTTTATAACTTCCGGGGAAGGAATTTTTGTGACGACAAATGATTTTGTTGATAGCAAATCCTGATCGTCTCTGGTGACTATGGAGATAACATTTGGACCATCCTCAAGTGGAATATCGCTGGCAAAAGAGAGGTTTGATTTATCTACTTCAGATGCCTCTCTATTAGACCTATAAAACACCTTATCATCATTTACAAGGATGTAGACATATTTTATTGTATTGTCGTCTCTGGCAGTACCTGAGAGAGAGATATACTCCTGCCTGAATGTGTCATGCAGGTCCTGCGAATCAAGTTCTATTTGCGGAGGAACGTTTTGCAAAAAGAGTTCCGTGGCCGTTTGTTGATTAGATTCAGCAAGTGTACTAATTTCTATATTGTCAGAGGGTATCCATCCGAATCTACCTTCCGGCATTTTTACGCGACACCATGTCCACGCCTGTGTTTCTTTATCAGCCATAAGAATAGTTCCTTTACTTGCATAGGCTATAATGGGAGTTGAAAGAGATTTGCCGTTGTAAATAGGAACATAATTATTAGTTACTTTAAGAGCCTTGTCTGTTAATCGTATTTTTTCGCCGTTATTATTCTGGTCTACATTAAATTCCAATTTACCGGAAATACGGGTCCCAAAAGTGGTATCTGCAATAGTTATATCAACAGAAAAACTGTCAGCTTCCAGAGTGTCCCTTACCGAAAGTTTTAACTTAATAGATTTTGATTCTCCCGGCAGTAATTCCCCTAATTCCATTTTCCCTTTTTCTATAAAGACTTCTTTATGATTCAAATCTCTCAGGGCGATAATATTTTTTTCTGATGTGCCTTTGCCGATATTTTTAACAAAGAGTACAAGGTCTACAACTTCCCCTTTTTGTATTATTCCATCTCCATTTCCTGTCAGCCCCTCTCCCTCGTCAGTTATCTGATATGAATATGAAAAAACAGGCTTAGGCAGAGCGGCAATTGATATTGCACTTTTTATGTCTTCCGGAGCATGTTCGTTAAGTTCAGAGAATTTAATGAGAAGTTCGTCTTTTCTGCTTATAGAGTTTTGCGGAATTTTGATTGTTTTAGAAGATGTTTTTGTCATACCGGTCTCAACCTTGCCAAAAACAAACTCATGCTTGTCGATGAGAAGGTTCTTGGATTCTGTTATACCTCTCAATTGGTATAAAGTGCCTGTGCTATTATTGGTGACACTGATTTCTATTTTTAGTTCTTCCGAGGCTTTAAGTTTTCCATTAGACGGAACAAGATGAAGATTTGTGGTAGCCGATGGAAGAGTGATTGTTTCCCCTGTAGACCAGTCAATGTTCAGAGTACTTAAGGCATCTGAAATTTTCACTTCTTCATCTTTTTTGAAATCTTCGAAAATTGGCTTTAATTGGCCCAGGAGATCGTCGTTATTATCGCCCAAGAGATCATCGTTATTATCGTATGAAGGGGTATTAAGGATAATTCTTTTAGCGAATTGCACATGTGTATCTTTCTCCAGGTCTGGTATTTTATAGTAATCTTCGTCTTTTTGTTTTTGTTTTTGTTCTTCTGTTTCGCTATCGCTATCAGGATCAGTAAAGGATAGGTATTTAATCTTTTCATAAGGTAATTCAGCTTTTGAATGTTCGTCTAAGTGTTTTTTTAAATCTTTTTCTCTGAAGTGCTTGCTTTCATTGAATAAGATAATTTCATCTTCTGATACTTGTGATTGAGCAAGCAAAATATCAGGAGCAATCCCTACTGATTGTATATCAGTAAAGTTTGGAGTCAGGTATTTTCCTACCGTAAGTTTTAACGCCGCTCCATTCATCAGGTCGACCAGTTGCTGTATAGAACCCTTCCCGAAACTGGTATCACCGATAAGGACAGCCCGATTATTATCCTTCAGGGCACCTGCAACTATTTCTGCACCAGAGGCACTTCCCGCATCAATAATTACAACAAGCGGACTTTTTGCGAGATCCCTGGAAGACTTTTTAGCCTTTTGGATTTTCTGTTTACCCATTGGTTCTACCGTTACTACAATCATACCGGAAGAAAGAAACTTGTCTGCAACGGCAATTGCCTGGCCTAATAAACCTCCGGAGTTATTTCGAAGGTCTAGAATGATTCCTTTTAACGTTCCGCTTTCTGTTGTAAGTTCCGCAATTTTTTCTTCTAAAGATTCTGATGTGTCCTCCTGGAAATTTCTTATCTTTATGTATCCTATGTTACCGTCAACTAATTTTGCGTCCACGCTGGGTATTGCGATAATTTCCCTTACCAATGTAACTGTTTTGTTGGTTTGGGATTTTTTAACTTCTACTATCAGTATAACAGAGGTAGAAGGGTCGCCTCTGAGCTTGTTGACAGCCTCTTGTAACGACATGTTTATGGTTGAATCTTCGTCAATTGCAATAATTTTATCTCCTGATTTAAGGCCCGCCCTGAATGCAGGGGTTCCTTCAATAGGAGAAATCACGGTCAGCATTCCATCTCTCAGGCCAACCACCATACCGAGTCCGCCAAATTTGCCTGAAGTTCCTATTTTAAACTCTGTAAAATCTTTAGGTGGGAAGACAACGGAATGTGGATCTAATTGTGCAAGCATACCGTTAATTGCCGCGTATTCAATATCTTCAGCTTCGATTTCGTGATATTTGTTTTCGTTTACAAAATGCAGAACGTCGTTTAAGGTATTATACAATTCACCCAATCGTCGTATTCGTGAAATGTCGATTATTTTAGAAGTTTTATCAACCAGAATTTCAACTTCTTCTGATTCATCATTTACGTTAACCTGCACTTCGGGAATTATCTTTTCGAGCCAGGAAAGTGATTCTACCAGCATCTCTTTCGGTTTTATTCTGTCAGGTTCAACGTAAAATTTATTTAAATAAAAACAGACAGTGCGAACCAGGCGAAACTTGTGTTCATCCTTTGCCTGATTAATCTCTTCATCAAAATTTTTGTTAAGTGAACTGCTATGCGATATGGCGAAGAAGATAACTATCAGGGGTGCTAAAAGAAAGATTATGAGTTTATAAAGATGTTTCCTCTTGTACATTTTTTAAATTTACCTCGTTAAAACGTTCCCGGAAAGCTGTTTATTCGATTTTTTTTGTGCTTTTCTGTAAACATAATATAGGTCTGATTATCTGTTAAGTCAAGGATAAGTTAGGTTCAATGATAGTAGATTCAAAAATTTATTGACATAATAATTCATAATGCTAAACTTGATTCGCTCGTTAATAAGGGCGATTAGCTCAGTTGGCTAGAGCGCTTGCCTTACAAGCAAGATGTCATAGGTTCGAGTCCTATATCGCCCACCATCATATAGGAAATAAAAGATTTAAGACTGTTTTCAGGAAAGGAGTGGGGCCGTAGCTCAACTGGTTAGAGTACCAGACTGTCGATCTGGATGTTGCGGGTTCGAGTCCCGTCGGCCTCGCCATTATTAAATTTTTTATTCATCGTGGTTTCATGGAATCGTTTATTGAGGCGGTCACCGCGTTTGCTGGCATGCTTGATGAAAACCTTGTTATCGATTATAACACCGGTTTAAATAGCAAATGTTTAGTGTGAATATTGCGCCCATAGCTCAATTGGATAGAGTATCGGTCTACGAAACCGGGGGTTGCACGTTCGAATCGTGCTGGGCGCGTATCCATCCTTTTGAGTCCTAGGTTGTGAAGTCTATGATAACTGAATTCCGTTCGCATGAATATTATATGCGACTGGCAATTACTGAAGCAGAAAAAGCCTTCAAAAATAATGAAGTCCCTGTTGGGGCTATAATTGTTTACGAAAATAGCATTATTGCAAAGGCGCATAATCAGCGAGAGTTGTTATCAGATCCCACAGCTCATGCTGAAATGATTGCAATCACACAGGCTTCTGCATATCTTCAAAATTGGAGGTTAAGCAATACCACTGTTTATGTAACCTTGGAACCATGTACAATGTGTGCAGGGGCCTTGGTTCAGGCCAGGGTAAAAAACCTGGTATACGGAACAAAGGACGAAAAATACGGTGCCTGTGAATCGATAGTAAATCTGGTTAATGATCCTCATTTAAATCACCGTTTGAATGTAGTCTCTGGGGTTTTAGAGAATGAATGTAGTTTGCTCTTGAAACAATTTTTTCTGGAAAAATGTCGGGGTGATTGATCCAACGGTTGAAACAGCAGGCCATATTAGTGTGGAGGGATGGCTGAGCGGTTGAAAGCGCTGGTCTCGAAAACCAGTTGGGGAGAAATCTTCACGCGAGTTCGAATCTCGCTCCCTCCGTTTTGATATGGAAACCCAGGAAACAATATCTACCCAGGTTGGGCCAGAGGCTTAAACCTCCCTCTCTCAGTCTTGGATTGGAGAGGTGTCCGAGTGGCCGAAGGAGCACGCTTGGAAAGCGTGTAGGTGGGTAACTGCCTCGCGGGTTCGAATCCCGCCCTCTCCGCCATAAATAAAAAATGTTTATACAAGAAAGATTTATCTAGATTTTGGCCGTGCTAGACGGGGAGCTAGCGGTTCCTTGTTACCTGCAAACCGCTTACGCAGGGTCGATCGCTTTTTGGAGGTTTTTCTGACTTTTGGTGCTTTCTAAGTAAGTGGTGTTGAAGGCTGGGTCTCATGCAATAAGGCTATGTGAACCTGGTCAGATGCGGAAGCAAGCAGCCATAAGCATTGGTGCTTATGTGCCGTGAGGCTGCCTGGTCGGAGCTAACTGCCTGGAAAGTCCAACGGAAAGAGAATCGAAAAAAAGTGCACGGCTGCTTTATACTAATTTAATGCTTCGACTCCGCTCGGAATGACGTCATTCCGAGCGGAGTCGAGGAATCATAGTTGCCGAAGGCTTAATTTCAAGCAAGATATGTCATATATTGTTCTATCGAGAAGATATCGGCCAAAATCATTTAGCGAGATTGTCGGGCAAAAGCATATAGTTACTACATTGGTAAACGCCCTTCAGTCTGACCGTGTTGCTCATGCGTATTTGTTTGCCGGCCCGAGAGGAGTTGGCAAGACATCTATGGCGAGGATATTATCAAAGGCCCTTAATTGTCAAAAAGGAAAGGCCGGCAACCCTTGCAATAAATGCTCAACATGTAACAGTATCACAAATGGGAATGATATTGACGTCCTGGAAATAGACGGAGCTTCCAACCGCGGCATAGATGAGGTAAGGAATATCAGGCAGAATGTGGGATATGCTCCGGCGGTTTCAAGTTATAAAATTTACATAATAGATGAGGTGCATATGTTAACCAAGGAAGCGTTCAATGCAATTCTAAAAACACTTGAAGAGCCTCCTGAACATGTAAAATTTATCTTTGCTACAACCTCGCCAAGCCGTGTTCCCGACACCGTTCAGTCGCGCTGTCAGAGGTTTGATTTTAAAAATATTTCTGTGCCTGATATAAGCGACAGGCTTGCACAGATTTGCAAGACTGAGAACATCTCAGCAGATGAAGAAGTTTTTCAATCCATCGCAAAATATGCCCGGGGAGGATTAAGAGATTCTGAATCTATCTTAGACCAGCTCGCCTCATTTTGTCATGAGAAGATAACGCTAAAAGATGTTTACGATATTTTTGGGGTTGTCAGTGACGAGAAAATCTCAAGTTTGATTAATAGTTTTATAGAAAAAAATCCTGAGTTATCTGTAGAAATATTTCATGAAATTATGGAAAGCGGAAGAGATATAGAGGGTTTTATTGACCAACTACTTCTTTATATCCGTGATTTACTCCTTGTTTCAGTCTGTAAAGAGGAGCAGGGCACAATAGAAACCGTATCAAGCGACATTAATCTATTACGGATGCAATCTTCGTCACTTTCTCCTGATACATTAATGTACATGTTTCAGATAATTTCCGAAGCTAAAAGCAAAACAAGGGACTTGCTTCAACAGAGGATTCTTCTGGAAGTTTTGTTTATAAAACTTGCGACTATGGAAGAATTGAAACCGCTTAGCACAGTTTTGGACAAAATAGAAGGAATAAAAAAAATGTTTGAGGGTAACACAGAGAATGTGAGCAAGGCAGTACCCACATATAACGAAAGTGTTGCCGCACCGGCAAAGAAAGAGGTAAAAGAAAAACCTTCCGATGGTTATGCAGAGGCAAATAATAAAGCAAGCGGTGATGCTGATTTTGTTAATACCTGGGACAAGGTAATGGTTGAAGTTCAAGCTGAAAAAAAGACAATTTGGGCCCTGTTAAGTGGCGCCAGGGTTTTAAATATTGATAATAAAGAAGCGGTTGTAGAATTTCCAAAAAATTACCTTATTCATAAAGAAAGGCTTGAAAACCCCGATGAAAAGCGGATAATCGAGGGTTGCCTGGAGAAAGTAACCGGAAAGAAGATTCAGATAAAATTTACAATATCAAAGAATGGTCATAAAGCAACTAATATTAAAGGCAGCAAGCACGGTCTTGTGCAAGAGAAAAAACGCAAGGAAGTAGAAGACGAGGTAAAAAACGAACCTATGGTAAAAAAAACTATAGAGTTTTTTGATGGCTCAATTATTAATGTAAGAGGAGAAAAAGAATGAAGGGAATGGGTAACTTAGGCGGCATGATGAAGCAAATGCAAAAACAGGCCGTTGACATGCAGAAGAAGATGGGAGAGGTTCAGGAAAGCCTTAAGGAACGTGTTATAGAAACAAGCTCTGGCGGCGGAATGGTAACCGTACATGTAAACGGAAGGCAGGAGCTTCTATCTGTGAAAATTGATAAGGAAGTTGTTGACCCTGATGACGTGCAGATGCTGGAAGATCTTATACTAGCAGCAGTATCTCAAGGAATGAAAAAATCTCAAGAAATGTATCAAGAGGAAATGAATAAATTGACGGGGGGTATGAACATACCGGGTTTATCCGGTTTGCTTCAATAAGATACAAGAATGAAATCATATCCTGAATCTATGTTGAACCTTATGAGAGAGCTGGGCAGAATGCCTGGCGTCGGCCAGAAAAGTGCAGAGAGATTAGCGCACTATGTTCTTGCATTACCTCATGATGATGCAATGCAATTAGCCACGGCGATACAAAACGTAAAACAGAATGTCAGTCATTGTTCCATCTGTTGTAATATCGGAGAAACGGATCCCTGTCATATCTGTAAAGACCATAGGCGCGACCATAAAAAGGTATGCGTTGTTGAACAACCAAAAGATCTTTTTACAATTGAAAAAGCAGGTTTCTACGAAGGAGTTTACCATGTTTTGTTTGGACATATAGATCCTTTGGATAACGTTGAACCGGAGGATATTAATATAGATAAATTGGTGGACAGGGCCAGGAATAACGGTATCCAGGAAGTGATTATTGCCACTAATCCAAATCTGGAAGGTGATGTTACCGCTATGTATATTCTTGAGCAATTGGAACCTTTAGGTGTTAAAGTTACTCAATTGGCACGAGGTATGCCATCTGGGAGTTATTTAGAATACGCAAATTCTGCAGTTATTGCTGACGCGATTCACGGCAGAAAATCAATACAGAAAGACTAATTTTTTTGGAATTATAATTATGAGAGTCGGCACAATACTATCACCACAACTTCGGCAGCAAATGAAATTGGCACCTCAGGTGATCCAATCTATAGAGATACTTCAGCTTCCCATGTTGGCTTTAGTTGAACATGTGCAGCAGGAGTTAATAGATAATCCCGTATTGGAAGAAGTAACTGATGATGAGAAAAATGAGCCGATAACAGAAGAACAGAAAACACTCGATGAAGAGATTGCAGAAAGCAAAAACGATGAAACGCCACAGGAAGATGAAGAATTTAAAAAGCTCAGAGAAATGGCGGACGATTGGGGAGACTTTTACTCTCAAACGTCTATAAAGAGGGGTGACGCTGTAGATGAAAGAGACCGGAAGCAGGAAGCACTGGAAAATACTGCTGCTAAATCAATATCAATCCAAGACTATCTCCTTGGACAGTTATCGATTATGGAGGTAAAAGATTCGCTTACGGAAATATGTGAAAATATAATTTATAACATTAATGATAACGGCTACCTTGCTCATCCTTTGAAAGAAGTTGTTGAAGCAATGGAAACCCCTGTAAGCATGGAACAGGCAAACACCGCCCTGAAAATTATACAAAGCATGGAGCCTCTTGGCGCAGGAGCAAGGGACTTGAAAGAATGTCTTGTTCTGCAATTAGACGAAAGAGACCCTGATTATAATATGGCGAAAGATCTAATTTTAAACTATCTTGAAGAAGTTGAACTGAAGAAGTACAAGCTTATAGCAAAAAAGCTGGGGGGCAACCTGGAATTGATTAAAAAAGTAATAGAGTTCATTAAGACGCTGAATCCCAAGCCCGGTTCCCTTTTTAGCAGTGAACAGATACCATATGTAACACCGGAAGTCAGAGTGGATTGTGTAGACGGAAAATATGAGGTTACGCTCATAGGAGACCACAATCTCCCGCGCATTTATATAAGCCCGTTTTATAAAGATGTGCTTAACGGAAAAGGTTATGACTTGAATACGAGGCGTTATATTCGGAAAAAGATCGAATCTGCCAGATGGCTTATAGATGCTATCGAACAAAGAAAAAGCACGTTGTATAAGGTAACAGTCAAGATAGTAGAGATGCAGGAGAAGTTTTTTGAAGAAGGAATCCTTGCCCTTCGGACCTTAAAGATGCAGGATGTTGCAGATGCTGTCGGAATTCATGTATCAACTGTAAGCCGCGCTATAGCCCATAAGTATATGCAGTCTCCCAAAGGAATTTTCGAGATGAAGTTTTTCTTTACAGGCGGCTTTATGAATGCGGATGGTGACATGGAAACATGGGAGGCGACGAGACAAAAACTGTCTAAAATTGTAAATGGAGAAAATAAATCAAGCCCCTTAAGTGACGAGGAGATTGCTGCCAAATTAAGAGAGCTGGGAAGCGATATAGCGCGAAGAACGGTAACTAAATATCGAAGAAATATGAAAATTCCTTCATCAAGAAGAAGAAAAGAAGAAAATTGAAAATTCATCAATTATGTGTCTCTGAGAAACATTGAAATTATTTGAAATCATTAAAATATATATTATGTTTCTTGCATTATGCTATTCATTTAACAAAAGCCATAACGCCTCACATAACCGTGCATTAAAAAAAGATATGGAATTATTACACAAAGACGTTGATTCTTTTCTTGGCACAACACAACCATCAGCACTCAGCGAATGATGGAGACACTAAGCTGATAGGACCCTTTCATAATAAAATCTTGCCTTCCTCATAATTTTAGAAACATTTCTACAGAATACGCAGTCCAGGACAAATCCTCGTTTAAGGCTTTTAACATTATGAACCCCACTTAGCTTTGCACAGTTATTTTCATGGAGATCATTCAATGTCACGCAATTTCAATCTAATAATCAAAAATGGCACTGTGGTTGATGGGACCGGCTGCGCTAAGAGGATTGCAGATATTGGCATTCAAGATGATAAAATCACTTATATCGGCAGTATTGACAACCTGTCTGATTGCCGCATTATAGATGCAGCAGATTGCGTGGTTGCGCCGGGATTTATCGACATCCATTCACATAGTGATTTTTTCTGTCTGGTTAGCCCGGAGAGTGAAAGCAAAATCCATGATGGTGTTACCACGGAGATTTGTGGAAATTGTGGTATATCTGCATTCCCGCTAAAGGGCCAGTTACTTGAAAATAAAAGAAAAGGATTTCGCAAATTCGGGCTGGATATAAACTGGGCAACGGCTGAGGATTTCTTTAAAAGGGCGAATGAAGCGACGAGTTCTATTAACAGGGGATTCCTGGTTGGCCATGGCAACATCCGCGCCTGTGTGTTGGGATATGAAGACCGTGAGCCGGACAAGAATGAACTTGCCGAAATGGAAAAAGAATTACGAGATGCGATGGAGTCAGGCGCTTTTGGTATGTCAAGCGGATTGATCTATCCGCCGGGATGTTATGCAAAGACCGTTGAATTAATAGAATTATGCAAAATAGTCAAAGAGTACAATGGTATATATGCAACACACATAAGAGATGAAGGAGATGAAATAGAAGCCGCCTTAAGCGAAACTATAAATATTTCTAAAGAGAGTGGAGTAAATACTCAAGTATCCCACATTAAGACATGGGGGGAGAAAAACTGGGGGAAAATAGACAAAATAAAAAAACTGCTTGACGATGCAAGGTCTAAAGGCATAGACATCACATGTGATCGGTACCCCTATATTGCAGCAGCAACAGACCTGGATGTAATCTTGCCGGGTTGGGTATACGAGGGCGGAACGGCCGAAGAGAAAAAAAGATTGGGTGATCCTCTTCTCAGGGAACGCATTATCAAAGAAATGGAGCACGAAGGCCAAAGCCATGAGTTTTGGGGAACTATAATGATTTCATCTGTGTATAATAAGAAGAATAGAAGCTACGAAGGAAAAACGATTGCAGAGATTGCGGAGACATTAAGAGTACAACCTTTAGAATTTGTTCTCTATCTTTTATATGAAGAAGACTGCAGGGTAAGCGTTATATTTTTTAGTATGTCAGAGGAAAACCTTGCCAGAATACTTAATTGGGACTTTGTAATGGTAGGCTCTGACAGTTCGCTTCGCTCTCTAAAAGGAGTTTTAAACTACGGAA
>Ga0208411_1002031_pt1 | contig 12739 bp, 13 predicted proteins | sample ETN01SmetaG_4_FD_185793 | JGI IMG/M metagenome (GOLD analysis project Ga0208411, IMG submission 185793) | Marine microbial and viral communities from oxygen minimum zone, Eastern Pacific Ocean - ETNP2014F12-01SV261 (SPAdes) (version 2) | ecosystem: Environmental > Aquatic > Marine > Oceanic ...
TCACCTTGCGCTATATTTATTATATTCATTACTCCCCATTGAAGAGCCATACCATATGCAATAAGTGCAAAAAGTATTCCAAGCAGAATACCATCCATGGATGCTTGGACGATTAATATTGGAGCTTTAAAAATTAATAAATCCATAGAGTTTAAAAAAAAAATGCCCCCTTAAAAAAAAGGGGGCATTAAATATTAGTTATTATCTTTCAGACCACTTAGGAGTTGGGTGTACTAATTTATGAGAAGCCCATTTTGTTGGAGCAACCAATCTATTAGCGCAAGAATCTCCTTCACATCTTACTTGGAATAATACCATTGGTTTAGCGGTGTTTTGACCACCTGATCCAAATTTTACATTTCCATAGAAAGTTTCCATATCAGTTTTTGCTAAAGCATCTCTAACTTTGTCTTTGTCTAGAGAATTTGCTCTTTCAAAAGCATCTTTCCAAACTAATAGTGCTGCAGCGGATTCAGCTGCTTGATAAGGAGGAGCATAACCATATGCAGCATTAAAGTCTTTATCGAATTTAATGCCATTTCCAAAAAACTTATCGCTATAAGTCAGTTCTTTATGCCATTGAGCAGCACATAATGCATACTCAGAGTTTTTACCATGTTGTTTTGCTAATTTTGAAGCATCACAGTGTGTCATGGCTAACATTGGAACGTCAACTTTCATTTCAGATATTTGTCTAATAGCAGTCAAAGCTCCTTTTGAGTGACCAGATACAACTAACACTTCTGGATTAGTAGCTTTTACTTTAGCTAAAGTTGCCGCCATATCATTTAGCTCTTTTGGCAATTTGTCATCAATTATGATTTTTGAACCTGTTCTTTTTGCTGCATCAACAATGCCTAATCTCACGTCTTGAGAGAAAGCATCTTGTTCAAATGCCATAGCAATATTTACTGGTTTTCCACCATTTTTTTCAACTGCTAGATCTATCGCTACTTCAAGATATTGGTTTGCTGGTGAAAGTACCGCAAATAAATATTTATATCCTTTGGTAAACAATGATCTAGATGCACCATTTGCTTCAACCATAGGAATTTTATTTTCCTCAGTTACTGGAGCCATCGCTTTTGTTAATCCAGAGCTGTAAGGTCCAAGCATATAGTGAACGCCATCTTGTTTTATCAATCTTTCTGCAAGTTGTGCCGCTCTACCAGAATTTGACTCATCATCGTAATAAATAATGTCAAACTTGTAAGTTTTTCCACCAACTTTAACACCGCCCATACCGTTAATTCTTTCAACGGCTAAGTTATATCCGTTCTTGGTATGTTTTCCGTTAGTTGAATACTTTCCGGTTAATGAAACAGCCGCACCTAAAATAATTTTATCTCCAACAACTTTCGCGAATGAAATTGTTGAAGTGGACAATAAAAGTGCAATTGCAGAAATAAATGTGATAATTAAACTTTTAATTTTCATTTATTCCCCTTCTTTAATTTAATTAATTATTTTACAATTAAACAACTAATTATTAAGAAAAACAACCCTGAATAATTCCAATGAACAATTTATTGCTGTAAGCAAATTATTTTTCATTAATAATTTTTATGAAAAATATCGCATTCAGTTATTAATATTATTGATATAGATCAACAGTTAATATTGTTGCGTGATAGCAATAATAATTGCAATTACAATTAATGCACACGCTGAAATTGTATTTATTACTTTTGGATTTGCTTTTATCCAAACGATTAATTTGTTTGCGAGAATTGCGTAACCAATTAACGATGTAAAATCTAAAACCATGTAAGTTGTGATTAAAATAAAAAATTGAGCTACATAGTTTGAATTAAAATCAATAAATTGTGGAAAGATTAATGGAAAGAACATCCAGGCCTTTGGACTTGTTCCTGCAACCAAAAAACCATCTTTAAAAAAAGAAAAAATACTTTTTTCATAATGTTCGTTTGAATTAATATCTTTTGGTTTACTTTTATAAATATCATAAGCTAGGTAAGTTAAATAAAATATTCCAATCCACTTAAATGTATTTAGAAAAGTTGGGTTATCAGAAAAAAATGATCCTATAACAAAGATAACAAGTATCCCCTGAATAAAGTTTGCTGTAATGTCTCCAAGTGCAGTCCAAATACATTTTTTTACTCCATAATTCATCGAATAGGAAATAATTACAATTCTTGGCGTTCCAGGAGTAATAAATAAAAAAAGTAAAATTTGTAAATATAGAAAATATTCTAAAGGAAGCATTTTGTGGAGATAGCCCTAAAAAACCGGGAGCTAAAGATGGCCAAATAGGACTATCTATATGGCATATTATCATATCCTATATTTATTGCATTAATCATTTTTATAGAATTTTCTTAAATTATAATGAAAATAGCAGGGGAGTCTTTACCGCGTCAATAATTCCTAGTCGAATCCTAATAGTTCAAAATGGCTCGCACGGGGTAACTTGGACGAATAGAGTGATTTTTGAGGATATCAAAAAAAACCAAAATTCATGGATTAAAGTTATAAATTATATAGGAAAAATAATTAAGAAGAAAAATTAGAAAAAGTGATTATATATAAATTATGAAAAAAATTGATATCTATACAGGTGTTATGTGTGGATACTGTGATGCTGCAAAACATTTGTTAAAGAAAAAAAAATTAGAATTTAATGAAATAAATATAGCAACTGACCCTGAAAAAATGGATGAAATGTTAAAAAGATCAAAAAATGCAAGAACTGTACCTCAAATTTTTATTGGTGACACTCATGTTGGTGGTTATCAAGAGTTAAGAGATCTAGAAAAAAAAGGCGAATTGTTTAATTTAGCTAAGTAAGTGTTTACTGATTAAATCTATTTTATTGTAACCGTAAAGATTGGCTCCAGCGCATCAATTGTGCATATATCAGCTCCCCATGTAGTACCAGTTCTAGCTTGTAGAGCATTTTGTGTTCCAAATGACATTATCATTACTGGTGGAATTAGTGAAACTTTGTAAGGAGCTGTCAACTCATAAACCAGCATATGTTCAGTGCCCGTATCAGCGCTATGGGTTTCCATATATGTTGCAGTATCAGGCGTACTATAATCTACTGAGGCCGCTCCGGATGATGAACAATCAGCATTTACACATTGAGTATAACTATCATTCATCAAATATGTATTCTGTTCAGCAAGTGTTCCTTCTTTAGCTATTGCTGGCTGATAAGTAAATTTATCTGTCGCTTCATCAGTTGGCCATTGAGGGTTAGCTACAGTGTTACAAGTATAACTTCTGGCACCTGCTGTTGCTGTTGCGGTTCCTTTAACTGTAAATCCTCTATTAACTGTAACTCTTAAATGTGTATAAGTTTCTCCAAGCGGAAGTAATGCGACACTTCCATACGTTGCTGCGGTTGCTCCAGCATCAACGGCTGCTATATCAACTGTCAGTGTTGAGTCTCCTAAAACAACAGCTCCAGTACAGCTGGTTACGCCTGTGCTTCCGGTACAAAGTTCAACTTTTTTCATAGTAACTTTATAGACTGTTGCGGCTCCTTTTCCTGCATAACTTTTTGATAACAAAACTAAAAAAATAAAACTTGTTAAAAATAATAATTTAAATATCTTTTTCATAATTAATCTGTTCTAGTAATTACTGATGATCCTTTAAACTCGATCATAATTTTGTTGTTTCTTTTTACTTTGCTTAGTAATTCACCAGACATATCTTTGTTTTCTTTCCATGCAACTTTGCTTATTCCATCTAGTGCCGTAGGTCCTTCTTGAGGAGGATGTACAAACATTAATTTTGCATACCATTCATCGTCTAAGCCTTCTTTATCTTTATCATCAAATGCTACTTCAAAATTAATACGTGGAGATATGAGTAACTCAGTACCTAATTTTGTTCCTTCAATATCATCTCTGTCAATTCCGGCCCATTTATAAGTACTTATGAATATATCTGCCCAATGTATGTATGGAATTTGGGAAGCCAAATGATATTCCCATCCATCCATAACTTTCTCGGTTGAATATCCATCATGTAGACCTTTGTAGTAATTAGCCCTAAGATCTAATACTGCATTCCTTAGTTCACCACCAATACTTCCTCTTTGGTGTCCTGCTTCAGTGTCTAAATCTATAAAAGCATTATAACCAGCCATCATTGTATTATCGTCGAATAATTTTCTTGAACCTATTCCAAGGTTAGCAATAATTCTTTCATCATTAAGTAGTTCAGTATTAAATAATGAAAATTGTGTAAAAAAATTTCCTTCTTCAGTTTTTATAATTTCTCTTGTTAACAAAATACTATAATCTGGTTTATGACCTTCTCTTACATCCACACTCACTTCAGTTAATCCATTTCCGCCAATTAAATTTGATACAAATTGAGAAGACTTTTCAGATAATTTAGAGCTTAAATCGCCAGCAGAAACCTGTATGGACATTAAACAAAACAACAAAACTAAAGAAATTTTTTTCATAATTTTAATTATACTATTTATTAATTACTGTAAACAGTTGATCTAAATCAAAGTTTCGATTTTATAAATTTATTAAATTTTTTCTTTAAAAAACAAACAAACTCCGTTGTTGCAATACCTTTTTTCAGTTGGTTTTGGTCCATCCTCAAAAATATGTCCATGATGACCTCCACAATTTTTGCAATGATATTCAGTTCTAGCATAACCTAGTAGATAATCTGTTTTAGTTTCAAAAACATTAGGAAGAGATTCGAAAAAAGATGGCCATCCAGAACCACTTTCATATTTAGTCTTTGATTCAAAAAGTTTAACACCGCAACTAGCACAATGATAACTTCCTTCTCTTTTTTCGTTGTTTAATTTGCTTGAACCTGGTGGTTCCGTTCCTTCTTTAAATAAAACTATTTTCTGTTCTTCTGTTAAATTTGGATTTTGTTTTGTCATATTTTTTTTATTACTCTAATCGGTTTCCCCAATATGCATGCTTCTAGATTTTCAATCATTTGATTATAAAATATAGAATAGTTTTCTGAAGTTACATAACCCAAATGAGGAAGTAGTAAAGCATTAGGTGCAAATCTTAATTTATGACTTGCTGGCAAAGGTTCTTTTTCATAAACATCAATTCCAGCTCCTGCAATTACATTTGTTGAAAGAGCAATAATTAAATCATCTTCATTAACTATTGGCCCTCTAGCAGTATTAATTAAAAATGCTGTTTTTTTCATCATTTCAAACTCTTTAAGCTTAATACAATCTTTATATCTTTCTCCACCTTGAACATGAATTGAGATAAAATCTGAATTTTGAATTAAATCCTCTTTGTCTGATGGCAGAACATTTAATTCTTTACATCTATCTAAATTTAAATTTTCGCTCCAAGCCATAACTTGCATGTCAAAAGCTTTGGCAATTTTAGCGACCTGTGATCCTACCCTGCCAAGTCCTATTAGCCCTAAAATTTTACCTTTCAATTCTACTCCAATTGTTGTCTGCCAATAGCCTTGAAATATATTGTCAATTTCAGGTTTAATATTTCTGGCTAAGCCCAAAATTAACGCCCAAGTTAATTCACAGGTAGGATTAATATTTATTTCAGTGCCCGTTACAATAATTTTTCTTTTTTTAGCAGCTTCTAAATCTATAGCTTTATTCCTCATGCCACTGGTAGATATATATTTTAATTTTTTAAGATTATTAATTAAATTTGAAGTTATTTTTGTTCTCTCTCGCATAATCAGCAAAGCTTCAAAATCCTTTAATTGTTCAATAGTATCATTTTCATCTTTAAATGGTTCACTAAAAACTTTAATTTCATATCTGCCCGAAAGTTTTTTTAAATCAATAAATTCTTGTGAAACATTTTGATAATCGTCTAAAATAGCAACTTTAAGCATTTATAGTTTTTTTATTCGAAAGAGTTATTCCGGCTAAAATGAATATTGCACCAAGTAAATGATAGTACATAAATTTTTCATCGAAAATTATCATTGCCATTATTGCTCCAAAAATTGGCATTAAGTGCAAAAATATTCCCGCTCTATTTGCTCCAATAATAGAAATTCCTTTTATCCAAAAAAAGAAAGATAATAAGCCTGGAAAAATAACGACATAAGACAAAGTTAAATAGAATGGTTGCCCCAAAACAATTAAATGACCCAAATTCATTTCAATAAAATAAATTGGAACTAAAAATATTAAACCTGAGATGATCACCACTTGAAGCAAAGCTAATTGAGATATTTCGTATTTTTTTTTTTTTAAAAGTGCCGAATAAGCTGCCCAAGCAAACATTGCAACTATCATTGACAGATCACCCTTATTAAAATTTAAATTTTTAATTAAATTTAAATCCGCTTTAGTAATTATAAATATAACTCCAATTAAAGAAAGGCTTACTCCTATAATTTGAAAAGCATTTGTTTTTTCAATATTTAAAATAGATGCAATAAATATAATCCATACAGGTATCGTGGATATCATCAAAACTCCACTTATGACTTGCGTATAATATAATGAATAATAAACAATAGAATTAAATATTGTAATGCTTAAAATCCCTAAAATTATAAAAAAACCAATATTTTTTAAAATATATTTTTTTTTATCAATTAATTCTTTAAAAGTGAACGGAAACAAAATTAACCCAGCAAAAAACCATCTATAAAAATTAAGAGAGAAAGGTGGAATTTGATACAAACTTGCGGCTTTACCAACGATAAAATTACCTGACCAGAAAATAGTTGTTAATATTAACAAGAAGTAAGCTAAATTATTTTTATTTTTCACGGAACTATGAAAATCTTAAAGAGCTATAAGGTTTTAAATCTAAATTAGTATTTTCGTTTGCTATCATATTAGATATTATTTTCCCAGATATAGCTCCTAAAGTCCATCCTAAATGATGGTGTCCAAAAGAGTAAAATACATTTTTATAATTTTTTGATGGTCCAATCACTGGTAAAAAATCAGGCAATGAAGGTCTAAATCCTAACCATTCGTCTTCGTGTTCAGGAAGACCATCTAATAGTTCTTTTGCATTATCAATTAAATTTTTTATTCTAGTTTTTGATAAAGGATTCTTTAATCCACCAAATTCAACTGTTCCAACAACTCTTAATCCTTGTTCCATTGGTGTCATTCCAAATGCTCGATTTGAGTAAATAACTGGTCTTGAAATTAAATGATCACAATTTTTAAAATGAACGTGATAACCTCTTTCAGTATCTAATGGAATATTTTCATAAAGTTTATCTGTTAATTTCTTTGAAAACGCTCCACAGGCAATAACTAATTTATCAAATACAAATCTTTGAATTTCTGTTCGAGCAACTGGTTTTTCACCATCAAAATCTAAACCATTAATATTTAATTTTAAATATTTTCCTCCTTTTTTAAGAAAGTTTTCAAATAATTTAATTAATATTTTTTTAGGGTTCCTAGCATGTCTCGCGTAATCATAATAAACACCACCATGGTAAACGGGTTTTATATTTGGTTCTAAATCATGAATTTCTTTTGGTGAAAGAAGTTGTTGTTTTACACCAAGTTCATTTCTTATTCTTATTTCTAGTTCTCTGCTTTTTAAATTTTGATCATTCCAAAAGTACATGATGCCTTTATTTTCAACTAAACCACCAATATCCACTTCATCAAATAGTTCATCAAATGCAGGCAGGGCAAGTTCTAAGATTTGATGCATATTTTTTGCTGTATGCATCATATTTTTGTTAGTGCAATTAATTATAAATTTTAAAAACCAAGGAATCATTTTTGGAACATAGTTCCATTTTAAAGCCACAGGTCCTCTTGAACTTAATAGCATTGCCGGAATATCTGCCAAAACATCTGGTCGATTTAAAGGTACTGATGCATAAGGAGAAAAATGTCCCGCATTTCCATAAGTTGCTGAATTTCCTGGCTCATCCCTATCAAATAAAGTTACTTGAAAACCTTTTTTTTGTAAAAAAAGAGCATTAGATACTCCTTGAATTCCAGCACCAATAATTCCGATTTTTAATTTGTTTGACATTTAATTTATATTACATTTTTTTATTAATTATCTAGAGTGACAAATTATTCTGCTTAAGATAATTTACTATGCAATTAATTGACGTTCATATATTTTTGTGCTCATCGCTATACTAAGTCCTATCATTGTAGCCAACATTGAAGACCCTCCATACGACATTATAGGTAATGGAGATCCTACAATTGGAAGAAGACCTAAAACCATAGACATGTTTACAATAATATAGATAAATATTGCAGAACCAAAACCATAACAAAAAAATTTTCCAAAAAAACTTCTTGATAAAGAGCCAATTTTTAAAATTCTAAAAATCAAGACTGCATAAATTAAAAGTAAAATAATTGATCCTATAAACCCGAACTCTTCAGAATATAATGTAAATATAAAATCAGTATGTTTTTCAGGTAAAAATTCTAAATATCCTTGAGTTCCTTTTAAAAAACCTTTTCCAAATAACCCACCTGATCCTACAGCTATTTTAGACTGAATTATTTGATATCCAGCGCCCAGTGGATCTTTATCGGGATCAAAAAAAGTTAAAATTCTTAATTTTTGGTAAGGTTTTAAAAATGAAATTGCAAATGGAGCTGAAATTAATAAAATTAAAGATGAATAAAAAAAATATTTTAGATTAACTCCCGCGAGCCATAAAACGATTATGCCACTTAACGCAATTAGTATTGAAGTTCCTAAATCTGGTTGTGAAATTACTAATATAATTGGTAAAACTAATATGGTTAATGGAATCAATAAATTCTTAAATTTATTTACATTTGTTAACTGCATTCGATTGTAGTATTTTGCAAAACATACTATTATTGCTATCTTCATAAGCTCTGATGGTTGAAAATTTATAAAATATAAATTTATCCATCGTTGAGATCCAGAAACAGTTATTCCGTATAAAGAAGCCCAAACCAACAGCATTAAAACAATAATATAAAATAAGTAGCCAGTTTTATACCAAGTTTTAATATTAATAAATGAAAGAAAAAACATCATTAAAAAAAAAACTGAAAATCTAATTAAATGACTTTTTGTATGGTAAAGTAATTCTCCACCATCCGATATATACATTGCAAATCCACTTATTACACCAATAACTAAAACACATAATAATAAAATGTAATCTATAGATTTTATTTTTTGAAAAAAAGTTAATTGATTAGATAATTGACTTTGAAAAAACATTTAAATATTCATTTTATTTTTTGGTGTAATTTGCTCTCTCAATTCATGTCTATCAATAATTAATTTAAATAATTTTTTTGCAATTGGCGCTGCAACTTTACTTCCGGATCCACCATGTTCAACTAAAACACTTACAGCATATCTTGGATTTCTATAAGGGCCAAATGCAATATACCAAGCATGATCTCTGTCTTTGTAAGGAATTTGATCAATTTTTAAATCTAATTTTCTTTCAGCTTCTGTAATTCTTTTTACTTGAGATGTTCCGGTTTTTCCTGCAAACTGATATTTTGGATCTTCAATTCTTGATTTATAAGATGTTCCGTACAACTCGTTTGTAGATTTAAACATTGCGTCAAGTACAAATTTTATGTTTTCTGGATTTTTATATAAAGGTGTATATTCTTTAACTTTTGTTCCAAAAAAATTTTCTGTAACTTTCAAAATTGAATTATCTTTTTTTTTACTTATTTTCTTTATTTGCTGTATTTTAATTTTTATTTGTTCAACAGTATCTTGGTTTTTTTTCAAAGCTATTCGAGGGTAAATTTTATAACCTCCATTCGCAAGCTGAGCAGTCATTAAACATAATTGTAGTGGATTGGTTTGGATATAACCTTGTCCTATTCCAGTTATAAATGTTTCTCCTAAATACCAATTTTGACCAATTGCTTTTTTTTTCCATTTAGTTGATGGAAAAATGCCTTGTTTTTCATTAGGAAAATTTTCTTCCAAAACTTTTTTTCCTAATCCAAATTTTTCTGCTGTTAAATTTAATTTGTCAACGCCAAGCAATCTAGCTACTTCATAAAAATAAATATCACAAGATTGTTTAATTGCATTTTTAAGAGACATATATCCATGTCCTTTTTTCTTCCAACAGTGATAGGTTTGTCCATACATTTCAACCTTGCCTTCACACTTAACTTTCATATTAGGTTTAATTACATCGTTCTCCAACGCAGAAAGCGCAACTAATGGCTTTATAGTTGATCCTGGTGAATATAGTCCTGAAATAGTTTTGTTTATCAAGGGTTTTGAAGGATTGTTTTTAATTTCTTTCCATATGTTTTTATCTATTCCATATAAAAATAAATTAGGATCAAATGAAGGAGATGAATTCATAGCAATTATTTCTCCAGTATAAATATCCATTACACTGATTGATCCAGCTTTATTCTTTAATAATTCAGATGTAAATTTTTGTATTTCTGTATCAATAGTTAGTTTTATAATTTTTCCTTTTTGACCCTCCTCATAATCAATCTGATTTATTTTCTTTCCATATGCATTGACCTCAAATCTCTGTATACTATTAGTACCAATAAGATCTTCTTCGAATGATTTTTCTAGACCTGATTTTCCAACTCTAAGACCCGGAACGTTTCTTGCTTTGATTATATTACTGTTAATTAAATCATCTGTACTGACTTGAGAAACATATCCTAATATATGAGTATAATTATCACCATATGGGTAATTTCTACCAACTGTAATCACTGGTTTTGCACCTGTTAACTCATGAAGATAAAAATTTATTTTTGAAAATTCATCCCAACTTAAATTTTCAGATACAATCAAAGTTTCCCAAGGTTTTTGTTTATTTTTTTTTTTTATTAATGAAGCTAGTTTCTCATTATCAAAATTAAGAATATTTTTTAATCTTACCATTAAGTATCTAAAATCTTCTACTTGCTCTGGGATTATATGGAGTTGATAAACTTTTAAATTTCCAGCTATAGTATTTCCAAAATAATCAAGAAATTCACCTCTTATTGGCGGTAGTCTTGTTTCTCTTAATCTATTTTTATCAGAAAGGGTTAGATACTTTTTATTTTCACTAATTTGTAAAGAAAATAATCTTCCAATAATACCAAAAAAAATAATAGCTTTGGCTGCTGAGAAAATAAACATTCTTCTATTTATTATCTTATTTTTTTTAAATCCTGTATCGTACCCTCCTCTATCATTAATCATTTTTTCCTAAATGCTAATTTGTAATAAAAATCAAGAATGTACGCAAAAATATAATACATTAAAAAAGAAAAAAAAATATTACCACTTAGTTCATAATAATTTGATTCAATTGAAAAAAACAAAACTAATAAAAAATAATTTACTGAGTTTGCAACTAATATTGTAACTAAAAAATATACCCCATCTTTAAACAAGTTTGGTCTTAAAGTTATATTTTTTAAATAAGCTGCAAACCCACAAATAATAAGATAAGTTAAACTACTAATCCCAATAGGAAACCCTAAAACAGTATCATTGAACAAACCTGCAATGAAAATATAACCATATCCAAGAAATTCAACTCTCTTTAAGCTCAAATAGAAAATTAATATAAATGGAAAATTAAATGAAAAATATTTATAATTTAAATAGTTGAAATCAAATTCACTGAATACTGAAATAAAAAGAATTAATATAGGAAAATAAATAAGTAATTTATTTAATATTATTTTTCTAGACTTTAAACTCATTAATTATTTTCCTTTTTAAAAGATACAAGTTTTACAAATGTTAATTGAGACAAATTAGAAAAATACTTTACAAAATTTTCATCTTCTGCGGCAAATTTATTTATTTTGCCTATTGGTATTCCGGACTTAAATAACCCTCCAGATCCTGAAGTGTAAACTATGCTGATTTTTTCTATTATCCCTTCGTTTTGTGAATATTGTATTTTACCATCTGATTTTCCTGTTCCTGATAGAATTGACTGAATGTTTCCAGGTTCAATTGCAACAGGTATTTTGCTATTCAAATCAGAAATTAATAAAACTCTTGAGGTTGAATAGTTTGTTTCAACTATTTTTCCAACTAAATAACTTCCATCTAATACCGCCATTCCAAGTTCAATTTTATCTTTGGTGCCCTTATTAACTATAATAGATCTTAAAAATGGACTTTTTTTATCTATTAAAACTTTTGCTATCAATTCTTCTGAATTATAAACGTACTCATCTATCAGTTTTTTTAATCTTAAATTTTCCTGAATTATAAATTCTATTTCATATTTTTTAGATTGAAGCTGAAGGTCTTTTAGCTTTTTTTTTGTAGCTCTATAATCTTCATAAACTAAATAATGTTCATTAATTATTTTAATAGATTCTTGAATTTTTTTTTCAGGTATAGAAACAATAAATGAAGATCTATAAACAATTTCATTTAAAGAACCTTTTAAATAATTGATTGCTGGTAGATTAATTTTGCTTAGTATTATTAGAGCTATAGAAAAAAAGATTAAGCCGATAAGAGAAAATCTTTGTTTATTATCTTTTTTTAAAAAAGCTGAACGAATAGCTATTACAAAGTCTTCCCTATTCGTTACCATAGTTTTTTAATACTCAGATAATACAGTAGAAAATGTCTCCTCTTCTTCTAAAGCTTTTCCAGTTCCAATTGCAACGCAAGTAAGAGGATCATCAGCAACATGTACTGGCAAACCAGTCTCTTTAGAAAATCTTTTATCAATATTTTTCAACAATGATCCACCTCCTGTTAATGTCATACCCATATCAACTAAATCAGCTGATAGTTCTGGTGGAGTGTTTTCTAAAGCA
>Ga0208411_1002034_pt1 | contig 12728 bp, 9 predicted proteins | sample ETN01SmetaG_4_FD_185793 | JGI IMG/M metagenome (GOLD analysis project Ga0208411, IMG submission 185793) | Marine microbial and viral communities from oxygen minimum zone, Eastern Pacific Ocean - ETNP2014F12-01SV261 (SPAdes) (version 2) | ecosystem: Environmental > Aquatic > Marine > Oceanic ...
CACCCAGATTCATATTCCCCAGCAATTGGGGCTAGTGGTGCTGCATTCGGACTTCTAGGGGCTTACTTGGCCTGCTGGCCAGAGGACAAGATCGAGTTCCCCTTACTTTTCCTAATCAGGGCTTGGCCCGTGTGGCTAATTGCATTCATCCGACTAGGGCTCGAGATTTTCCATATGTACTCGATTCAAAGTGGCACGGCAGGGGAAACCAACATAGCCCATATGGCACACGTAGGTGGATTCTTCCTAGCTTACCTTGTCGCGAGGCCCATCGCAAAGGGGGCTCCGAGCCCGATTGGCGATATTGGTTCTTCAGGAAAAGCCTCTTCACTGACAGATGACATCAGAAAGCAGACCACTGCTAGGATGGGAGGCTTACACAATGATCCTTGGGAATCGGCAGGAAAAAACCTGGAAGGAAGGGCTGCAAGAATTCTCATCAGATTGAGGGAGGAGGGAGACGAGTTGGAGACTAGAAGGGCTTGGCTAGAAGAGTTGGCTGAGCACACAATTTGCCCTGTTTGTGATGGGGAAATCGTCACTATCGATGACAGGGGGGTATGCAGATTGAATTGCTCCCTGTCGCCGAGCCACATCAGGTGGCCATAAGTGGCAATCTAGCAGGCACTTACAGGTTGGAGTTATACAGGTCTTGACTTTGGCTCTCTAAGAGAGCCATGGTCAGAGGTCCAGGAAAGTTCTTCCCATTTGCCATCGCGATTTTGGTTTTCTTGCTGGATGTGCCCATAGGAGCAGCGCATGTCCCTGATGTGGAGAATTCTGATTCTACAGTGTTTTTTGAGGGTGAAACTCCAACTATCCCATCATTGATTTGCGGGGCAGAAGAATGCCAGAAGGAGTTCAATCCGACCTATACCCCTCTCGATTCTAGCCCTCCAGCGATGGAATTCGGATGGTGGAATGACTTCTGGTCCGACTCCGACTCCAATGGTTTTGATGACCGGCTCCAACTTATCGTGGCAGGAGAAAGGGAGTCTGTCTCAGTAACTTCAATCGTTGGTGATGATGGCAGGGGAACTGTTGCTATCATTGTCCACTATGCGTGGCATCCAGGAGTTCCGGACATCGACTCGTTAAAGGGAGTAATCGAGCAACACGGCTGGGAAAAAGAAGGATCCTGGTTCATGGTTATGGATCATCTAGATGCCATAGTCCTGGATCACGTTCCAGTGAGTTCTCTGATTGACATTTGGAGTCTAGATGGAGTCGTCCTTGTTGAGGAGCAGAGCGTTATTGTGCCTTATCTGGCCTCGTCGACGAGGGGTTCCAAGGTGAGAACCTCTGGATTTTATGACGAGGCTTTGAGGGGGCTTGGATACCATGGTTCTGGCAAAGTAATCGCCATTCTTGACACTGGAGTCGACAATGAGCACTTCTCGCTTGACGATTTCTCGGACGATAACAAGGACAATACAAAGGACCCCGATGACATAGAGGACCCCAAATGGGTCGGGGGATGCGATGCAACAGGAGTGGGGCAGTCAGGATGCAACGATGAGGACCCCGATGATGGTGACGGTCATGGAACCCACGTGGCGGGAATTGCCCTCGGTACGGGGGACTCTAGCCGAGACAATCAGGGATACTCTCCCGGCTCTTATCTAGTCGACGTGAAAGTCATGGAGGACTATGGTGGGGGGAACTCTCAGTCCATTCTGGCCGGCATCCAGTGGGCCATCACCAACAGAGACACTGATTGGGGCAATAACGCATCAAGCAGGGGCATCCACGTACTTTCTATGTCCTTCGGTAGATCCAGCTCTCCTGTTGGAGACAGCACAGATGATGGGTCATCGGCAGAGGGGAATCTTGTTAATCAGGCCTCAGAGAGTGGTTTGGTCTGTGTAGCTGCAATTGGAAACGATGGGGCCAACAATGTCAACTCCGTCGGAGCAGCGGATACCTCAATCACAGTTGGATGGCTGGATGACAAGAATACCATCAAGCGTAGTGATGACTCAATTAGCTCAAACTCCAACTATGGTCCGAGGACCGATGATGAAGACGGAGACTCGTGGGATGAAATGAAACCATGGGTTGTGGCTCCGGGATCAAATATCAACTCCGCAGAGCATGCCGAATCATCTGGAATCATACCTGGTTCTGAAGTAAACAGGGCTAGTGACGACTACACGCAGCTTTCTGGATCTAGCATGTCGACGCCCGCAGTAGCTGGACTGGTTGCAATAATGCTAGAAATTGGCGAAACGCGAAAAATGCCATTCATGGACGAGGACGAGCCTGGAATAGAGAGATATGAGGCGATAAGGAGTTTCCTTGCAAGTGGTTCTGAGTTCAGAAATGAATGGTCCGAGGACGATATTTGGGGAGGCAATAGCTGGAACACTAGGTATGGTTTCGGGATCATTGATGGGGTTGAGGTTGCCAACCAGATGTTCGGTGGCGGGGGGGTTACCAACGATTCGGGTGGGCCTCAATCACCTCAAGAGGGGCATTGGGTGGAAATCGAGAGCCCTGCGGCTTACTCTTGGCTTGTCGAGGGTGAGTCATACAACTTGCGTGGCCACATAAACGAGCACGGCGAGGACAATTCGACCATAGAAGAAGTCGTAGCAAAGGTAGAAATGAAGTTCAAGAAAGCACCAAATACGCCTAAGGAGAAGATGATTCTTGTAAATTGGACAAGAACGACTGGAATTACAAACTGGACCATTCCCTTCGCAATTCCTGATCTGCCTGACGAATATTCCGATGTCTCAATCACAGGGATGGTTGCGGCGAGAAACGATATCGGCAGATGGAGCAATACAACCGAGTTCTTTTTCCCTGTCGGAATTGTCAATTTCACCTTAGAGGGGCCAAGTGGCCATGCCGATATCCAAGGCTCGGTGGAGGTCTTCGGCCAGTTCCAGTCTATTGGAAACGCGACAATCCAATGGAGGGTCGATAACGAAGACTGGCAGGATGCCAGCAATTACCATGATGGTCGCTGGACAGAAGAAGACAGGGAGGGGCAAAAGCACTCCTCATCCAATAAGAGGGGAGATGGGAGCAATGACCCAGATTTCCAGGGTCATGCGTACTGCACCCATATGTTCAGACAGGCGGATAATTCACACACGCAGACAGAGACAATAGTCGGTTGCAAGGATAACGATAGTGGATGGACCGGTTGGAGTTTCGATTGGGACACGACCCAATACAAAGATGATGAATACAGACTCTCAGTTAGGATAGTCAGTGCCATAGGGGTTTTCTCAGAGGAATTGAGGAGGGTTGTGCAAATCGACAATGTCGAGCCAATGCCGGACTTGGTTTTCGTTAGTAAATCGATTTCGGTTCAGGAATTCGGCATCCCGATGCAGGAATCCTACGTTAACACATTCTTGGAAGTCAGGGCGACCATTAGGAATACGGGGGATAAGGCAGCTACCGGTGTGGGGGTAATTCTGGAAGAGTGGGGGGAGAGGCGGGATGAATATGTCATTCCAAACATAGATACCGGCCAGTTCGTTGAAGTTGTAATGTACTGGAACCCAATGGAATCGGGTGATGCTCTGCTATCCATATCAATCGACCCTCTGAATTCAATCCAAGAGTTAGACGACACTAACAACGAGCTTGCCGGAACATTCTCTGTTGTCCCGAGGCCCCCCGGGGTCGATCTTGCAATAAGAGCAGGGTCAATTTCAGCAGTGACAGTCTCTAGCCCGATTCCCAGGCCTGACGAGTCGGCCGTCATCCAAGCAAGGGTGGACAATCTAGGATCGCAGGACGCTGTCGGAGTCTCCGGGACTCTGGAAATGATGACTGAGCGAGGTTGGGAATTAATTGATAATTCGACTACTCCATTGGTTCTGGGCGGATCTCATTCGATAATCTCTTTTCCCTTCGCTCCAAACATTTCCGGGCCGCTGGAAGTGAGAGTAAGCGTCATCTTGGATAGCGGAGGAGACAATGACTGGTCCAACAATGTACGGATCAAGACCCTGCTTGTTGACAGTACGACTTTGTCTGGACCGAGGGATGCTGAACTGAATCCCGGAGAGAGTCCCATTGCCATTGTAAGTCTGGATAGCGAAGAGGGTGATGATCTACTAATTGGGGAGAAGGATGGGGCCCTGTTAATGTACAAACTAACTGAGAGTAAATCGTTAATTGAATGCAATAACGTGATTGAGGAACGATGGTCTGGCGATATTTCAATTATCGGTACGGATGAAGGTTTTGCCCATATTGTGTGGACGAGGCGTTACATGGGGCCAAACTGGTTCCTAATGCAGACCCTAAGTTACTCCACCATCGACTCAAGTTGTAGAATCGCCCCCCCTCAGGACTTACTCCCGGGGATTCCCCTGTCTGATGGCAAGTATTGGGGCATTGACATGGACATAAGGGACTCCGAGATTCTTGTTTCTGGCTACCACAGGGATGTTTTCAGTGGAGGGAGCCTCAAAGACGAGACGAACATCTTCCTAATTCATTCAGAAGGTCCCCTCTCCTCGGACGACTGGACTCTGCGGACTGGAATTATCAAGGACATCGACGCGGACCCTTACCAGATTGATCCAATATCAGTCGAATTCGGGCATGATCAGGCGCATATCCTCTATCAAACGATCAGGAACGACACCACTGGCAAGGACCGCCTTGGAGTCTGGTACTCGCATGGAATGATTGACCAGGAGACGTGGGCATATCGAAAGGCGGTTGGTGACGAGTCAGCCATCCCAATGCTGACCGTGATTGAAGATGATGATGGAGATACTTTGGTTTCGCTTTGGAGAGAAGGGGACCCTCAAGACTCCGAACTGGTCGTATTCGTGACTGATTCAAATTTCATGACCAATGGCCAGATGGAAACGAGGATTCCGGCAAGAGGAATGGCGGGAATAGGCGTGGTAGAGTCTGAGAGGGGGATTCAGGTACTATTCGATCGGGTTGGGGCCAGTGGCCCCCAAGTAGAGTACGGGCTGATTGATGTCGATAGTGGTTGGATAGGCCTCTCAGACACTTTGGTCAGAGGGCAATACAAATCGATGGATAGGTCCGAAGATTCTGGAGAAACGATGATGGTCGTCTCATCATCTGACGGTTGGCAAATAAGGACCCTGATAGACGATGGTTCTTCTAGACGCGGTGGGAGCCTATCTGACCAACTAAGATCATCCCTCGGCTTGGATCAAGAGAGTTTCGAAATCCTAGTGATTGGTGTCGCATTGGCCGTTCTGATACTTGGAATGGTAACCTTAGTCGGTCTTTCCGCACAGGGAGCCAGATGGGTCGGAAGGAGAGGTTCTATTGACAAGGATGCTAGTGTGGTGATGGAGGATGACGTAGTCGACCTAGTGGGGGAAACCGATCTCTCGATTGGCTCAGACGAGATCGAAGTTGTCCAAGATGATTCTAATGATGAAACTGGCAAAAACGGACGCGATAGCAGGAGAGCAAGGAGGGATAGGAGGAATTCCGAAGAAGATGGGTTGCTAGACACAGCGGGTTCTGGAGCTATTGAGGCCGAATTGGAAATCCAGATGCCAGATTACCCCATGGCACCACCTATTTCTGGCCAGGTAACATGTCCCGGGTGCAAGAGCAGGTTCGCAACGGAACCGGGAGTCATGTCGATGAAGTGCCCCGTTTGTGGGTCGAAAATTGGTCTCTGAGGTTAGGGAATGCCCGCAATTCTACTCGCTTCTGCCTCCGAAAGGAGAAGGGCCATTATGGCAGATTTCTCTGAAATAGATGGAATAGAGGTGCGATTCAGCGTATTGAAGGAGCCAGAGCCCGAGCCTTCGACTAATCTAGAGGTTCATTTGCAAGTCGAATCCTCCTGCATGCATAAGGCAAGATCTGCTGTCTTGGAACTTGGTAATGATGAAAACTCAGATGTAGAAATTATAGTGGTTTCTGACACGCTGGTAGAGGATCCTGACGATAGTCGGGTCGCATTGGGCAAGCCAGAGGACAAGGTTAGTGCAGCTTCGACCCTGATCAGACTCTCCGGCAGCAGGCACAAAGTTTGGTCTTCGACTGCAATCATCACTAGAAATGGGACTGGTTTGGAAGTTGGTGCAGGTTGGCGAGCGGCGATCTGGACTGATTTCTCGATAGTGGAGTTTGATGAAATTGGGGCGGATGGGATGGAGGATTTGATTGGTAGTGGATCTTGGTTTGGAAAGGCTGGAGGGTATGATCTAGCCGGAAAGGCTGGTTCTTTCTCAAGGGTAGTCGAAGGGGAGGATGTGACTGTTCTCGGTTTCTCAACCCGTGCATTCAAAGAAATTGGAGGAATTCTTCTCTAGACGAATGTTACGCCACCGAACTTCAAGACGAAATCGCGCTGGATCTCGTCGAACCAGTCAAGCATTGACGAGGCAAAGCGGACTTTGCAGACCTCATTATCGTGCAGCAAGTCGTCTTGGATGCCCTTTAGGGTTCCCGGAGCCGCTCCACAGGAAACACATGCCCCGTCCAGATCGATGACTAGTGATAGTGCCCTATTCCCGTCACTTCTAACCTCAATTTCCCCTCTGGAAACGACCAGGGCCCCCCCATGCCCTTCCAGGGCCGCCCTAACAGGGCCAAGTCTTGCCATCAGCGCCGGGACCAATGATTTGTCTTCAGACTCGAATAATTCAAGAAGCGACAACGAAAGAAGCCTAGAAGTCTCGATTGGGTCATTTCTTTCTGATACCAGACGTTCTGCCTCGTTCTGGATGGCCTCGCTAATCTGATACCTATACTTGTCCTCTAGTTCATCTGAGACCCCAGTATAGTCATCTCCATTATTCATCAATTAATGCGGATGAGGTAGCCATTATAGGGTCACCTGAGAGAGGAAGGGATTGTATAGTCAGTTAGTTCCGGTGATTCTGAGGGTTTACGTGGTTACACCATTGCTAGAAATCAAAGGCCTGCATGCAGGCATCGGCGGAAATGAAATTCTAAATGGGATTAATCTGAAAATTGGACCCGGTGAGATTCATGCTATTATGGGCAGGAACGGAAGCGGAAAAACCACCACTGCCAATGTCATAATGGGGCATCCTGACTTTGAGGTGGCGGAAGGAGATGTGATGCTAGAGGGAGAGAGCCTACTCGGAATGGAACCTTGGGAAAGGGCTCGGAAGGGAGTTTTCCTCTCATTCCAGTACCCTCAAGCAGTTCCGGGCCTTCAGGTTGGAAATTTCCTCAGGAAGTCTGTTGCTAGCATCAGAGGCGAGGAGGAGGCCAAGGGCGCTGCCTTCAGGGAAAAGTTGACAATGGCGATGGAGTCACTCGATATCCCTCGTACTTTCATGTCAAGGTATGTCAATGATGGTTTCAGCGGTGGTGAGAAGAAACGTTTTGAAATCCTACAAATGATGCTCCTAAGGCCTCGCCTTGCGGTTCTCGATGAGACTGATAGTGGATTGGACATAGATGGAATCAGGACTGTATCAGAAGGAGTCAATGCCGCTATCAGGGGGACTGATTCTGGGGCATTGATAATCACCCACTACTCTAGGATTCTAGAACATGTACAGCCAGATATGGTGCATGTCCTATTAGATGGGAAGATTGTATCTTCAGGGGGACCTGAGCTGGCTACAAAGCTTGAAGAGAAGGGCTATGAATGGCTGAAAGAAAAATGAGGTGCTGAGATGGAGGAAAACAGTGATGTGTGGGGAGCAGTGGGGGAATACAAGGCCGGATGGCATGATCCAGAAAACTCAACGATTAGATTCGACTTTGGCCTTTCAGAGGAAGTAGTTAGGGAAATATCCAGTCTGAAGAATGAGCCCCAGTGGATGACTGAGGTTCGGGTTAAGGCATTCAAACACTTCGTGAAAAGGCCTATGCCGACATGGGGCAACATGTCGATGTTGGAGGAAATTGACTTCGACAATATCTGCTACTTTCTGAGATCATCTGATTCAACCAAGAATGACTGGGATGACGTGCCGGATGACATCAGAAATACATTCGAAAGGCTTGGAATACCAGAAGCAGAGCAGAAGTGGTTGTCAGGAGTATCAGCTCAATACGAGTCAGAAACAGTATACCACAGCATCCGTGAGGACTTGGAAAGGCAAGGGGTAATTTTCCTAGACATGGACAGCGGACTGAGGGAATACCCCGAGATTGTGAAAAAGTGGTTCTGTTCGGTTGTGCCGTACTCCGATAACAAATTCTCTGCGCTAAACACCGCAGTCTGGTCAGGTGGATCGTTCATTTATGTCCCAGAAGGGGTTCATGTTGAGATGCCGGTACAGGCATACTTTCGAATAAACGCGAAGAATATGGGGCAGTTCGAGAGAACTCTGATTATTGCAGACAAAGGGAGCAGCATCCATTACGTCGAAGGATGCACCGCCCCTACCTACTCGACTGACTCTTTACACTCAGCAGTAGTGGAATTGATAGCACTTCCAGGCTCACACATTCGGTACTCTACTATCCAGAACTGGAGTTCAAATGTATTCAATCTAGTAACAAAGAGAGGGATAGCGCATGAAAAGGCGAAGATTGAGTGGGTTGATGGAAACATCGGAAGTAAACTAACCATGAAGTATCCCGCTGTGATTCTTAAGGGAGAAGGGAGCCATGCAGAAGTGATTTCGGTCGCATATTCTGGAGAGGGTCAGCATCAAGATGCAGGGGCCAAGATTCATCACCTAGCATCCAACACAACCAGCAAAATCCTCTCAAAGAGCATTAGCAAAAATGGAGGAAGGGGGTCTTACAGGGGCATGGTGACAGTTTCGCCCAAAGCGGATAACTGCAAGCTTAATGTTGTCTGTGATGCGCTAATCCTGGATGAGGGGAGCAGGTCAGACACGTACCCAACAATGGAAGTAGCAAACCCAACTGCAAGATGCGAGCACGAGGCAAGCGTTTCCAAGGTTAGCGATGAGCAATTATTCTACCTTATGAGTCGTGGACACTCAGAGGAAGAGTCCCTAGCAATGATTGTCAACGGTTTCTTCGAGCCCTTCACCAGGGAACTACCCATGGAATACGCAGTAGAGCTCAATCAACTGATGGCTCTTGAGATGGAAGGAAGCATAGGTTGAGGCCGGATCATGGAGTCGTCTTCGAGGTACCTCAGTCTGGAGAAGCCAAACAAGGCAGATCATCTCTGGAGGTACACCCCCTGGAAGAAGGTCCATCCCACTGGAGACGTTTCCGAGATTCCCATACTAGGGCAACCTGAGATAAGTCTGGGCGTCATTGATGGTTCGGACCTCCCCCCTGGAATCGAGTTGAAACTAGGTGCAGCAGTGAAGCCTGATTTCTCCAGGAGTAGTGCTTTGACAAATTCATTCCTTCATGCCTCTGCAGAGTCTTCTCAATGGACGTTGGTCGTGGACAAGGGTTTCTCTTCAGAGAAACCAATCATCATCGAGGTTGATACAGGCGATTCCCCATCCATTGCACATATCTCATTGGAAATAGGGAAGGCATCGGAATTTGAGTTGATAACCAGAGTCACAGGTAGAAGTGAGTGGTTCGGACTACTTAGGACCGGTCAGATCAAAGATGGAGCAGTGATGAATGATGTTGTTATCGGACTCCTAGAGAGGGGGACTATGCTTCGCTCCGACAGTATTGACATTTGCCGAGATGCTCAAGTAATAGCGGGTACGGTTTCTTCTGGTTCGGAGAGGACGAAGAGCGATCTGCGCTACATTATGGGAGAATCTGGTGGAAACATCAGAGTCCTGGGATCGATCCTATCTACGGATTCAATGCACTTGGATCACCATATAGAAATCCACCATGAAGCGCCGGAAACATACAGCCGACTATCGTGGCACTCTGCTTGTGGGGGGAAAAGCAGGACCATAGGGACTGGGATGCTAACCATCAGAGAAGGCTCCAGAGGGGCAGATGCAGCACAGATTTTTCACAACCTACTGCTTTCCAAATCGGCAGAGGCAGATTCTATCCCAGAACTGGAGGTGATGGAGAATGACGTCGTTGGTTGTGGGCATGGCACGGCAAATGGGCCCATAGACGAAGAGCAGATGTTTTACCTCAAGACCAGGGGATTCGATGAGGATGATGCAAAGAGATCATTGATTGCGGCATTCCTCAATTCAACTCTCTCGGAGATGGGAGGGGAGACCCTACACGGATGGCTCGTAGGCGAGTTAACTCAACAACTGGGAGCCCTCGACGCGTGAGGAGAGGAAATTAATTTAGCCCGATGTCAGGCGATTTAGGGCATGGATAGTGATCATTGCAAGGATTTTCTCTGCCTATGTGGTTTCAGAGGGGATGCCATTCCAATGCGGCAGCACATGGAGTGTCCTCGTTGCTTCAGAGTGGTTGAGGCGTGTTGCGAAGGGGTTCCCGAATATTGCTAACCTTACAAACGAGTTTGTATCGTTTTTACTGATGGTGAATTAGTGAAATCTAAGAAGGCAGTCTTTTCAGGGCCAATTGGGAAACAAATGCTTCTGAAAAATGGATTGCAGGACAGGAGGCACGAGGAGAGGGTCTCCAGGATTCTAGGCGGAGTCGCATTTGGATACCTTGCATTATGCTTCATTGCTCCCTATTTTCTTCCCTCTGATTCAGTGCCAGAGCTCTCAGGAAGGGCAAATGCTATCGATTATGCATTCGAAAACAGTTGGGGGAATAATGAGCATGAAGAGGGAAGGGCAGTTGGCCATGACCAGTCGCTTCACGGTGGCAAATTTGTGTGGAGTGATTTGAATCCAATTTGGGCACTGGCATATGGTTTTGGAGATTTGAATTGTCATCAGAAACACGAGAGATCGTGGGAGATAAATGGCAATCAGATGCCAGTATGTGCAAGGGACATAGGAATATTCCTAGGATTCTCCCTGGGTTGCCTTTTCTTCTTATTGAGGGGTGTCAACAGATGGACTGTTAGGGATACGTTCCTTTCAGTTTTCCCTGACAAATGGCTATTCGAGATTTACGAGAGGGACAGACGGATGATTGTGATGCTATCGATAATGGGCATGGGGTTGGTTCCAATGGGGATTGATGGTTTCACTCAATTGCTTCTCGACTCATACGAGTCAAACAATTCGCTCAGGATCATCACAGGATTAGGTGCAGGATTCGTTGGTGGTTGGTGGTTTTGTTCGGCATTCTCAGCTAGACCCAAATTCTTCCAAGAATCCTCCGACGTCACGCTTCCCGCTGGTTCCAGACTAGTGGTAAAGTGATTTCACTTTCCTAGCCACCAATCGACCAAGGATTCGATATTCTCGGGGGCTGGCCTTCCCTCTATCCCGCTGCCTAATATCGACAATCTGCTGATTGTTTCCATCAATGCACGTTCATGCCTTCCCGATTTGACGATCTGCCCCAAGGAGAAGCGGATGTGCGTGCCCGGATTGAGAGACTGCCATTTGCTGATTTCCTTACGAAGGGGCCAAATTGCTAGGACAAGCCGTCCAAATGGGAAGAATTCCTCTCTTAACTGTGATTTTGGAGCCTCGCGCCCGATTAGATTCTTCCTCCTGGAGACCCACCTCAATTCTTTGAGGAACCTGATTATCCTCTGCGTGTGCCTCTTAGAAACACATCGAACTGGCCCCATGGAAGATCTGAGTTCGGAGATCTCAGCCGAATTGATGAGAGAAAGGGTACCACATACAGAGGACATTGAGTGGTTTAGGATGTTTTTTGGATAATTGTGGTGTTCTTTTTCCATTGAGGAAATAGACTTTTTATGGCTCTCCTGGGCTGATTTGAGAACTTTCCATGGTGAGTCCCCATCCAGCCATCCCAACTTTGTCTTCGTTGGTGTGATCCCAATATCTGGAAGTGTGCTTTGATTTTGTGATTCCCTCACAATAGCCCTAATCTGTAATTGGTCAACTTGTTCCATTTCGACATTGATTGGAGTTGGTCTGCTGTTCATAAATGAGCGAATTGCCCCCCTCAGAGAGTTACGAAGTTGATTCTGAGTACCTTCATTCGAAATCGGCCCCATTATTGCGCCCATGTCGAATGGGGTTGGCATTTCCATTTCGCCTGAGAGTAGCTGCCTATATCCATCTCTGATCCGAATCTGTAATTCTGATGTCTCGAAGTACTCTTCCTTGCTAGAGAGGTCGCGGAGTGTTCCCTTTGAGATTCTCTCCAAGGCGATTTCTGGATCGCAATCCACCCAGATACAAAGATCCGGTATTAATGCGGCCGAATTAATCTGAGCGGTCCTCTCTAGTCCGATTCCGCCAACAATTCCCTGATACACGAGAGAAGAGTGGACATTCCGCCCACTTACTACTGCCCTGCCTTCTTGAAGGCGTGGGAGAATCCATCCATGGGAGTGATCTAACCTATCTGCCGCGAAAAGTCCCGCCTCCTGATCAGGCGATAGTGTCTGCTTCCTCACTGAATCTATTGCCAGCCTTCCTAATGCATGATCCCTCCTAGGTTCAGCTGTTACCTCTACAGATCTGAAGCAGAACTCGGATTGTAGAACCTCGTGCACAATCTGTGTGGCTAGACCCTTGCCACTGCCATCCCCGCCTTCAATTGAGAACAGATACATGAGACTCTCCTGATGCCTAACGGCGGCTACCAGAAAACTGTTCCTTAGACAATGTCACCAGCCCCATGCCAATCAAAATTAGTAAAGGGCCGATGAAAATCATTCCCCTGCTCCATAGACCTAGGAAGGAAAGCCACCACGATCTTCTGTAGCTATTGCCACGATAAGCCTCGACGCCGCCATAGACCCCCATTAGTCCCAGAAGCACGGTCATCAAGGC
>Ga0208411_1002035_pt1 | contig 12714 bp, 14 predicted proteins | sample ETN01SmetaG_4_FD_185793 | JGI IMG/M metagenome (GOLD analysis project Ga0208411, IMG submission 185793) | Marine microbial and viral communities from oxygen minimum zone, Eastern Pacific Ocean - ETNP2014F12-01SV261 (SPAdes) (version 2) | ecosystem: Environmental > Aquatic > Marine > Oceanic ...
TTCATATATATTTTCTGAATAAGAGTTTTCCGGTAAAAATATAAAGAATAAAATTCCAAAAATTAAGTAGAGTCTTTTTAGTTTAATCATCAATTTAAATAGTAATTATAATGATGGCAAAAAAAAGACCCCGTCATTTCTAATGAATCGGGGTCTTTTATAATTTTTTCTTAATTTGCTTTAACTGTGACTGATCTTCTGTTTTTAGACCAAGCTAATGGGGTAGATCCTGAGTCCACAGGTCTTTCTTTACCATAGCTTAACACGGACATTCTATTAGAAGAAATTCCATAAGTCATCAAATAGTCTTTTGCTGCATTAGCTCTTCTTTCGCCTAACGCTAAATTGTACTCTCTAGTACCTCTTTCATCTGCATGACCTTCTATCACAACAGTTACACTAGAATTCTCTTTCAACCATGCCGCTTGTTTTCTTAAAGTTTCTCTAGAAGCAGTTGTTAAAATTGATTCATTTGTTGCAAAAAATACTCTGTCTGGAACTCCCTTAGCTAAATATTCAACATTTTCTGATCCAACATAAACATCATTTAGAATTTGCGCGTCTATTTTTTTTATATCTGTAGTTTCAGTGGTTTTATCGATAGTTTTATAATCTGGCACATCAACTTTTTTTTGTGTTGCACAAGCAGTTATTACCAAACTTAGCAATACCATCAATAAAGCGTTTTTACATATCTTGCTTAAATTCATTAGCGCTCCTTAAATCAAATTTTTGACTATTTATAAACTTTTTCACACCTGAATAGATCTTTCAAGCTTAAAAAGCAATAGTAATTATTGAATAATCACTAATTTGTTAACAAAGAAGACCAAGATGGGTCTGAAGCATCAGTTTCGGTATCTATAAGTCTTTCATTATATCCCGTAAGATCAATAGACCATAGTTTTGCAGAAAATCCTCTTCCATCATTGTCGGTTTTAGTTTCCCTATAAAAGATTAGTACTCGACCATTTGGTGACCATGAGGGAGCTTCTTGATAGTAATTTTCAGTTAATAATCTCTCACCTTTGCCATCTGGTCTCATAACTCCAATATAAAATTTTCCTTTATGTAATTTTGTAAATGCTATTAAATCTCCCCTTGGCGACCATACGGGTGTTCCATATAAACCATTTCCAAATGATATCCTTTTAACTTTAGATCCATCACGCTTCATAACATATATCTGTTGATATCCGCTTCTATCAGAATTAAAGGCGATATATTTACCGTCTGGTGAATAAGACGGTGATGTATCTATCGATGGATGATTTGTAATTCTTTGTTGTATTCTACTTTCAATATCCATTGTATAAATATCTGAATTACCATCTTTAGCAAAACTCATAATAATTTTATTTCCATCAGGCGAAAATCTTGGTGCAAATGTCATTCCTGGAAAATCTCCAACCACTTCTTGAATACCTGTTTCAATATCTAAAAGATACACCCTCGGTAAATTCCTAAAATAAGATAAGTAAGTTACCATTTGATTGGTTGGACTAAATCTTGGAGTTAAAACTAGCTCATTACCTAGTGTTAAATATTTGTTATTGAAACCATCTTGATCCATTATGGCTAATTTTTTAATTCTTTGTGTTTTAGGGCCCACTTCTGAAACATAAATAATTCTAGTATCAAAATAACCTTTTTCACCAGTTAATCTTTCATAAACTTTATCAGTTATAATATGACCAACTCTTCTCCAATTTTTTGGGACGGTAGTAAACGCTAAAGCCAACATCTCTTTTCCGGCCAGCACATCCCATAATCTAAACTCAACTCTTAATTTATCATCTTCAATAATAACTCTTCCAGTAATTAATGCTTGAGCTTTAATCAATGCCCAATCTTCAAATCTAGGTTTTAAATGAGCAATATCTGGTTTTTGTAAAAAAGCATCTTTACTTAATGGATTAAATAAACCCGATTGTCGTAAATTATTTTCTATCACTTTAGAAATTTCTAAACCTAAATCGTTAATTTTTAATTCTTTTTTTAAATCAAAGTTAGTTTGCTCATTAGAAAACAATGATGAAACTGCAACTGGTAAGGGGTTTAAATTACCTCTTGTAATATCAACTTCAATTAATGAAAAAGACTTTGTTGGAAATATAAAAAATAAACTAAGAATTAAAAAATGTAATTTTTTCATTATCCTCCAAGCATTTCTCTAGCATCAAAATTTAACTGTAAATCTTTCCATCTTTCATAACCTTTTGTTGGCACTCTGAGTGGTTGACATAGCTGTATGGCTCTTAATGCACTTTCAGCTAATACTTTATAAAAGGACTCACCAGGTTTATTCATTCTTGCATGATCTAATACTTCTGTTTTTATCACTGAACCATCTGGTTTTAATTTTAGTTTAATTCTAACAAGTAAGTTTTCATTATATGGTAACCCTAATGGTATACTCCAACAACCAAATAATTGTGCTTTTAAAGCATCTTCTTCACTCAAAGTTAATCTCGAAAATTCCATATTAATATCCTGGGATTGAATAATTTTATTAGTTTTTATTGTTGTTTCTCCCATTTCTCCTTTTGACTTATCTATAAGTGCGGCAATGTTTGTGGGATCAAAAATTTCTTTTTTTTCAAATTCTGAGACCTGTTTTGCTTTTGTATCTTCTATATTTGGTTTTTGATTTTCTTGAATTTTTTTTATTTTTTTTTGTAACTTTTTATCTTTAGAAGGATTCTGTTTTTTTTCTTCTTTCCTTTTTAGTACTTCTGTTTTTTTATCTGGTAAAGGAATCGCCTCTTCTTTAAGTTCTTTTATTTTTTCTTTATTTTTTTCAGGTTTTGGTACTGCCTTAGGGTTTTCTACAACAATCTCTTTTTTTTTATCAAGTTTTGTAACTTCTTTGGGTTTTTCTTTTTTTATTTTTTTTGGTGGTGCCTGTTCTGACATTAATTTTTCTTGTTCTTTTTTAACTTTTTCTATTATTTTTTTTGCTTTAGGAGCATAAGGAATGTTTGTTTGGTCTGTTATTTGAATTAACTCAACTGAAATCAGAGGAGGTAGATCAATTGATTTTTTTGATAAAAAAGGCCAACTTAAAGTTGCTAATACTATTATTCCAAAATGAAGTCCAGATGAGGCTATAATATTCTTGTACACTCACTATCTTTCTTTATATGGTTCGGAAATAAGAGCAACTTTAGTAAACCCTGAACCAGATAACATGCCCATAATTTCTAATACTCTTCCATAATTTATAGTTTTGTCTCCTCTAACATAAATTCTGGTGTCGGTTCTATTGTTTGAGACAGCTAAAATTTTTGCAATTATATTATCAAATTCTATTTTAGACTCTTGGATAAATATTTCTCCTTTTGCATTTATAGTTAGTGTCAAAGGTTCAAATTCCTCTGGTACTGAGTCTGCCGAACTTTCTGGCAAATCAACTTGCACTCCAACTGTTAATAATGGTGCTGTAACCATAAAAATAATTAACAAAACCAGCATAACATCTACAAATGGAGTAACATTTATTTCACTCATTGGTTCTCTAAGTGAACGTTTTAATTTAAATGCCATTTTAAACTATAGAAATAAATCTTTTAGAAAAGCTTTCCAATTTTTGTGAATATTTTTTTGAGTCGCTGCTAAACTTGTTAAATGCCACAACAGCTGGAATTGCTGCCAACAATCCTAAAGCGGTAGCAAATAAAGCTTCCGCTATTCCTGGGGCTACTATCGCTAAGCTAGTATTTCTTGAAATAGCAATAGACTGAAAAGAATTCATAATTCCCCATACAGTTCCAAATAGCCCAATAAAAGGAGCTGTTGAACCAACTGTTGCTATGAATGTGTAATTTTTGTCAATGATGTTCATTTGTTTTTCAATATTTACCTCTAGTACACTCGTCAATCTTTCGCTTAAATTAGTTTTTGATCTTGCTTTAATAACAACTTGCATTGAATCTTTAAAAACATTGGCCATAGGATCGTCCAAATTTGTTGGGAGACTGTTATAAAAAGTTTCAGCAGATTTTGATCTCCAAAACTTATCTTCAAACTCTTCTGAACTTTTATTAATTTTTTTAAATAATCTGTATTTTTCAATGATAATTGCCCATGAATAAATTGATGCTAAAATTAAAATAATAATTACAGATTTTACAATTATATCTGCTCTGATGAATAAATTAAGAATTGAAAAATCTGCACTGCTAGCAAGACCTACGGCTTGCGATGTAATATCTGCTTCCATTTAATGTGTTTCACACTAAAATGTGTCATCAATTTGGCTTAAAATGTTAAGTTTAATCGACCTTTTGATAAGTATTATTATAAAAACTAGCAATTAAAATAGCGTCAGCTTTATTTGAGTCTTTTTTTCTAGATAATTGAGAGGAAATGTATGGAAAAATTTCAATAACTTTTGTTCTGCTTGCATCTTTTTCTGTTTTAATTAAATTAAAATACTTTTTCCACTTAGCTGGTCGAACAAAATGCATAGATAATTGCATTGCAGAACATATCCCTTTTAAAACTCCAAAAGACTGACCAAAATTGAACATGCTAGTTACACCTTGACCAGGCATTGCTGCTACTTGCTCAATAACTACTACAACTTCTTTTTTTGAAATATTTATTATTCTTTTAGAAATTTCATTGTAAATTTGAGGTCCATTAATTTGTCTCTTATTTTTTTTACCCTCTGCCATATTGGGCATATCTAAGATTTCTTTTACTTCCCCATTTTCAAAAAAACAAATAGCTCCACTAATACCAGGATCTATACCAATTATTAACATCAGATTAACTTAAAATTTAAGGTTAGTATAAACATTTTGTACATCTTCATCTTCCTCTAGAGTTTCTAAAAATTTAATTGTATCTTCTTTGCTTTCGTCATTTATTTCAACATTATTTAATGGAATCCATTCAATATCGGTTGATAAAAAATTATTAATATTTTTTTCAATTTTTTTTTTAACATTATATATTTTACTCATATCACATTGAATTTCATGGAAATATTCATTTGAATAACACTCATTTGCACCTGCTTCTATGGATAATTCAAAAATTTTATCTTCTGAAATTTCTGATTTATCAATTTTAATTATTCCTAACTGTTGAAAATTATGGGATGCAGAACCTTGGGTTCCCAAACTACCACCATTTTTTTGAAAAATAGTTCTTATATTCGATGCGGTTCTATTTTTATTATTTGTAAGTGTTTCAACAATTACAGCAATTCTATAAGGTCCAAAACCTTCATATCTAATGTTTTCATAATTAAAATCTGTACTTGCTTTTGATTTTTCTATTGCCTTTTGAATATTACCTTTAGGCATATTTGCAGACCTAGCTGATTGAATTGCAGATCTTAATCTAGAATTCATATCTGGATCTTTGTCTCCTAATTTTGCAGCAACAGTAATTTCTCGTGATATTTTTGAAAATATTTTTGAACGCTCCTTGTCTGCTTTTCCTTTTTTATGTTTAATACCTGCCCAATGAGAATGTCCTGCCATAAATTAATTAGTTGATATTAACTCTCCTCCATAAATAAAATATTCAATTTTTTTTGCTAAACCAGTTTCAGCTTCACAATCAACTATAATTCCACATAAACTTGCCTCTCCCTCTGCGGGAAAATGTTTTTTTGAATCTTTTTTCATAAAACGATTCAATGAATTTTCTTTATTCATTCCAATTACAGAGTTGTAATCACCACACATTCCAGCATCAGTTTGATATGCGGTTCCATTTTTTAAAATTCTTGCATCATGAGTTGGAATGTGTGTGTGGGTACCTACTAATAAAGTTGCTTTGCCATCAAAAAAATGACCCATTGCCATTTTTTCACTAGTAATTTCTCCATGAAAATCAACTATTAAAAAATCATAATTTTTTTTTAAATTATTTTTTTTTAAAAAATTACTAGCAGCAATAAATACATCGTCACATTTTTTCATAAAAATATTTCCCATTAAATTTAAAACTCCAATTTTAAAACCTTTTTTTGAAGTATAAATTCCAAAACCTTTTCCAGGAGAATTTTCAGGCAAATTTAATGGTCTTAAAAGTCTTGCTTCTGTTTCAATGTAACTTGCAGTTTCTTTTTGATCCCACACATGATTGCCAGTTGTAATAACATGAACCCCACAATCAAATAGTTGTTTAGAAATTATTTCAGTTATACCGACTCCCTGATTAGCTGCATTTTCGCCATTGACGATTACAAAATCTATTTTTTTTTTTATTATTATTTCTGGTAAATTATTTTTAATTGCCAGACATCCTGAGAGACCAACAATATCCCCTAAAAATAAAATTCTCATCTTAAAATATATTTTTCTGTAATTAATATATCTAGCTTCTTATCATATTTATTATTTGGAACTCTCTTAATTTTTTGACAAGAATGTGCAATTCCTATTTTTATAAATTTTTTTTTCTTAGATAGTTTTTCTATATATCTATCATAATAACCACCACCATATCCAATACGATAAAATCTTTTATCAAAAGCAACTAAAGGAATTAATATAATGTCTGGATAAATGATCTGTGATCTTTCTGGCTCAGGTATTCCATATTTGTTAACATTTAATAAATTCTTATAAGACCAAAGGTAAAAATCCATATCATTTTTTTTTTTAATTACTGGAAGAGAAACTTTTATTTTTTTTAGTTCTAATCCTTTAAGAATATTTAGATCATCTAGCTCATGATTTATAGGATAGTAACCTCCTATTGATTTATTTTTTAAATTAAATATTTTTAAAATATTATAAATTTTAAAAAAATCTAATTTAATATTGTGAATATTTTTTGATTTTCTAAGATTAAGAATTTTTTTTCTTATTTTGGATTTTAGCACAAATGTTATTGTAAAGAACTTTCAGAACTTGCTTTTTTAATAAAATTTTCTATTTCGTTTGTTGCATGATCTATAAATTTTTCATAGTCATCTTTACTCTTATCAATTAAATTTTTTAACTGTAACTGTTCTTTATTGAGTTGATTTATTTCATTTTCTTTTTTTTCTTTGTATTCATAAACTAAAGATTTGAGCTCTTTAAATTTTTCAGTTAAATTTTTAAGTTCAATAATTTTTTGGTCAACCTTTTTTTTTGTTTCAAAATATTCATCCATTACTGTTATCGATGTAATTAATAAAAGTTTATTTTCTCCAATATTTCCGAGTGTAGATTTTAAATTATTAAATTTTTCGTTCAAATGTATTGATAGCTCTTCAAGATGTTCTTCTTGACCATTTTCGCATGATAAAAGAAATTCTTTACCATTAAATTTTATATTTACGTTTGCCATTTATCTATTTCCTCTAACAAAGTATCTGTTTCTTGATTTAATTCATCAATTTTTTCAGAAAATTCAGTTTCTTTCTTTTCTTCTTTGTCTTTGAGTTGATTTAGTTCGTCCAATTTTAATTTAAGCCCTTCAAACTCTTCTTGTAGTGATAAATATTTTGTTTCTAATTCTTTTTTTTCAATTTCTAATTGATTTTTTTGTTGTTCAAGTTTTACAATACTCTCTTTTAAATTTGAATTCTGGGGATTTATTAGATTTAATTTTTCTAAAGCCTCATTAAGTTTTTTTTCTTTTTCAAAAAGAGTTTTCATATATATATAATTATAATATTAAATTGATTCACCCAAGTCTAAATAGGATAATTTTTGAGCAAGCAACATAAGAATCTATCAAACGCTATTAGGTTTTTATCAATTGATGCTATTGAAAAAGCTAATTCAGGCCATCCTGGAATGCCGATGGGAATGGCTGATGTTGCTACAATTTTATTTAAACATTTTTTAAAATTTAACCCTAAAAACCCAAGCTGGTTAAATAGGGATCGATTCGTTCTTTCAGCTGGACACGGCTCTATGTTGTTGTACTCTCTATTATATCTAACTGGTTACAAAAGTGTTTCCCTATCTAGTATAAAAAAATTTAGACAGTTAAATTCAATATGTGCAGGACATCCCGAATATCACCCTAATACCGGCATAGAAACTACAACAGGACCACTGGGACAAGGAATTTCAAACGCTGTTGGTTTTGCAATAGCTGAAGAAATTTTAAAAAAAAAATTAGGAAAAAAAATAATCAACCATAAAACTTACGCTCTAGCAGGAGATGGTTGCCTTATGGAAGGTATTAGCCATGAGGCACTAAGTCTTGCGGGTCATTTAAAATTAAAAAACTTAGTTATGCTATTTGATAATAATGCAATATCAATTGATGGACCAACTAGTTTAGCCGTTTCCGATAACTACAAAAAAAGATTTGAAAGTTATGGTTGGGATTATATTTTTATTAATGGACATAATGAAAAAGAAATATTTGAAGCACTAAAAAAAGTTCAGAAAGCAAAAAAACCTACAGTGATTTCCTGTAAAACAAAAATAGGATATGGTTCACCAAACAAATCTGGAAAAGCTTCTTCTCATGGAAGTCCACTTGGTGTAGATGAAATTAAACTTGTCCGAAAGCAATTAAACTGGAAATACAAACCTTTTGAAATTCCAAATAATATTTTAAATGAATGGAAAAAAATTGGTAATAAGGGAACAAAACTTGAAGCAAACTGGAATAAATTTTATAGAAGAAAAAAAAACAACATAAATAAAATATTAAAAAATAACTTTTCTAAAGCTCTTAAGTCTGAAAAGAAAAATGCAGTTAAAGAAATCAAAAGTTTAGCATCAAGAAAAACTTCTGAATTAATATTAAATGCAATTACCAAAGATAACAATACTTTAATTGGTGGCTCAGCTGATTTAGCTGGATCAAATAATACTAAAACAAAATATCATAAAATAATTAAACCAGCTGACTTTGCGGGTAATTATATCCATTACGGTGTAAGAGAACATGCAATGTGTGGAATAATGAATGGCCTTGCGTTACACAGTAAATTTATTCCTTATGGTGGAACTTTCTTAATTTTTACAGACTACTGCAAACCTTCAATTCGATTATCAGCATTAATGAAACAAAAAATCATTTATGTAATGACACATGACTCAATTGGTCTAGGTGAAGATGGCCCAACACATCAGCCGGTAGAACAGTTATCTGGATTAAGATCTATCCCTAATCTAAATGTTTTTAGACCGGCGGATAGAATGGAAACGATTGAATGTTGGCAATTAGCATTGGAAAGTTCAAAAACACCAAGCATACTTTCGCTAACTAGGCAAAAACTTAATCCGGTAAGAAAAAAATACTCAGATACTAATAAGTGCTCTTTTGGTGCTTATGAAGTTTTAAGAACAAACAATAAAATAAACTTAACCATTATGGCAAGCGGATCTGAAGTTAATTTGGCTATTGAGACTAGCCTTAAATTAGCCAAAGATAAAATATATTCTAAAGTTATATCGGTACCGTGCCAAGAAATTTTTGACTTACAATCAAAAATCTACAAACAAAAAATTCTTGGAGAGACAAAATTTAAGGTGTCAATTGAAGCAGCATCAACAGACTGCTGGAAAAAATATGTTGGAATAGAAGGTTTAACATTTGGAATTGATGAGTTTGGTAAAAGCGCACCTTATAAAGAGATTTATAAACATTTTAGATTAACGGTTGAAAATATTTCCCAAAAAACCAAAAATCTAATAAAGAATTAAATATGGCAATAAAAATCGGAATTAATGGAATGGGCAGAATTGGCAGAATGGTAATTCGAGCTATTATTGAAAACAAAAATAAAAACATAATAATTAAACATATAAATAATCGATCAAATTCAGAGATTAGTTGTTCCCTATTAAAGTACGATTCAATTCACGGAAAATTTAATGCAAATCTAAGTTTTGATAAAAATCATTTAATCATAAATAAAAATAAAATTTCATTTTCTCAAGAGTCAAAAATTGAAGATATCAATTGGAAAAAACATGATGTTGATTATGTTTTTGAATGTACGGGAAAATTTAATTCTAAAGAAAAATTATTAACCCATATAAAAAACGGAGCTAAGAAAGTTATTGTTTCTGCTCCATGTAAAGATGCTGATAAAACAATCGTGTATGGAGTAAATGAAAAAACTATTAAAAAAAATGACAAAATAATTTCAGCTGCTTCTTGTACTACCAACTGTCTGGCACCTGTTGCCAATATATTAAATAATAACTTTGAAATTGAAAAGGGTTTTATGACAACCATTCATTCTTTTACAAGTGATCAAAGAATATTAGATAATTCACATAAAGATCCAAGGCGTGCTAGATCAGCAAGCCAGTCAATTGTTCCGACATCAACAGGTGCTTCAAAAACAATTGGTGAAATCATTCCCTCATTAAAAGGTAAACTTGAGGGTGTAGCTATGAGAGTGCCAACACCAAATGTTTCTTTAATAGAACTAGTTTTTTGTACAAAAAAAGAAGTTACAAAGAAAAAAATCAATGCGAGTTTTATTAAAGCTTCTAAAGGAATATCTAAAGGAATTTTAGATCTTACTGAAGAAAAATTAGTATCAATTGATTTTAATCACAGCTCATTTTCGGCAGTAGTTGATGCATCCTTAACTAATGTGGTTGGAAAAAATATGGGTAAAATTTCTGCGTGGTACGATAATGAATGGGGTTTTTCAAATAGAATGTGTGACCTTGCTGAATATATTCATAGAATTTAAATTTTATGAATAGTCTCTTAAACAAGAATCTTGAATTAAAAGGAAAAAAAGTAATAGTAAGAGTTGACTTAAATGTTCCCATGAAAAATGGGACAATAACAGAAACCTCTAGGATAAAAAAAATCCTTCCAACTTTAAAATTACTAATAGAAAAAGAAGCTAAAATAATAATATTATCTCATATTGGTCGTCCTAAAGGAAAAATTATAACTGAAATGTCTCTAGAACCTATTTCAAAAAAACTATCACAATATTTAAACAAAGAGATTTTATTTAATAAAAATCAAATCAATGAAAATTCAGTGTCTGAAATAAATAAAATTTCCAATGGTTCTATTATGATGTTAGAAAATATTCGTTTTAATGAAGGAGAAGAAACTAATAGCGAAGAATTTTCAAAAAAAATATCAAGTTTAGGTGACATATATATTAATGATGCTTTTTCTTGTTCTCACAGATCTCACGCTTCAATTGAGGGTATTACAAAACATATTCCTTCATATTTTGGCTTACAGATTATAGAAGAAATAAATGCCTTAAAAAAAATAACTTCTGAAATAAAAAAACCAGTTACACTTATCATTGGAGGCTCAAAAATATCAACTAAAATTAAAATTATTAATAATCTAATAAAAAAATTTAATAACATAATTATTGTTGGTGGCATGGCCAACACAATGCTAAGACATACTGGAATAAAAGTAGGAAAATCAATATGTGAACAGGATTGCGGATCTTTAATAAAAGAAATTATAGAAAATTCTATCAAATATAGTTGTAAAATTACATGCCCGGTAGATGTGGTGGTTTCACAAAATTTAAATGGAAAAGGGAAAGTAAAAGAAATTAATGAAATAAAAGATGATGATATTATTCTAGACATTGGTTTTGAAACAATTGCAAAAATTAAAAATATAATTGATAATTCCAATACGGTATTATGGAATGGTCCTGCTGGATATTATGAAAATTCAAACTTTGCAAACGGAACAAAAGAAATTATAAAAATTATAACAGACAAAACATTTAAGGATAAAATTTTTTCTGTGGCAGGTGGAGGTGAAACTGTTGCCGTAATAAATAAATTTAACAAATTAGATTCTTTTACTTTTGTCTCAACTGCAGGTGGTGCTTTTTTGGAATTTCTTGAAGGCAAAGAATTACCTGGTATAAAAGCTTTAAACTAACATGACTGAACTAAACAATATTGCTTTGAAAATTATTTCAAAAGGAAAAGGTATCCTTGCCGCAGATGAAAGCACGGGAACAATGACAAAGAGACTTGAAGCAGTAAATGTTCCTTCAACAGAAGAGAATAGACTTTTGTTTAGAGAAACACTTTTTTCATCTGAAAGTATGAAAAATTGTATAGGTGGAGTAATTTTATATGACGAAACAATTAAACAAACTTCAAGTTTAAAAAAAACTATACCGAAATTAATTTCTGATTCAGGGACTATTCCTGGAATTAAAGTTGATACAGGAGCAATAAAACAGGCTCAATTAAATAACGAAACTATAACTGAAGGTCTTGATGGACTGAGTGAAAGGTTAAAAATATATTATGATTTAGGAGCTAGATTTACTAAGTGGCGTGGAGTATTTAATATTTCAATCAAGAATAATTTACCTTCTATTGAATCAATAAAATCAAATGCTCATGCTCTTGGTCGTTACTCAGCATTAGTTCAAGAAGTTAATATGGTTCCTATAATTGAACCTGAAGTACTTATGGATGGAGATCACGATATAAAAACATGTTACCAAATAACTAAAATAGTTTTGGAAGAAACTTTTGATCAATTATCCAATAACAACATAAACTTAAAAGGAGTAATACTTAAGCCCAATATGATTTTAAATGGTGCGGAAAGCGGTATTAAAAATGAAACCAAACAAGTTGCTGAAATGACTTTAAATTGCTTAAAAGAAAATGTTCCAAAAGATATTCCTGGTATAACTTTTCTTTCAGGTGGACAAACTGAATTGGAGGCCACAAAAAACTTAAATGAAATTAATAAAATAAATAATTCAAATTTTATCATGAGCTTTTCTTATGGAAGGGCCTTACAACAAAGCGCTCT
>Ga0208411_1002037_pt1 | contig 12713 bp, 8 predicted proteins | sample ETN01SmetaG_4_FD_185793 | JGI IMG/M metagenome (GOLD analysis project Ga0208411, IMG submission 185793) | Marine microbial and viral communities from oxygen minimum zone, Eastern Pacific Ocean - ETNP2014F12-01SV261 (SPAdes) (version 2) | ecosystem: Environmental > Aquatic > Marine > Oceanic ...
GGCAAGACTTAGAACATCCCCTGCAGTTTTATCATTCCATGTGAAACCGGTAGTGGGGTTGCCGGCCAAACTGATCTCAATACGTTGGTCTGCCTTAACAGTAATCGTTTTACCATTGTCCCTAACAGTCAATCGGATGACATCGCCTCCATTATTGCTGGCTGTGCTAACCTTAGCTAAGGTGATACTCGAAACGACCAGCCCATTGCGTGGGGCGTCATCGGCAATCCGGCGATCCATGATGTAGCAGGAAACCAACAGGCCCTGCTTGTCACTGCGAATATAGCGGCGTTCGAATTCTTTGAGTGGTTTCTTTGCCGTTGCCAAGGCAATCTCATAAAGCTCATCCAACGTTTTGGCCGGTGCGCCTTTTTTGTTTTTGCCTAGCTGAGCACCTTTTTCCAGATAGCTGTCCCCTTCAGGCTGGGGAGGAACTGCTCCTCCAGGTCGAGGAACAGGAACCGGCTGGCGCCGATTGAATGACCGGTAGCGACGCTCCGTTGCCTTGTTATTTTCAACAACTATAATGGTTTCATTTCCAAAGCCAACCCAGCTGGTAAAACTCACCTTATAGCTGTAGTTGCCTTTACTCTCGGCCTTGGCTTTTTCCCAAACCTTAATGGCAGCCTGCACCTTGGCAGTATCCACTTTAGCCTGTTCTTTGGATTTTTCCCTAGCTTTTACATTGGGATCAAACACAGGCGGAGCAACCGGGCGAGGTGCTGCCGGATCAACAGCAATTGGCGGAGCAGGCACCGGCTTGGCCCCTAGCTTTTTTGCGTCCTTGTCCAGGTTCTCCTGAATCCAGCGGGCCAGGGTGCCACTGCCGCGACCATAGCCACCGGGAAGAACCCGCAGGTCACGCGTTTGTCTCAGGGGCGGCCGACCCCAGTGGGCGGGGTAGGCCTTCCCATTGGGTGCCTTGATAACCGGCTTCAATTTAGCCGACTCCTGTGCCTGAAGATCCAGGCCCATAATCAGAAGGAAAATACTGAGTAATAGTTTAGTTATTTTCATTTTTGGTTTGTTGATAAATCTCGTAATGGTCGCCCTCTAGCACAAACTCCACGTGTTTGCCCAATGAAATCCACTTCAAAGCGGAAGGTTTTTCGGCCACCAGTTTAAAGTAGGCTTTGGAGCCAAACTTGATGCGGATCTTTTTGGTCTGCTTCTTTAATGTCTGGATATCTGCATCAATCCAACAGGTCCCGTTCTGGTAAAAACTTCGGCCGGCCACAAAACGGACATTCTGCTGAACCTGACCACCCCTGGCACCAGAAAAGTAGTTCGCTGCTGGAGCATACGCTCCCGGTTTGGCCGCAGGTCTCGCTGCTTCTTTGTTGCTCCTTTTTAGGCTGGATCCAGCTGTAAGGGCGTACGATAAACTTTGCTGAGCACGAGCAGCGGCTACTGCGCCTGCTCCTGATTTATCGGCTTTCAAGGAATGTAGATTTGCCTCGAGAGCACGGACTGCCCGGGCATCCCCATCGAGCCCACCCAAAAGGCGCCGATTAACCGCCACATTATTAACCCGGTCATCCTCCAGAATCAGATAAGCGGTAAACGGAGTTACGATACCATATTTCTTGGCCAGCGCGGTCACTTCCTCCTTGAGCTCCTTGTTTTCGCCATGCAACCGAATTTGATCCAGCAGATAACCCACCCGTCGGGTGGCCCACAGGCGCGGAATAAAATCATGCTTATCAGACTCGTCAACAAACTCAACCGGGTACTCCTTTTTCACCGGCTTGCCATTAACCTGACCGGCCAGTAACAGGTCCCCCTTGCCTTTACCTGAATAGCGACCCACGACCACCAGCTGGTCGCCTTTGAATACATCAGGCAGTGGGGCAGGATAAAACTGCTTTAAGTTGGCCTCCCAGGAAACCACTACATCCGGATCCGCCAAAACCGGTTCATTGATCTTGGTATAGAATTGGGAAACCTTTACCTCAATATCCTCAGAAGGTAGGACATACTGGCTAAAGGCACGGGTGGATTCAGTAATCTTGTCCAGAAGATGGGTATTTACGTCATTACCGATCCCGAAACAAAAGACGCGGGTTTTACCCGCTTCATCCTTCACGTTTTGCACGATCTGTTTCTCACCGGTAATGCCAACGGTCGGCCGGCCGTCAGTCAAAAAGATCACCACAAAGGGACGTTTACTGTCCTTGGGACGAAGCTTCAGGGTCGCAGCCATGGCATCATTGATGGCGGTGCCGCCAATCGGCTTTAAACCACCTACAAATTTCAGTGCCTTTTCACGGCTGGCCTTGGACACCTCCTTGAGGCCTGAGAAGAGTGTTTCGGCCTCAGTAGAAAAACGCACTACTTCAAACCGGTCCCCCTCATTCAGGTTGTGCAGGCAGAATTCCAGTGCCTTCTTGGCCTGTTCAATTTTTTTGCCGGCCATGGAACCGGAAGTATCGAGCACAAAGGCGACGTCCTTCTCCACCACCTTGTCCTGCTTCACGTCAATCCCAGGGGAAAGCAACAGGAGAAAGTAACCGTCCTTGTCCGGGTCGGGTCGATGGGTCAAGAGGTTGAGGCCCAGCTCGGTTTTCTGTGGGGTGAAATAAATCGCAAAGTTGTCCTCGGGAAGTGCATTCTTCTCCTCATAACCAATCACCGCCTTCTTGGCCCCATCACGCTTGATTTCCACTTCATGGCTTGGCGAATAGATGGACTTGAGCGGGGTCTGTGATTCAATCTCCATTTTCACGCTCAGGGTCTTGATGGGCTTGGCTGAATACTTGCCCGTATTGAGCGGATACTTGTAGCTAACCAAACCACTGTCCTTCTTAAGCACCTGCTTGTAGGTTACGCGGGTGCGCTTGGTGCTATTGGGTTCAATGGGAAAAATGCGCACCTTATAGAGATCATGCTCGGCATACTCAAGCAGGGCCGGGTCCTGCGCGTTGCGCACGATGTCCTCATAAATCTTGCGTGCCTTCTCGGCCTTCAGAAGCTCGGCCTTTTGCATCTCGCCATTGATATCCATCCGAAAATCCGTCAGCACCGCACCCTTGGGTACCGGAAAAATAAAGTGACCCTCCAGCCGGCTGCGATTGGGATTGTAAAAGACCTGCTTCACGGTGGTCTCGGCAATCTGGTCAGTCACCTTGATGCTAACCTTTTGCTCCTGCACTTCCATCGGGGCAAACCGGTAGACCCGCGGACGCGGCATCGGCCACGGGCGGGGAGGACGGATGGGGTGATCGATAATGGGCGGCCGGGGGGCCGGGAGAACCCGGACATCAGAGACAACAATCAAACCGCCAGCTTGAGCCTGAAAAAACGGGGCAAAGGCGGCCAGTAATAGAAATAGGGAAGCCAGTTTAGTTTTCATAATGGGGTAGACGTTTAGTCGGCCTAAAATACTCCCATTATTGGGTTCGTCACTCCTTTTGCGGTACTTGACCCGATTGAACTGGCCTCCCACACTCCCGTCCATGCTCAAGCACATCTTTACGATTCTGGTATTATTGGCCCTACCCCTGTCAGCCGCCGAATATAAGATCCACACGTGGACCAAGCATCATATCACGCCGCACTTCTGGGCTGAGGGGGGGCACTTTGGTGATTTCAATCATGACGGAAAAGGCGATGTGGTGGTCGGGCCCTATTGGTATGCTGGTCCGGACTTTAAAAAGCGCCACACCATTTATTCAGACAAGGATACCTTTGAAATCGAGAAAGATGGCAAGAAAGTAAAGGTGCCGGGGTTTAAAGGCGAGCTGAGTGGCACCAACGGTTATTCCGGTAATTTCCTCACCTACACCTATGACTTCAATTCCGATGGCTGGAAGGACGTGCTGGTCTTTGGGTGGCCCGGCAAGGAAACCATCTGGTATGAAAATCCAAAGAACAAACCCGGACTCTGGAAAGCCCATATCATCTTTAAGATCACCGATGGCGAATCACCTGACTTGAAAGACGTCACGGGTGATGGCAAGCCTGAGCTGCTGACTTTTCAGGGTGGCCACCTGGGCTATGGCGAAGGCGACTGGTCTAAACCGACAAAGGAATGGAAATTTGTATCGATCTCTCCCAAGGGAAAATACCAGCGTTACACTCACGGCTATGGAGCAGGGGACGTGAACGGCGATGGTCGAAGTGATATTATTGAAAAGGACGGTTGGTGGGAGCAGCCCAAGAAGGTTGATGGCACCCCATGGCGATTCCATAAAGTTCCCTTCAGCTTGCTACGCGGCGGCGCGCAAATGTACGCTTACGATGTCAACGGCGATGGTCGTAACGATGTCATCACCAGCTGGGACGGCCATGGCTACGGTCTGGCGTGGTACGAAAATCAAGGCACCAAAAAGGATGGCTCAGTGAAATTCAATGAACACGTCATTATCAACAGCAAGCCAGAAGACAATCCCTTTGGCGTTAAATTCAGTCAGCTACATGCGATTGACCTGGCTGATATAAACGGGGATGGCTTACTCGATATCATCACCGGCAAACGCTTCTGGGCCCACGGCCCCGCAAAGGACGCCGAACCGGGGGCCCCAGCAGTCCTTTACTGGTTTGAACTCACCCGCAAGAACGGCAAAGCTGAATACATCCCACACCAGATTGATGACAATTCCGGTGTAGGCACCCAGGTGACTGCAGGAGACGTGAATGGGGATGGGCTGCTGGATATTGTGGTGGGCAACAAGAAAGGCGCCTTCGTCCACCTGCAATCGGTGAAAAAAGTGGGCAAAAAAGCGTGGCAAGCGGCCCAGCCAAAACGAGTTAATTAAGCGCTAAAGGCCCGTATTTCAGGCTCAAAGTAACCCTTTTTTCCGTCGACACGTCTGAACAATATCAGCAGTATCCGCGTCCAAACAAACTCCACTGCCGCCTAAGGCGGTTAGTGATTGTATGTCCACAACCAGCGCACCATTGAAGATTCCCCGCGTCGTTCCACAGCGTAAGCTGCGGGCGCCGAAGGAAAATATTCCGCAAACCCGTGAGGAACGGGAAGTGATCCTGCGTGAGGTGCGCCATTATGTGGCCGAACAAACCCTGGTTCCACCGGTTCCGCTGGGGGATCTCAAGGTGCATGCGGACAAACTCGTGGCGGCCTTGAATACCCAGGCAAACTACCGCGACTACATCGGGATCCTCATCAATAATGAACTTTGGCGCGAAACGCTTGCCGCGGTCCCCTTCGAGCGGCGCCTGCTGATGGTGCCCAAGTGCCTGCGTGTGGAGTCCAAGTGTCCCGCACCTTTTGATGAATTTGGCCTGCTCTGCAAGAGCTGTGGGTTATGCAGTATTCAAGATCTGGAGTATGAAGCAGAGAAGCTGGGCTACGCAGCATTGGTCGCTGAAGGCAGTGCCATTGTGATGAGCCTCATTCAAACCGGCAAGGTTGATGCCATTGTTGGGGTAGCCTGTATCCCTGTTTTAGAACGCGCCTTTCCATACATGGAAGCTGCCGCAGTTCCCGGGGTGGCCATTCCCTTGCTGCAGGATGACTGTATTGATACCACGGTGGATGAGGAATGGATTTGGGATTATATCCACCTGACCAGTGACGATAAAACCCGGCGCCTTGATCTAAGCCAATTACACGAGCAGGTGGAAACATGGTTCACGCCTGAATCCATCGAGGCAGTAATGGGTGAAAGTGAAGGGGATACCGAGGCGATTGCCCGGCAATGGTTGTCTCGAGCAGGCAAACGCTGGCGGCCTTTTCTAACCGCCGCCTCATTTCAGGCCCTACGCGATGATGCAACTGAGCCCCTCCCTGAAGATCTCAGGAAGGTGGCTCTCGCCATTGAATGTTTCCACAAGGCCTCACTCATCCATGATGATATTGAGGATGAAGATGCCGAACGTTACGGCGAAAAAACGTTACATGAAGAGTACGGTATCGCTGTCGCGTTAAACGTGGGTGATTTACTGATTGGAGAAGGCTACCGGTTAATTGCCAAGACAACGGTGTCGGATAAACAACGCGTAGCCATGCTGCAGGTGGCTGCTGAGGGCCAACGTCATCTCTGCCGCGGACAGGGTGCTGAACTCATTTGGAAACGGAATCCTGAACCGCTTAAGTCGGTCGAGGTGCTGGATATATTCCGGCAAAAAACCGCACCCGCCTTTGAGGTCGCCCTGCAACTTGGCTGCATCTACGCCAATCTGGAGAAGTACGAAGAGGTATCCGAAGTTTTGGGACAGTACAGTGAAAATTTGGGGATCGCCTACCAGATACGTGATGACCTTTCCGATCTAGGCGCTGAAGGGGAAACCAATGATTTAGCCGGGCTACGCCCCACACTGCTATTGGCGATTGCCCATGAGAAAGCCAAAGACGAACGAAAAGGGCATCTGGCACGGATTTGGCGGAGGCAAATGCCTGAGGACGTCACCCTCAAGGAAGTTGAAGCGTGGTACCGCAATCTGAAAGCCGTAAAACGCGCCGAGGACCTGCAGCTAACCTACAAGGAGCTGGCGATTCGTTCGTTGACCGATCTGGAAAACGCAAACCTCAAGGGACTGCTGCGGCGGGTAATCGGCAAGATCTTCAATGACACGGTGGTCAAAGGCTGGTGTAGCGAAGTTCAGCAGGTCAGTGAACTGGATAAGGTGCGCGAACAGCAGGCTGAAAAGGCCCGCTCCTAGCTTCCTTATATGAGCCTCCGGCTGGAAATGCTGCAGGTGGGGCGGGTGGCCCCCAAGGTTCTGGGTGAATCAGCCGATCTGGTTCGTAACTTTCTACTTTCCCAACAGAACCCCGATGGGGGGTTTCGGGATCGGGACGGCCAAAGTGACCTCTACTATACCGTATTCGGCATGGACGCTTTGGCGGTGTTTCATGCTGAGCCAGACATGAGGGCAGTGGAACAGTTCCTGCTCCAATACGAGGAAGGGGAAGGACTGGATCTGGTCCACTTAAGCTGCCTTTGCCGCTGCTGGGGCACGCTTGGCAAAGACCGGATGCCCAAGGGACTGCGCAAAGCGTTACTAACCCGGCTTGAAGCGTTCCGAAAAGCCTGCGGAGGATGGGACAACAATCACGAGCGCGAACATGGCACCGCCTACGGTTCCTTCCTGGCCTTGGGCGCCTATCAGGACCTGGGCAAACTGCCGCCTAAACCTTTGCGTATTTTACAGAGCCTGAAACATTTGGAGACGCCCGATCACGCCTGGAATAATCATCCCAATCTACCGACTGGCTCCACCAACCCGACGGCCGGAGCAGTCGTTCTGCTTAATAATCTCCACCTACCAATAAATGATGAGGTCGGCAATTGGCTGCGCAACCAATTACACCCTCAAGGTGGGTTTGTGGCTGTGCCCGGTGCGCCGATGCCCGATTTACTAACGACAGCCACTGCGCTGCATGCGCTAGCGGCATTGGAAGTTCATCTTAGTGAGGAAGAGACAGAACGTTGCCTTGATTTTGTTGATACCCTTTGGGATGCGAACGGCGGTTTTCATGGAAACTGGACTGATGACTACCTTGATTGCGAGTATACCTTTTATGGCCTGCTTGCGCTGGGGCACTTAAGTTTATAGGTTGGAACCACTATGACGGCTGAATTCAAAGAAACAAATCTAGACACAGATTCAAAGCAAGATCTTCAGCAAAAGGCCCAACGGGTAGAGACGTCGCAAAAGCCTTCAATCTTAGCTGGAGTGATTGCCAGCATTGTGTGGCTCCTGCTACTCGCTGTTATCCCTTCCTATCTAATGGTAGAAACGATTCCCAAGCTTAAGTCCATTCTCGCAGATATATTGGGTGAGGGGGAAACGCTCCCTTCATCAACCCTGTTGGTCCTGCAAATATCCGATGCCATAAAAAATAACCTGATTATTTGTCTCATCATTGGGTGTATCCCCGGCCTCGCACTCGCATATTTCATGGGATTCAAGGAGCGGCACATTAATCCAACTCTTTGCAAAATTATTGATGTATCATCCATCGCGCTCTATGCGGGCACCTTGGTATTTTTTACGACAGCCATGATGCTGCCCTTCCATCAATATTCCAGTCCAGCACGTCTTGGGTTAGAGGCGGAGAGAGTTCTGCAGGGACTCGAGCCTAGTGAAGATATTATTAATGCTGTTCATAATGGAAACATCGCAGCGGTTAAATATTTCTTAGCCAACGGGGCAAACGTAAACGAGAAGACTTCAGCTAAATCAACTCCATTACATATTGCGATTGAATCGCGGTATTTCGGACGGGAAGAAATCGTTGCTCTGCTGCTTGTTAATGGGGCAGATGTTAACGCGACAAACGCCCGTGGGTGGACGCCCGCAGAATCACTTAAGAGAGTCGCAGGTGCCATAATGATTGTTGGCGGAAATCCCGAAATGAAAACTGCCAACAAACAAATCGCTAATCTCCTAATCGAACACGGAGCCAAGACGGATCCTGATTTCAAATACTGGTTTCCCGATAAAAAAGAAGAGTAGATTCCCTTAAGCTCGGTCAGGTTTGATTGTTTTCCCTCGCCTCACAGAAGGCATTGGCCAACATCGTTACCAGAAGTGTGATCCCGCAGCCAATGGCCGTATACCACGGCCAATGAATGGCTTCCTTTAGCCCATATTTAATGCCGATCATGCTCACCAGAGAAACGCCCATCCCGATCATCACCGGCATTCCTCTGCCTTGTTTCAGGGTTAGTGCCAATAGTACTCCCCCCAATAATCCGCCACTGGCCAACCCCACCAGACTGAAGGCCGCATCCATCACCGACTTCACCTCTCGACTGGCAAAGGCAACACCAACCAGAACCACCCCCCAGAAGAGCGTCCATCCGCGCCCGGTTTTCAGTTTGTCTTCATCACTCGCCTCCTTTTTTGCCAGGCCCAAGTCCATGACTGTGACTGAAGAAAGTGCGCTCAAAGCTGAACTCACTGAAGACATGGCCGCGGCAAATATTCCAACCAGTAACAGCCCCTTCACTCCCACCGGCGCCTCTGCCAGCATGAAGATGGGAAAGACATAATCAGTTTGTTTTTTGCCCAATGAATTCTCAGGTATCTCAATAGGGATCGGTGTCTGCTGGTAATGCGCCCAAAGCAAAACTCCCACCATCAAAAAAAGCAGCATCATGGGCAGGATCACTGCCGCACAAAAGAGAAGCGCCTTGCGCCCATCAACAACCGACCGGCAAGCCAATACCCTTTGAGCCACCAGCTGATCAATGCCATGGGTAAAGAGCACAAACACACCCGCCCCCAGGACCCCCATCCAGATATTATAGGGAGAACCCAGGGCAAAGTCGGTATTGAGCCATTCCAGTTTTCCTTCGGCACGCGCCAGTTCCATGGCTCCACCCCAGCCGCCTTCAATGAGGGTGGGGAGGTAAAACAGGGTAAATAGGCCTCCGGCCAGGAAGAGGATAAATTGCACCGCATCAGTCCACACCACCGCCTTAATTCCTCCCACATAGGTGTATACCAGTGACAATCCCACGAATAAAAGAATCGCTGGAACAACCGACCAATCGAGCATCAGCTGTAAGGGAATGCAGGTGACATACACCCGCACGCCGGCAGCCAGTGTGCCGGCAATCAGGAACAGAACCGCTGCAGTCTTGTGCGCGCCTCCTCCAAAGGCTTTCCCAATCAGGGCATAAGGCGAGTAGATTTCGTTTTTGAAATAGAAAGGCACCATGACAACCGCCAGCGCAATCCGCCCGATCACATAGCCCAGCACCACCTGGATGAACATCAGGTTGCCCCCATAGGCCATGGCCGGCACTCCAATAAAGGTGAGAGCGCTCGTCTCTGTAGCCACAATGGAGAAGGCCACTGCCCACCAGGGAAGATCGCGACCGCCCAGGAAATAATCGCGGGTGGTTTTCTGCCCCTTGCCCAACCACACCCCCAAGGCAATCACCCCAATTAGATACCCTGCAATCACCGCCCAATCGAGGGAATGAATGGGAGGGCTTGCTGCTAACATTTGGGCATTTTCTTCCTGAAAAACAGCCTCGCAATCAAATCCCATTCACAGAATTGAGGTTGACCCTTGGCTGGAGCTGGTTATGCTTGGGAATCCGTTTGAACAACTCGAACAAAAAAATTTTATGAGCACTAAAAAGCAGACCCCGTCCGGCGGAAACCGCCGCCAATTCCTGAAGAAAACCGGCACTGCAGCCGCCGCCGTGGCCGCTCTCAAGGTGCCAGTATACGGTGCGGGCCAGGCGCCTTCAGCCAACGTAAAAGGCGCCAATGAGAAGATCATCGTCGGCTACATCGGTGTGGGTGGGCGTGGCTTCGGAGCGCACGTGCGCCAGATGCGCCAGCATGCTGAGGAAAACAATATCGCCCAGGCAGCGGTTTGCGACGTGTCGACCCACCGGGCCAATAACGCCAAGAATTTTGTCTCCAAGAACTCCAAGGATAAGGTCGAGGCCTATACCGATTACCGCAAGGTGATTGAACGCAAGGATATCGATGCCATCGTTTGCGCCACGGTTGACCACTGGCACAATAAGATTTGTATTGAAGGCATGGAAAGCGGTAAAGACATGTATGTCGAGAAACCGATGACCCGTTATCTCGGCGAAGCCTTTGAACTTTATGATGCAGTCAAGCGCACCAAGCGCAAGGTGCAGGTCGGTTCACAGATCACCAGCTGCGGCAACTTTGCCAAGGCTGCCGAGCTGATTGCCCAGGGCAAGATGGGGCCCCTCGTGCTCGCACAAGGTTCCTACATGCGCAATAACCCCAAGGGTGAGTGGAATTACCGGCTTCAGGATTGGGCCACCAAGGGTGATATCCAGTGGACTACTGGAGGCGGCAAAATCGGCTGGCTGCGCGAGGACATGAAGCAAATTGGCTTCAACGCCGACCACTACTTCCGCTGGCGCAAGTATCTGCCCTACTGTGCAGGCCTGCTGGGTGACTTGGTTCCCCACCGTCTGTTCCCATTGATGCGTGCCACCGGCAAACCCGAATTCCCAAGCCGCGTGGTGTGTCTGGGGACCCGCAAGATTACTCCAGACCGCGATGTAAGCGACAACACCCAGGTGCTCGCCGAATTCCCAAGCGGCATGACACTGATTGTGACCAGCTCCTCAGTTAATGAGCAGGGCTTGAATGAAACAATCCGTGGTCAATACGGAACCATGTACCTCAGCACCAACGGAGCCAGTCTTGAGTACAAGCCTGAGCGTCCTTTTGCCGAAGAGTTTGATCCTGAGAGCTACACCAACCTCACTCCGAGTGGAAATACCACCCCGCAGCACCACAAGAACTGGCTGGATTGCATTCGCAGTGGCGCCGAACCGGTAGCCGGCATCGATCTGGCCATGAAGGTGCAAACCGTTATTTCCCTGGCAGAAATTGCTGATCGACGCGGCACCATGGCTCACTTTGATCCGAAGACCCGCAAGGTAACAGACGGATCGGGCAAGGAAATCAAGCCTTTCGATTACGCAGAGGAAGCTAAAATCGATAATGGCCCCTACGGTCCGATCAAGGAAATCGGCGGTTAAGGTCATCTGAAGAATCACCGGCTCCGCAGGCTTGCCCTTGCGGAGCCTTTTTTGTCTCCCGCGTAATGCACAAAACGATCACCGTCGCCATTGAATCCATGGCAACACGCTTCGAGATCGCCCTGCACGGGGCTCCTGAAGCGACCTTGCGGGCAGGGGCTGAGGAGGCCTTGGCGGAAGTCACCAGGCTGGAGGCAACACTGGGGCTTTACTGTCCCACCAGTGAAATTTCCCACATCAACGCACGGGCGGCACGCGAACCGATGCCTGTATCCCCTGAAGTTTTTAGCCTGCTGAAACACTGCCAGGAATTGAACGCACAAACCAAGGGGGCTTTCGATATTACTGTTGCTTCACTCATGAAATGCTGGCGATTCATGAATGATACTGGAGCAGTCCCCACCGAAGAAGCGATCACGCAAGCTCTGGAATGCACCGGCTCGCATCAACTCCAACTGAATCAAATCAACACCACCGTGCACCTCGCCCGCGAAGGGGTTATGCTGGATCTGGGATCGGTGGGAAAAGGCTATGCCCTGGAACAGGCAGCCGCACGATTAAAGGAAAATGAATTCGATAATTTCCTGATCCATGGCGGAACCAGCACCGTCTGCGCTGCAGGCACTCAAGCCGATGGCACCCCCTGGAGAGTGGCCATAAAGCATCCGGATGAAGGCGAGCCTCCTCTTCACCTCATTGATCTTCATAATGAATCCCTTTCGGTCTCAGGAATCGGAGGGAAATCATTTATCGATGAAGAGGGCACCGAACAAGGCCACGTGATTGATCCGCGCAGCGGCCGCCCCACGCAGTGTGCAAGGATAGCTGTTGTTGTGTGTAATTCGGCTACAGAAAGCGATGCCTGGGCTACGGCCTTACTGGTGGAACCAGATCTGGAAACGCCTGATACATTACGGGTATTAACCTAAAAGGGATCCTGCCGGTAGGGGTCAAAGGAACTAAGTTTCCACTCATCAATCAATTCATCGGGCAGTTCCGAGAGAAACCGGGAGGGTTGTTGAATCATGTCATCGCTCCCACCACCAGCAACGGTTCGGATCATCGGGTAAGAGATGTAAAGTTCATCTTTGGCCCGGGTAATGGCCACATAGAAGAGGCGCCTTTCTTCCTCTTCCCCCTCGGTTGAATCCAGTGAACGGTTACTCGGAAACATCCCATCACAGAGCATCACTACAAACACCACCTTGAATTCCAATCCTTTCGCCTGATGAATGGTGGAAAGACGCATCT
>Ga0208411_1002049_pt1 | contig 12667 bp, 13 predicted proteins | sample ETN01SmetaG_4_FD_185793 | JGI IMG/M metagenome (GOLD analysis project Ga0208411, IMG submission 185793) | Marine microbial and viral communities from oxygen minimum zone, Eastern Pacific Ocean - ETNP2014F12-01SV261 (SPAdes) (version 2) | ecosystem: Environmental > Aquatic > Marine > Oceanic ...
AACTTCGCCTGAATGCCCTAAAATATTATCTTGAAACAAATCACCATGAATCGCACCTTTGGGTAAATTTAAAGGGATTTTTTCATTTAATTTGAGGAATTCTTCTTCTAACATTCTCAAGAACGGAGACCATTTATCTTCAGATTCTGCGCGTTCAAAAAGTTCCGGCCAAATATCAACCCCCATTGAATAAGAGGTCCTAAAATGTTCTGCATTAGGGACGGCGTGGAGACTAGCGATGGCAAGACCGAGGGAGTTCAATGAAGCTGTATCTTGTGCAATCCACGGCGCATTAATAAACGGAATCAAAATCCAAGCAAAACCATCGACTACGATCATACTTTCCCCATTTTTCAATTTAAGTGGGGCTGGTGTTGACACTCCGTGTTTTACAATCCAATCTATATTTAAATTCATTTCTTGAACCTCGTCGGGAGTTTTTTCTCGCCAAATTTTCAGTACGACTTTTGTTTCATCATCGCATGTTACTAGATAATTTGAATTCGCCCAGCCACCAGAAAGGACTTCGATCTTTGATAATGAAGAACAATCTGCTAATTCAAGAAGTTCTCCAACTTTGTCAAGATTTATTTTTACATCAATCAAGTCAATCGCCTCTCCAAGTCTCTTTGTTAAGAATATATGTACGGTGATTCTCTTCCTCATCCCAATTACCAAAATATTCTGCACCTAATTTTTGAACTGCTTTTTGTGAACGAAAATTATCGCCCCATACATGGAAATAAATTTCATCTGTAGTTTGGTAAGCATAGTCTAGCATTAATTTTTTTATTTGAAAATTGGTTGAAGTTCCCCAATAGTCTCGTGAAATGAAAGTGTATCCTATACTTAATTTCTCCTTATGAGGATAATATCTTGTTGAACCTATTATCTTATTGCTTTTTTTGCTAATAATTGCCAAAAAACCATTTTCATTCTCTAATCCTTTCCTAAAAAACTTTGAAAAAACTTCTTTTTTCCATCTATCTCTAGCATTATGTTGATCCCATAATTTTGGATCTTTAGCTATATCATACATTTCTTCAAAATGTTTTTTCTCAGCTTGAATTAATCTAATTGTCTCGTCTTCTAAAGGTTGAATTAATTTTATCATGAATAATGTGTCCAGCCTTCTGGAATATAGGCATGACTTAATGCCATAACATACAAAAAACAAAGGCCTAGGAATATTATCCTAAGGGGTCTAAATGTTGGTGTGAAAATATTAAGCCAGAAATAAGAATAAAGGAATAGTAGAAGAAATCCCTCTAAAGAAGGCAGGTAACCTGCTACTCCATCTCCACCAAATCCCCACCAATCTCCCCATACGGTGGGTTCTTCTCTTTGACCGGCAGCGCCTCCAGAACCAAAAACCCAAACATCAAATTGAATGTTTGGTGTTGTAGCCTGCCCTCCAATAAATAGTCTGACTAATCCTTCTAATATTCTCAGTGGTGTAAAAAATACAACCCAAACAGGATAGCTGATGTATGGCACCATGCCCCATAACGGCATTACTATTCCGAAGATTGCCTTAGCTTTCCACTCCTGAATAAATGTTGGAGTAGAAAGTTCTACGCCTGCTGATTCATACCGAGGCTTGTTAGAATTTTCACTTGAAATTTTTGAACTACCTTCTTTCCATCTACTATATGCTTCACTATCTTGTGAAATATCGCCGTCTGAGTTCGATTCATATGATGAAGAGGGCCAATTCCTTGGTGATGCTGAACCTGGCCAACTACCTAATTGACTAGGGTTTTTCTCGTTAGATGAAGCTGGACGTAATCGATTTAATGGTACGCTTCCTTCAAAATCTCCATCGTCAAATTTGATATCATAGGTATTTCCATTAATTGATGCAATTGTTCCTCTAAAGTTGATGCCGCGATTTTGCCAATTGCATTCAACTCTATCGCCAGCTCTAAAGGACATTTCTATCCTAATTCGCCTCTAACAAACATAATGTATCTTTGCTCTTCGTTTTCTTCAAATGGATGTTCTCCCACATTCCTCTGATATGCGATTCCCATCCAAGAACCATCTGCGGAAATTACCGTCTCAAAGAAATCGTGAAGTGCATGAACATCGCCTTCTGTTTCTTCGTATGCAGTTACGACATGTAATGGAGTTGAATCTGCAATTTCAAAATTAAAAGTATCATTGCCCTGAGGGTTGTCTATGTATCCTGAATAAAGATACCAAGGTGTTCCTTCTGTGTATCCAGTACTGTTACCAGTTTCGTAATCTAATCCATAAAATGAAACTGCTACTCTATTATTTTCACTAATAGATACAAAGGGATACATTGTAATTCCTTCCCATTCTGGAGTTATTTCCCACGTTGTCCAATTTACTCCATAATCGTAAGAAATAGCCATATTCATTTCCCAAGCTCCAAGCGTTCCATCGGGACAATCTGCCCAAACTACAGCTACAGTTCCTTGTTCATTTGTGTTAACTAGTGGATATCCTTCTGGCGGGTTACCTTTTCGTTCACCAACAGTTACTGGATCTTGCCACGTTCCATCTGAGGGGCCGGGACCTGTTCCTCGCCCATAATCATCACTTATACGTACAATTACGGTTCCTGTAGCGGTATCTGCATTTTCTTGTGCAACATAAACATAAGAACCATTACGTTGAGATGCTATCGTAGACCAACCTCCTGGCATAGAATAACATTGTGAAAAGGTATTTCCTCCATTCTCTGAATGATAATACCAATATCTTCCTGAATCAATGCTGCATTCTGGTGGAGGTACGCCTGAATTTCCTAAATAATGAATAATTCCGTCGCCTTGAGCGGCCAACCAGGGCCTATCATCTGCTGCCATAGAATTCATTCTTTGGCAAACTCCTAGTTCGTAAGTATTACCTCCATCTGAAAAAATATGCCACCAATTATCCTCTAATGTGGTATCTAGATAATAAATCATATCATTTGCATCTACAGAGATATCTCCTTCATCTCCTAAGCATTCTGATCCGCCTGCTGCATAATTTGCCATTAACATATTTCCCGGAGTGGGATCAAAATTATCTCCGTGATCCCAAGTAAGTCCACCATCATTAGTTTTCCAAAACCAAGAAGCCCAATAATCCCATGATGTGCTTTCTCCATCTTGGCAAGCGTACCACAATCCTGGATCGTCTGGATCTAAAATTATAGGAATCGGGGCATCTTCACCTCCCCATCTCAAATCCTTATGGGCAGTAACAAACATATTTCCTTTAGAATCTAAAGATAAACTTGGTTCATAACCAATGCCATATTCTGGATAGACTTGTCCATTAGTTTCATCAATACATTCTTCATCTCTAGGCATAAATACAGGTTCAAGCCAAATCGTCTCTTTATTCTTATTAATTTCTTCCATCGAAAAATACTTTTCTTTATTCGATAAGAGAAAAAATCCTGAAATCAAGAGCATGAATGCTACAAATATTGCAAATGCCTTCTCAGGTTGTGGAATAAGCATCAATTATGATTTGAATTGCTTGGCCTAATTAAAGATTCAAGAATTTTCAACTTGCTTTCTATTTTTACCATATAAACGAACTTGCAATCAGATAAATCCCTAATGCCGTTCCGATTATTGTATGAATTAGAAATATCATTGAATTGTCTTCTTTAGAACCCCATGCAAAAACTGTGCTCTTCAAACCGACCTCTCCTCGAACCCATACTTTCTGATTAAGCAAACAGTATCCAACGTATGCTAAGATAGCTGCACCTACTATGGTGCGAAGGATTACTGCAGGTTCCATTTACTTCCTAAATCTACGACTTACAAACAGCAAAGATGCTCCTGCTGCCATTATTCCAAATCCTGGTAAATCATCTGAGCTTTCATCTATTGCTTCTGAAGAATCAAATTTTAATTCTGTTTTTTCTGGATTCTCAGGGTCTGCATTTTTTTCAACTTTATCTTCAGCTTCCGAATAAGAGATTGGTGCCATTTCTAGAGTATATCCTTCTTCTCTCAAATTAGGCATAACCATATTGATGTAAGCAGGATGTCCTGTTTCTGCGTCGTGGAACCAAATTATGTCTGTGTCACAGAAAATATCCCCTTCACAGTCTCCTTCGTGATCTTCTCCATCATGACCTGATCTTGCTTGGCCATCGGGCATAATTCCACCATCATCATCGCCCTCGTCACCTTCATCTTCTTCATTGCATTCCTCTTCGTCTCTATTTGGATTGTTTTCTGAGCAACTGTCTGTTGGGAAAACTTGGTATCCTTCATAGCTTGTTCCATCTGATGATTTGATACTTTCTTTTTCTCCAGTTTCAAATGCATATGGTAATGGTTCAAACTCTTCAATGTCATGTAGATTATATGGTCCGAAGGTGAATCTGTTATTTTCAATTCTCAAATTTAACTTTTCATATTCTTCTTCTGCGGTTTCGTCACATTCTTCTCCTTCTTCTGCTGATTCATCATCATCACAGAATGCTTCGTCTGCAATTTCTTGGAGTACTTCATCCATCCAAGTTTCTGGAATATACATAGGGAACAAATCATTCCATCCTGTAATTACGTCTGGGAGGCCGTCTCCATTTCTATCCACTGTAATACTCAATGTTTCGTTGTCATGCATCTCTTGAAGTACATCAGTAATTGCTGAATATAATTCTTGCATTTCTGGTAATTGATCACAGTCTAAATCAGGGCATATTGATAATTCGGGTTTTGAAATATCTATTTTTCCACCTATATCTCCACTAAGTGTTAATTTATCCAATTTACCTTCCCAGTATTTATTTTCATCTAAAGGAAGATCTATAGCATTCATTGGACTGTCTCCAAAGTCGAAAAATAAATTGATGCTTGCTTCAGCTTCCATAGCTAAAACTGCTGTTTCATAAATAACTTCTACATTCTCATAGCAACGTGCTTCTTTCTCTTCTTCATTCTCTTCACAATCACTGAATATGCCTTCGTCAGATTCTCCTTCGTCTTCACCGGTTTCACAATCCCACACGCCGTTGTTTACGTAGTCCATTGGGATTGTCACATCCTCACATTCGAAATCATAACCATTGCCTGGCTCATCACTACCATCGTCGCAGTCTTCCCATCCATCATTTACTGCATAGAATTCGATTTCCTCTCCATCTTCACATTCGAACATTGGTTCTGAATCGAAAGCTTCTAGCAATGGAACGCCCTCGAAGGTTAAATTAGGAACATTTCTAAGTGTTAATTCTCCAGATGCGCCAAGTGCTACTGTGATTTGTGTTTTTACTAACTCATGAGTGTCTTCAGTCCACCACGTGTCTTGTGTAATTTTAGCGATGTAGTGCATGCCTCCACTGAGTTCTGTGTTTACAGCCTGCATGACGATCGGTTCGCCTGTTGCATTGTCAATTAACTTAATTGTTGCATCTTCATCATCTTCACCACATTCTTCATTTTCTTCATCATATTCACCATCACATTTGGCAACTAATACTATTTCATGTTGTCCAGCAGGTGGAAGCATTGATGTGAATTTTGTACCAACTACTGTGTGTGAATACAAAGATTGTTCGGTCTGCATGTGGATCATCTGATCAAAATCATCTATGATTTCCCCTGTGTAGAAAAATCCAAGTACTGCTTGATTGTCTAATTCAAAAGAATCTAACTTAAGGCCTGTATAATTTTCAAGCATTATTGCATCTTCACTTTCTATTAATTCACTTGTTATGTTATTTTCAAGTTCATTTATTTCTGAAGATATTTCTTCCATTAAATCTATTTCTTTACCGAAAGCCCATGTGTCTCCTGTGGTAAAGGTTGGTCCGTCTTCAACTGCAGTAGATGCTTGTGCCCCTAAGAAACACAAAGCAACGATTATTGCAAATGTTGTTTTTTGATACATCGTTTCCTCTCGTATTTGTTGAAATACGTTGATTGTCGAGTTTTATGCCGTTATATAAAAGGTATTCATAATATAATTATGATAATGCAAGTGGGTGAGACCTCTATTTCCACTCCAAAAAAAGTTAAATGTAAAGAAATCCAGGAATAAAGAAATAAGCCGTCGAATAGTTCTTACTTTCCAGTGGAAGTTAAGGTGTCTGTCTCTTATATCTTATTACTATACATAGAACTCATGTTCTTATACTCAGTTTATTTAGAGAAATTAAGATGAGAATAAAGCAAATCGTTTTAGGAGATACAGGATGTGTATCTTATATTGTATTATGTGAAAAAGAAAATATTGCTGCGATTATAGATCCTTTTGATAAGTTTGAAAAAGAAGTGGAAGATGAAATTGAAAATCTAGGGAATCCTAAAATAAAATACATAATGGACACGCATACTCACGCCGATCGTAAAATTTCTTCTCCCTATTTTGCAAAAAAATATGAAACAGAAGGCATTGTAAAGAGTGAAAAAACAAAATACCAAGGTTTGAAAATAAAAACAAAAGATGGAGATATTTTCCAAGTAGGTGATGTAAAAATAGAAGTATTGTTTACGCCAGGCCACACTCCCGATCACAACTGTTACCTAATAGATGAGTTGTGTTTATTATCAGGAGATAGTATTTTCATAGGAGATATAGGTCGAATTGATTTAGGTGGAGATTATAGAGAAAAATCAGATTTAATGTTTGATTGTTTGAGGCGTTTAGAAAAACTGCCAAAAGAAACTAAAGTTTATCCAAACCATGTAGGAGCAGTTCATGCAATATCTTCAGAAAAAACATTTTCTACAATAGGTAAAGAAGTAGAAAGTAACGAAGCTCTTCAAATTAAAGATAAAGATGAATTTTACATATACATGACTGAAGGATGGCCACCTAAACCAGACAATTGGGAAGCAATTGTTGAATATAACATGAAAGGTTAATTAGCTAACTAATACAACTGCCCGTTTTGCCACTGTTGGTACCATCTGGACAGATTGTATAATACCATATTGCACCAGTACGAAGGGAGAGAGATGGCCAGGGCCTTTGACTAATTTTCTACAACCAATCCCCATATTCGTTTCAGATCCCCAGTAAAAATTAAAGCGAAGAGCCCGAACACGAAAAAAGTAAAAGTTTCAAAAGGAGAACTCATAATCATATCATCATGTCCACTAAAAAAGATAAAAGCCACAACTCTTCCTGAAATTGTCAATAATCTTGCATTATTTTGATAAAAGCCATAGTACAAAATAAATCCATTTATTAGTAATAAACATTTAAGAAGTAAAGAAAAAATCTTATCAAATTCATTAGGGTCTGCTTCAATATGTGAATTCCAAGTAAGTCCGATATAAAGGATTAATAAATAGAATAAAGAATAGCTAAAAATAACAGCTGCAGCCTTAATTTCTACATAGTAATGGGTTTCTTCTTTACTATATTTTTCAGTATCTTCATTATTATCAGAAGATAAGCCCCTCCAGAGCCGTTTTAGATCGCCAGAAACAAATAAAGGAATTAATACTTTAACGAGGGAAAAAAGTCCAGTTTTTTCATTATTTAATTCAGAAAAGATTACTATGATTAAAAATAAAGTTGCAGAAACTCTACAAGTGTTTCGGATAAGTTCCTCCTTGTTAGTTAAAAAACCATAGACAGAAGTTAGTCCACTTAAGCAAAGTCCACCACCCACCAAAGCAGCAACTACATTTGAGGAAGACGCAAGGGAGCTATTGAGAAGTAGATACAGAAGCCCATAGCCAATTAGCCAGTAAGAATAGAAAATATGAGCAATCAAAGGAATATGGTTTCTTAATATTATAAAAAAAGGTAATTTTTCCTCTTTAATTTCCTTATTTCTTTTTTCAATAATTTCTAATTCTTTTTCAGGCGAAGAAGAGATTCTATTTTGATTCACAACTTTTTCTTTCGAAGAACCTTTGACTTGACCAGACAAAGAAAGCATTTCATTAGATTCTGAAGTTTGCTTAGAACGAAAGCGAGGGCTTGCAAAGAAGATAGTTATTGAAACGAGAAGAAGAGCACATATCACTATCCACAAAAAAAATTCTAAAGTATAATTCCAAGAAAGAAACATATATTCATCCAATAGAGGCTAAGATTTAAATCTTAAAATAGAGAATGACCAGGGCCTTTGACTAATTTTCTACAACCAATCCAAGAAACAACACCTAAGGCTAATACAATTCCGTAAAAAACCAATCTTCCAACATAATCAAGATAGTTCAAGAAGAGATATGGGAATCCACAAGAAATTGTTCCACAAGGTATGTTATTTCTAAGTTGTAAGAAGAATTCTAACCAAATGATATATGCCAGAAAGATCCCTCCGAAAATAGGAAGTTCTTTTTTCCAATTAGTGAAGGCTTTAGAGTAAAACATTACTTCAATAAATAATAAAACAGAAGTTCCAAAATGCATATAATAATCTTTTAGGACAGAAATAATAGACCAACCACCTGGAGCTGGACCAAACCCACCTAGTAATTTAATTATCCAATATAATAAGAAAACAAGAACATTCAAAACCATTGAAGCAGGCAATAAAACATAATGAGAATTAAATTTAGAATCCCTTTCATTAAGTAATGCGCATCCCGCAATAATAAAATTCAGTAACAGATTCCAATTTGTTAAAAATTTGAGCCCACCACCCCATGTTCCTGCATTTAGAACATAATTTCCAATAATAATGTTTGTTATGAAAAAATAAAGCGCCAATATGAAGGCCACAATTCTGAAATAAGATCTATTGAACATAACACACTTTATTTGACATTTTTAACCGGCTTATATAACTATTTGAATTTAGCAAACCCCATAATTCGAGGATTAGCTTCTAATTGCACAATTAAAGGATTTCTTTTAGAAGATTTATTCAAAACAATTGGAAAATCCCAATCAATATGAACACAATCACTAATTTCAGAAATTCGACCCACTACAAATTGTAAATCACAACAGAGGTGTACAACATCACCTTTAGCCAAATCATTCTTTTGAAATGCAGCTTTATCTAGGTTAAATTTAGATTTTGACTCCACAATAAATCTTTCATTCGAATCAGCTAGAATAGATCCTTTACCTAGTAAATCTTCTCTAAAGGGACCCGCAGTTCTCATTGCCAAACCGACCCTATCTCCTACATTTGCAACACCAACATCTAAATCCATCACTTGTAAAGAACGAGCAATGGCATTTCCTTCAGAACCAGCTAAAATTAGCTCATCGTGTTTATTGACTTTTCCAGATTGTACATGGCCTATCGCTACCAATCCAACACCTTTGACAGTAAATGCTTGATCAACAGCTACCACAAATCCATCTTCGTCATTTGGTTTAATTTGATTTAGAACTCCAATTAATTTTTCTCTGATTAGAATACCGTCATTTTCAATAAAATCCCAATTAGAAAGTCCAGCCTGTTGTAACAAGGTTTTCACTTGAGAATCGTCAACCCATTCTCCATCTGAGGGATTTATGACTACAAGACCATCCTTTATTCCAGCTGAAGCCATAGAAACAATAACTTCTCCGAAAGAACCATCTACTTTGTTAACTTCAATAATTCCAAAATCAGAAACCGTTAATGAAGTGAAAAATGGTTTAGGTTTATCAGGATAATTATTCGGCCTTAAGATAGAAATCGTTGAAAATAAACCACCTTCTTTCAAATCTTTATAGATATAATTGTCGACATCTCTAGAATCTGATTTTTTTGCAATAGAACGTGCAACTTCATCACTTCCTACGAATAAAATATTTAGAACACTCATGAACTTATTCTCTCAGCCATATAATTTAGAACATCAGAAAGACATTGTTTATTATCGAAAGAATCCAAACCTTTCTTTTCTTTAACAAAGTCAGAAAGTAGAGGTAAACATCGAGTTAATTCATCTACAATAGTAATGTGAGCTGTTTGAGCCGTCCTTGAGAGTGGATTTAAATCAATAGTGATTACTTTTTTCCCCATTTTTACTAGAGCTTCACAACGATCGCCATCTTCCAATGGAACAAGAACAACATCTGCCGACCCAATTCCATCAGAGCAACATTTAGCACGCTCTGAACTTAATCCAGGAATTTTATCGTTAGCATTTTCACCAAGAGCATCAATTCCTACTTTTTCCATGATTTTAGTTAGTCCAGCGATTCTTTCAGGAGTTCTATGGAATAAGTTAATTTCAACTTTAGCTCCACTTACTTTTGAAAGCCTTGCAACTTCTCTAGCAGCCAATGCAACAACATTCCCATTTACAGAAATAACTGGATTTTTTGCTTTAATTAAAGTTGAAGCAGCTGCTTTTATGGCACTCAAAGCAGGTAAGCAAGTTTGTTCTCCTAGTAGATAATCGAACGCTTCACCTCTACCATGGGCAATCAGTCCTTGCTTAGCCACAATGTCAGAAGCATCGACTAATCTTTCTCGAGCTAAAAGCGATTTGTATCGTGGGTGATCTTTAGGAGGCAGAACCATAAATTTACATCAATCCAGCATAGAAACAGATGCTACTAAGGACTGTAAAAATAACAAGAGGAGGAACGATAATCATATCGATAAATTTGCGATAAAATCCAGCAGCAATTACTCCCATTAAGAGTATGAAACCAACACCGAGTGAAACTAATAAATTTTCAGCATCACTGGTTGGTAAATCTCGATTTAGAATTGCAACAATACCAATTGCGATTAACAAAGCACCACAAGCACATCTTAATTGTGCACCAAAATTTCTGAGAATAGTCTCTCTATCACTCAATTCCCCCTCTAATCTTCCATATAAGTCCTCATCAAATTTGATAGGATTTATATTCATTACAAGACCTAAGAGAGAACACACTCCGCCGACAATAATCAAGGCTAGACTTTCTTCCATAATTATTGATGATTTATGCTTTATTTAAGCTCTACCTAGGCAGCATTACAAATATCATTGTCAATTTCATAATTGACCGATTCTAATGCTCTCCAAGCATCTTGACCTCTTTCTTTAGGAGAATTAGTGTAATGCTGATCTTTAGCGGAAGTGTATTCCATCAATTCCCCTAAAACTCTCCAACCTATTTGATCCATTGGAATAACAACAGTTCCATTTGGGAAAGCACTTCTAGGTAAAAAAGTCTCATAATGTATAGAAGTCACACTTTCTTCATCAGGTTTGTAACCAACATCGAAGCCGTGGTCTTTTAGAATACGAAGAGTTTCAGTTGTTGCAGGGTCACTACATTCAATCAGATATGCATGTACAATGCCATTACCTTCTTGCCCTTCTTCATCAGAAGATTGTCTCGCATCTAAGTAATAGTCAGGATCATCGGCCACTTCATCGATTACAGCAAGAGCAGCCCAGCTTTGTAGTCTAACTCGTTCTGAATACTCTTCAGAAACTGCAGATTCAAACAACAAACTTACAGAACCATGAACAGCAAAGTGATTACGATGAATACTAGAATCCTGAGAACTAGTGGTGGGAGGATAATTAGTAACACTTCCAAACCCCCATTCTTCATTAATCGCTTCAATAACATCACTCTCTAGAACATAAGAAGCAGCTAAGACATCTTGATGAGTGACTGGATTTTGTGGCGCAGCTACTTGGAAAATGATAGTACCAACTCCTCCAAATTCATGCATGTCTACAGTTACTGAAGGGTGAACTTTGTGAAAAGCCTCATGCATAACTTTGCCTTCTGGTTCTAACAATTTCATATGATCTCGATTGAGATCCGTACCATTGGTATTTCCTCTAGTTCCATTATCTCTTCCATCTGGATTTACCATTACAAAAACAGCAAGATTTATTTTTTCTAAAATAGGATCAATTTCTTCAGGTGATGCCCGGGCAAAATGTCTAGCTAGCAAATATGCAGAATCGACTGAAGCAGGTTCATTACCGTGCTGAGCAGCTACAAAATATACCGTAGGAACTGCAGGATCATAATCTCCAAATTCAACTAAAAGCAAAGGTTGATTATTGATACTATATCCAATTTCAGTTAGATTTGTAACTCTAGGACTCTTATCAAATTCATAAGTCATATTGATAATATCAGAAGCCGAAGTTTGGTTTAGAGGGATATCATTCCACAAATCATCAAGAGTTAAATCAAATTCAAATGGAATTATTTCGGGTTCATCATCACCAAAAAATCCACCAGGCCCAATACAACCAGTAGTTATTATGAAAAATATCAGACTTGCAGGAACCGTGATTTTCATTTCAACTCACAATTAAAAGTATGAGGTATTGATAAGGCTGTCTACAAATTTTAGGAAATTTGCTTACGAAAAGGCCAAAACAGCAGTAATTTAATGTAGGCTGAAATAAGAGAGCGTGGCAAAAACAACGAAAACAAAAATCATCTCATTATCATTGATAATATTTGGAATACTTGTACTTATTGCTGGGATTAGCATGGTACAAACGGGATTTGCAAGCTTTGATGATACTGAGCCTAAAGTTGGGATCTATATCGGAGGGATTTTTACAATAGTTGGAGGTGTTTTCTTGACAATTGCCGGAATAATGATATTCTTTGATTTTAAAAAGAAACTTATTCGTATGTTTGGCAATGTTGCTAATGCTATTGAAGAAGAGAGAAAACAAGAGAAAAAGTAAGTAAAGAGATATGAGCTCAAATAGACGTGAAAGCACAAGTGCACGTCGTCGAACAGTAAAATGGCGCCAGGGGAGAGATTTGAACTCCCGAGGGATTGCTCCCAGTGGCA
>Ga0208411_1002050_pt1 | contig 12663 bp, 10 predicted proteins | sample ETN01SmetaG_4_FD_185793 | JGI IMG/M metagenome (GOLD analysis project Ga0208411, IMG submission 185793) | Marine microbial and viral communities from oxygen minimum zone, Eastern Pacific Ocean - ETNP2014F12-01SV261 (SPAdes) (version 2) | ecosystem: Environmental > Aquatic > Marine > Oceanic ...
AGATAAAGGAATACAAGACTGTTGTTAACATAACCCCCAGGGATATTGAAGCTCGCTATAATCTTGGTAATATATATCATGAAGAGGGTTTAATTGAAGATGCAATAAAAGAGTATAAAATGGTTATTAAAACAGACCCTAATCATGTTTCCGCACTCAATAACCTTGGAACTGCATACGCAATAAAAGGAAAATTATATAAGGCAATAGCGCATTGGAAGAGAGTTTTGGAGATTGATCCAGAAGATACAGCTGCATATGATAATATTACAAGAGCAACAAAAATAATTAACAAGAAATAGATAAAAGAAAGAACAGCAAAGACATTTCCAAGTCATGTTTTTTGTGGAGACAATATGGACATTCGGGTATGATCAACTCAAAAACCGAAGTTGCCAGGGCACCTATAATTCTGGAATGACACAGGGCAAAAACCTTGTCATCCATAAAGGCATTCATGGGAAAAGAAGGGGAAAAGTTAAGTTTTTAGATTGATTGCATATGTGAAATATAAAAAAAGAGTTGGCACTATTTGTTTTAGAATTTACCCTGGGAGTACGGGAGCCTTCATGTCTACCGTAATAGATGATTCCTCAGCATTTTATGCCAATGTCTTAGATGGGGATATAGTAATTAATTTTGAGTAATAATTAATGTGGGAGGTCGCATTTGAAGAACCGTTTGTTAGTAGGAATTGCTGCGGCTGCTGTCACCGGTGGCATAGCCATCCTGGTGTGTTGGCTGCTCGGCGATCCCCCCCCCAAGCCACCAAACCTCATCGTCATCACTGTAGACACCCTACGTCAAGACCATCTAGGATGCTACGGCAGCGATACCAAAACACCGGCTCTCGACAAGCTGGCGGCCGAGGGATTTCGCTTCCGAGATAGTGTAACCGTGGCACCGACTACTCTCCCGAGCCATACATCGTTGTTTACCGGTTTATATCCGGCTCGGCACGGTGTAAGACTCAACGGCCGATTCAAGGTTCCGGACGAAGCACTGACACTGGCGGAGGTACTGTACGCTAACGGCTACCTGACTGCAGCATTTGTAGGATCCACAGTACTGAACAAACACTATGCACTCGACCAGGGTTTTCAGGTCTACAACGATGACGTCGGTTCTGATGTAAACTCCGCTCAAGCCCAACGGCGCGCCGCGGAAGTCTCACACGCTGCTATCGATTGGCTCGAAGACGTAAAGGCACCCTTTTTCCTCTGGGTGCACTATTTCGATCCGCACGGACCATACGATCCGCCGCCACCGTATGACTCCGATTACTACAAAGGGGATCCGCGGAACTCTAAACATACATCGATGGATGGCATCTCAGTGGTGTATTATCAGAATCTCGACGGGATCACTGACATCCGTTATCCAATGGCACAGTATAAGGGAGAAATCACCTATACCGACAAGGCCATCGGGCAACTCCTCGAAGCCGCTGATCGCAGTGGGTTTCGTGACAATACCCTCGTCCTCATGACTGCAGATCATGGCGAGAGCCTTGGTGAAAATAACTATTACTTCGACCATGGCGAAACCCTGCACGATACCTCGATGCGAGTCCCACTGATCATCCGCGCTCCATGGCTTGAAGGCACTCGTGTGGTGGTGGGAGGACCGATGAGCCTTGTCGACGTCTACCCCACTGTCCTGAACCTCCTCGATATCGAGATGCCAGAAGAGGTCCAGGGGCAGAGCGTTGCAGACTACCTCGTAAAAGGCAGTGTGCCGGACCGAGAGCTCTTCATGGAGACGATGCTGCCAATGACATCCAAACGTCCCGCTATCTTCGGCATTCAAACCGAACGTTGGAAGATGACACTAAGGCAGAACCGCGTCAATCTCTTCCACAGAATTTCTGATCCTGGGGAGCAAAAAAACGTTGCCAAACAACACGCAATGGTTCGTGATTGGCTTGCTGACCTGATAAAGGGTTACTGCCAGACACAGCCGCTCAAGGCAGAGAGGTTCAAGCCGAGCCCAGAGCACATCGAACAGCTTCGGGCGCTTGGATATGTTCAATAATTAACAGGTACTCTCAATGAAAATTCAGTTTATGTAACTAAAAACCTTCCACCCGTTTACTGTCGTTTATGTTCAAATTTCCAAAAAATACTTGAGTCTTATTAATTATTTTATTACACTCACTAAAACTTTAAAAAGCAATTTCCTGGCGTTGATTGTTTAAGATAAAAGAGGGGAAGTCTTACATTATGAGACCGACGAAAATAATTGTTTTCCTTGTGGTCTTGATTTTTTCTGCAAGTTTTATTTTATATCTTTATTATTTTAAAAACCGTCACCAAAATCCAAATATAATTCTTATCACGGTGGATACGCTGAGAGCAGATCATTTGAGTTCTTATGGCTATCAGCGCGCAACAACACCTCACATTGACCAGCTTGCAGAGGATGGAACACTTTTTTTACATACCATTGCTCAAATTCCTGAGACTCTTCCTTCACTCTGTTCCATCATGACTTCAAGTTATCCGATTGATCATGGTGTCCGAAAAAACGGTTACAAATTATCGACTGACAAGAAGACTCTTGCAGAAACATTACAAGATAACGGCTATACCACGGCGGCCTTTGTAAGTTCCTGTATGCTGGATTCAAGTACCGGGATTGACAGGGGGTTCCAATTCTATGATGATACTTTGCCAGATGCTTTTCTCCATCTCGCATCCTGTCAGAGAACTGCTGAAAAGACTACTAAATCAGCAATACGCTGGATAGAAAGCAATGCTGAAAAGAAGTTTTTTCTCTGGGTGCACTACAACGACCCACATTCCCTTTATAATCCACCTTCGCCTTTTGATCTCATGTTCTCAAAACACCCGGATGATAATAAAATGGCAAGTAACGTAGATCTTTTTTTCAGAATAATCAAGAACAGAATTAAATTGAATGAGTTGGGCGTCCAGTACATGATAGACCGTTATGATGGAGAGATTGCCTTTATGGACATGCATCTTGGCAGGTTATTAGAAAAATTTAAAGAACCCGGGTTAAAAAACACAATAATTGTTTTTACATCTGACCATGGTGAGAGCCTTGGAGAACACAAATACTTCTTTGATCATGGTGACTTTCTTTATGAGGACCAGATTAAAGTCCCGCTTATAATAAGCCATCCAAAACTGCCTAAAAACCAAATTGTTAGGAGTCAGGTTGAGAGCGTAGATATAATGCCTACCATCTTTGATTTTATAAAGGTTGCAACAGAAGCTAACCTGAGGGGCAGGAGTCTTTTGCCTCTGCTATACAATGAGGATGAGATAGACTTCGAGAAGTTTGCTTTTTCGGAATCAGATATTTGTCAAGAATCCTCGCCAAGGCTATGCTCCCCAATCGGTATTCAGGGCAAGCTTTACTCACTTAGAACAGGGAAGTGGAAATATATACTTGATAAGAACGACCAAAGTGAGCTGTATAATCTCCTCGAAGACCCTCTCGAGATGCAGAATCTTATTGACGAAGAAAAGGAATTGGCTGGATTGTTAGATGCAAGAATAAAAAGCTTGATCGACGGCAAAGACGATAAAGGAGAACAGTCTTTAAGCGAAGAAACCAAAGAGAAGCTGAAATCTTTGGGTTATCTCTAATCAAACACATGACTTGGTTATAGTAAACGAATTTAAGATGTTATCACTATCTTTGTAGTCGCAACCTTTAGTTTACGCTTTGAACGTAACGAAAACGATACGGTTACCAAAAAATGTAAAATTATGATTGTCGTTTACTGTAATTGGTATAATCAAAATTTTATATTTTGCCGGATGCATTTCTTTTGGATGCCTTCAAGGCATTGAGCTTCTTACCTTCGCTTTTTGTTTCTTCTTTAGTATAGGTTGCAAAATTACATGTCCCATTTGACCTAATATGGTATTTTTATACCTCATAGACTAACTTCCTATGTTTATTACGTTTTGCACTTATTAGTTGAAGTTACGTCTTTAAATGCTAAGGTTAGTTTACTTTAATTTAATTCTTACTTTGGACGCGTGTGGCTTAATTTAAAAAATGTTCAATACAGAGCGGAATTGAGATGATTACAAAAATTTTAAAAAGGTTTTTTGTGCTTTTGATTTTTATTGCATTAGTATTGAACATCACTACTGAAAACACTTATGCATATGTTGGGCCTGGAGCAGGCTTTGCCTTTGTCTCCTCATTTTTTATATTATTAATAACGTTCTTCCTGGCATTGCTAACATTCCTTTTCTGGCCCATACGTTTTTTAATCAAGAGTGTAAGAAGAAAGAAAACGTCAAATTCAAAATATAATGTCCAACGTGTTTTAGTAATAGGTTTAGATGGAATGGATCCTGATTTGGCATCTCAATATATGAAAGAAGGTAAACTGCCAAACCTATCCAAATTGAGTAAATCCGGAACATTTCAGAAACTACAGACCACACTCCCTGCGATGTCGCCAGTGGCCTGGTCAACCTTTATCACGGGCGTTGATCCATCCAGACATAATATATTTGATTTCTTGAACCGAGACCTTCGAACCTATCTTCCTGAACTATCTTCAACAAAGATTGAGAAATCATCCAGGTCTTTTTCTATTGGACGCTTTTCGATACCTCTAGGCAAACCAAGAGTCAAGCTGCTTAGAAAGGGTAGGCCGTTCTGGAATATTCTGGATGAATATGGCATTTTTAGTTCCGTAATAAGGGTGCCGATGACATTTCCACCAGAGAAACTCAATGGTGTCTTGCTATCAGGCATGTGTGTGCCTGATCTGAGAGGGACACAGGGGACATTTACTTTTTATACCTCCAATAATAGTAGCTCAAATGAGAAAAAGACGGGAGGTGTTCATATCCCGGTCAATATTGAAGGCCGCAAGATCAAAACTTATATTCCCGGTCCTGAAAACAAATCATTAAAACAGGCTGAAGAGATACGGATTCCCCTGGAGATTACACTTAACGGAAATACAGAAGCAGAGGTAAAGGTTTCTAAAGAAAAATTCAGGCTGAAAATGGGTTTGTACTCGCAGTGGATTAAATTAACCTTCAAAGCCGGTCCAGGTGTAAAGATACGGGGAATCTGCCTCTTTCTTATTAAACAGATTCACCCCCACTTTGAAATGTATATGAGTCCCATAAATATAGACCCTGAAAAACCTTCTCTTCCTGTTTCTTACCCTTTCTCTTATTCGATTTATCTATCTAAATTAATGGGAAGTTATGCAACGCTAGGGCTGGCCGAAGACACGTGGGCTTTGAATGAGAGGGTTATAAATGAAGATGTTTTCCTCCGACAGGTTTATAAGTACCATCATGAGAGAGAGGAGATGTTCTTCAATGCCCTTGATAAAACCAGAAGAGGGTTGTGTACTTGTGTTTTTGATACGACTGATAGAATTCAACATATGTTTATGCGTTTCATAACAAAGGACCATCCTGCCCATGCTATAGGTACTGACCAGGAAAAGTACAGGGGTACTATAGAAGATCTTTATAAGAAAATGGACCATATGATAGGCAAGGTTATGGAGAGGATAGACAAGAATGATGTCCTGATTGTCATGTCAGACCATGGGTTTAAACCTTTTAAACGAGGTATTAATCTAAATACGTGGCTATATAAGAATGGCTATCTGACCCTGAAGGATCAGAAAAAAACAGGAAATGAATGGTTTCAAGGTATAGAATGGGAAAAGACCAGGGCTTATACATTTGGAATGAGCGGTATATACATAAACGAAAAAGGAAGGGAATCAAAAGGTATCGTAGCCGGAGAGGAAAAGGAAGAATTGAAAAGGGAATTGATAAATAAATTGAATGGTTTAATGGATGATGAAAAGGGCGTTGTCGCTATAAAAGAATGCTTCAATACGACAGATTATTATAACGGGCCATATAAGGACAACGGGCCTGATATTATCATAGGTTGCAATGAGGGTTACAGAGCTTCATGGGGTGCGGCAGTTGGCAGGGTAGATGAAAAAATATTCGAAGATAACAAGAAAAGCTGGAGTGGTGACCACTGTATGGACCCACAATTGGTTCCGGGGGTACTCTTCTGTAATAAGAAAATCTCCAGGGACAATCCACATATTGTAGATATAGGACCTTCTGTTCTTGAGTTATTTGGAGCAGAAGTCCCATCCTATATGACCGGAAAATCTTTATTTAACGCGAAGAATAAGGAAGAGGAAAATTAGGCTGATGAAAAATATCTTTTTTTGTATGAAACAAAACCTGATACGGGGAAGGGTTTTTATTATCCTATGCTTCTTTATCATCAACGTTTCCTGTACAGGTAATACGAGTTCAGCACAATCTACAAAAAAAATTCTGCTATTGGGTTTTGACGGTATGGATCCTGTTTTGCTTGATGGATATATGAAAGAGGGAATACTTCCAAACTTTAAACTCCTCAAGGAAAAGGGGGATTTTAAACCACTGGTTACCTCTATGCCACCTCAAAGTCCCGTGGCCTGGTCAAACTTTATCACCGGTATGAATCCCGGAGGGCATGGCATCTTTGATTTCATTGCCAGAGATCCCCAAACCTATATACCTTATCTCTCTACTTCAAAGACAACAGAACCGAAAAAAACTATGAAAATAGGCGATTGGCTAATTCCTTTTTCAAATGCAGAGACCTTACTTTTAAGAAAAGGAAAGGCGTTCTGGGAAATTTTGCAGGATAATGGTATTCCGTCTACAGTCCTAAAGATCCCTGCAAATTTTCCACCAGTCAGCACTGAAGCTAATACACTTTCCGGTATGGGAACACCGGATATACTCGGGACCTATGGAACGTTTTCCTTTTATACTACCAAAGATTTAGAGGATGAAGAGCAGGGGATAGAGAGCGGTAGGCTGTTCAATGTAAAAATGTTGAACAATACCATAAAAACAGAACTTTCAGGGCCTCCAAATCCATTCAAAGAGAGCAGAGAAAGAGTAAATACAGAGTTAATCATCAAAGTCGATAATAACAACCCTGTTGCTTTAATACGAATTGAAGATGAAGAGATACTTTTGAATGAAGGAGAGTGGAGTAAATGGATAAAGGTGTCTTTTAAACTTGCACCTCTTCAAAAGTTGACTGGGATATGCAGGTTTTACTTAATGAAAGTACACCCTTATTTTGAGCTTTATGTGTCACCTATAAACATTGATCCAACCAACCCCAATGTCCCCATAAGTACTCCAGAGAGTTATTCTGCTGACATCGCAGATGAAATAGGATATTACTATACTCAGGGTATGCCGGAGGATACTAAGGCATTGAATCAGGATTTCATCAATAACGAGGCTTACATTGAGCAATCTGATTTTATAATTAATGAGAGACAAAAGATGCTCAATCTTGAGATGGAAAGATTCTCATCAGGGCTCCTGTTCGTATATTTTTCAACTACAGATCTTATCTCTCATATGTTTTGGAGATATATGGACAAGGAACACCCTGGCTATAAATCCGAAGAGGCAGAAAAGTATTCTGACGTAATTAAAAAAACCTACAGGAAAATGGATACTATTCTGGGAGCGGTGATGAAAAGGATAGATAATGACACTACGCTTATTATCCTTTCTGATCACGGTTTTGGACCATTTCGCAGGTATTTTCATATTAACAGATGGTTGAAAGATAATGGGTACCTCAACTTTATAGATGATAGCCTGAGTGAAAGTAATGAATTTTTTGAGAATGTTGATTTTGGAATGACAAAAGCGTACTCCCTCGGCTTTAATGGCATTTATCTTAACTTATTCGGAAGAGAAGGCATGGGTATTGTGTACGATGGAGCAGAAAAAGAAAAGCTTATAAAAAATCTTATAAGCAAACTTGAGGACGTGAGAGACCCTGAAAGTGGAAATCAGGTTATTAAGAAGGTTTACAGAAGAGAGGAAATATATTCTGGTAAATATGTGGCAGACGCGCCTGATCTTCTCATTGGATATAATCGGGGATACCGTACTTCATGGGAATCCGCACTGGGCAAGGTGCCTGAAGGACTTTTAGGTGATAATATGAAGAGGTGGAGCGGTACTCATCTGTGGGATTATGAACTTGTCCCCGGCATCATACTTTCAAACAAAAAAATTAAAACTGTAAGCCCCGCTCTATATGATATAGCACCAACAATCTTGGCAGAATTTGGTATAAAAAAGAATACAGATATGGTTGGAGAGCCAATTTTTTAAATAAACAGAAAAAGTCAAATAATTAGAAAGGAGCGGTATAAATGTCAGTTTCCAAAATCAAAATTGATAAAGAATTGCTGAAAAAAGCCAGGGAGCATGCTGCAAAAACCGGATATACATCCGTTGAAGAATTTGTAAGTCACATTATTGAGAAGGAAATATCGAAATCGGAAGAATCTGAATCAGAAGAGGAAGTCAAGAAAAGGCTCAAGGGACTTGGGTATATATCGTAGCGTAGCAAAAAAATATTTTGTGAACATAAGTAGTATTATAATTATTTATGAATTTTATTAATATAGTATTCAATTCACTCTTTGACATATTTTTCTACCCTTTCAGGTCAGTTGATTCAATTTATGGTCTGTGTGCTATCTCTCTCTTTACTGCAATCATTGCCCTGCCTATCTTCAAATATACATCCAATCAAGAGGAAATCAAGAGAGTCAAGGCAAGGATCATGGGCCACATTTTAGAGTTAAGACTTTTTAAAGACGATATAAGGATAATCCTCTCCGCACAGAAAAACATATTGAAGTTTAATATGTTTTATTTGCGATACACGTTGAAGCCATTAATGTTTATGATGATCCCAATGGTAGTCATAATTATTCATACTGCGGTTAGATATGAATATAGACCGCTTCATCCGGGAGAATCGGCAATTGTAAAGGTAAAACTCCATAATCCAAACGAATTATCCATAAAGGATCGTGAATTAGTCTTAACTGCATCAGAAGGATTAAGTATTGAAACACCACCGCTTCGGATTGATGGAGGGAAAGAAACATATTGGAGAATAAGAGCAGAGAGAGAAGGGATATTTAAATTGGGGTTTCAAGCACGTGATATGGAAGTCGCGAAAAGGGTGCTTGTATCAGGAAAAGTTGCAAGGCTTTCTTCCGAAACACTAAAAAGTGGAATTGTAAGCTCATTTTTCTATCCGGGTGAACCTTCCTTACCTGAAGGTACAGCTTTAGAATCTGTTCTGGTCACATATCCACATGCAAAGATCAATTTTTTTGGATGGAACATCCATTGGCTCATACTTTTTTTTATACTTACCCTCGGGTTTGGTTTTATATTAATGAAACCTTTCAATGTCAGGCTTTAAAGATGTCCTTATTTTTAACAATAACCACTTATCTTGCCAACGCGCACCAGGAAAACGATTTTGTATATTAACTAAATAAATAGTATCATTATGCAAGTTTTTTGGATGCTACTGTAGATTAAAAATAAAGTAATACTAATGGATAATTTTATAACGATTGTTTCCGGTTTGCCCAGGTCTGGAACTTCTATGATGATGCAGATATTAGAATCTGGTGGTATGGAGGTAATTACTGATAACATACGGAAGGCTAACGAGGATAACCCGCTTGGCTACTATGAATACGAAAGGGTGAAGAAAATAAAGGACGATACTGGCTGGTTGAAGGAAACCAGAGGAAAAGCTTTCAAAATGATCTCTCAGTTGTTATATGATCTACCTTCTAATGAAAATTACAAAGTAATATTTATGAAGAGAAAAATGAGTGAAATATTGGCTTCTCAAAGTAAGATGCTGGAAAGAATGGGGAGCAGCAAAGATGGTATTAGTGATGAAAAAATGGGTGAGTTCTTTGACAAGCATCTTTCCAAAATAATAGATTGGATAGAAGGTAGAAAATATATAGACGTGCTGTATATCGATTATAACGATTTTCTGATAAATCCAGACGAACATATAAAAACGTTAAATCGATTCCTAAATTACAAATTAAATGAGGAAAAAGCACTGCACCCCATTAAGTAATCAGAAAAATTTCTCTCACTCCTCATGAGGATATAAATGCGATTTATAAAAGCGTACATAGATGGATACGGAAAGTTTCACAACCTGGACTTTGTTTTTGAGCCCGGGTTTAATCTTTTCTTCGGCCCAAACGAAGCAGGCAAAACTACAATGATGTCCTTCCTCAGGGCAATATTCTTTGGTTGTTTCCCGTCCTCGCCAGAATGCGTCGGACTGCAGTTATACAATTCTTTTCAAGACATGTCTCTTATTAAAACATGCTCAAACGAAACGTTGTTCTGATAACACGATTTGTGTTTACTCTACGTGTATAAGTTGATAATGTATACACGTACTACTGAGAGCAGAAAAAAGTTAATGTAGCTATTCAAAAAGGGGATTTTGTGACAAAAGAAACTATTAAGTGTCCAAATTGTAGTGAAGTATTTGAATTATCGGAAGCCATCTCACATGATATTGAAATAAGGCTGAAAGAAAAATACGAAAATGAGATGGGAAAGCTCAAGAAATCTCTTGAAGAAAAAGCAAAAAAAGATGCTCAGGAGTTAGTAAACCTCAAGATCTCTGATTTAAAGGAACAATTGGAAGAAAAAACTAAAAACCTGAAAGAAGCTCAAAAGCAGGAGCTTGAGCTTCGCAAGAGACAGCGGGAACTTGAGGAAAAGGAAGAGAAGTTAGAGTTGGAACTAAGTCGTAAAATTGATGCTGAACGTCTGAAAATAATCGAAAAAGCTTCTAAAGAATTTGAAGAGACACACCGATTGAAGGATGCTGAAAAAGATAAACAACTTGGCGATATGAAAACGCAGATAGATGAACTCAAAAGAAAGGCCGAACAGGGTTCCCAGCAAATGCAGGGCGAGGTGCTTGAGTTGGAACTGGAGGAATCGCTGAAGGATGAGTTCCCCTTTGATGATATCGAGCCGGTTGCCAAGGGAGTAAAAGGTGGTGATATTATACAAACGGTCAAAACACAATCCGGACGCATCTGCGGAAAAATCTTATGGGAAACAAAACGAACAAAAAACTGGAGTGATTCCTGGATTCGAAAACTCAAAGATGATCAGCGTGAGGCAAAAGCTGATTTAGCTATCCTGGCATCCGAATCTTTGCCGAAGGGTTTTCATCATTTTAGACAGATATCCGGTGTATGGGTAACCGACATACACTCTGTAGTGAGCCTTGCATTAGCCTTGAGGGTAGTATTGATTCAGGTTGCCAGAGAGCGGGAAGTCCAGGTCGGCAAAAAAGGGAAAATGGAAGTCGCTTACAATTATCTGACCGGACAGGAATTTAGAAATAGAGTGGAGGCAATTGTAGAATCCTTTACTGCAATGAAAGAAGATCTGGAAGCCGAAAGACGTGCAATGCTGAAAATATGGGCCAAAAGGGAGAAACAAATAGAAAGAGTAATCTCCAATGCCGCAGGCATGCACGGTGATCTTCAAGAGATTGCAGGTACTTCATTGCCAACGATTAAAATGTTGGAACTGCCTGATGACGACGTATAGAAAATAAAATGCTTTTTGGACACAGATAAACGCAGATTGTGGGGATTTTAAAAAATTAGACGGGATAACAGGATAAATAAGATATTTAAAAATCAAGTTCATCATGTTAATTCTGTCAAAACCAAACTTAACTCTGGAAAATAGCTATCTGTGTGTATCTGCAATAATCCCTTCCAGACCCGTCCGAACGGCATAGGCGGGCGTGTTCTATCTGTTACAGCTTTTAATCTCGTTCTCACGCTCCCGCGTGGGAATGGGAATGTTGCCATCTTTTAATAGGTATGAAACTTTTTGTTGGAAAATATGTTATATTAGTTAACACATTACTTTTTTAATAATTTAGAACGGAGATAAAAAATGGCTGGAAAGTTTAAGTCGATAGTTATGTTTGTTGCGGTAGTAAGTATTTTCTGTTTTGCGCTGAATATTGCGGGAACAACTTCACCTCTTTATGCATGTGATGCTTGTACATCCAAAACAAAGCAATGTCCCTCGGACAAAGGCAGTGTCTCTTCATGCAGCAAAGATAAAAGTACATGTGATAAGGGTGGAAGCAAATGTATTTCTACTTTGTTGAAACTCACACGTTGTGCAAAAAAGGAATTGCTTAAAGAAAAGATTAAGGCGAATCTTGAGAAAAAAGCAGGGGCAAAACTGGATAAAGTGGCCGATCTTCTGGTTGACGCCATGATTGAAGAACATAAGGCAACCGGGGTAGACAAGGAGCGAAGAGCTGAACTCCAAGCTAAGATAAGAGAGGTATTCGTCGGAAAAACTGTAGAAGCCGAAAAAACTGAAAAGTGAAGTTAGTTTATTTTAGTAGCCGGCCCGTCAGGCAAAATGGCGGGACAGGCTGTATTATTTGTAAAAAATTGATCTGTGACTGAGCAATTATCATGACGGAAAAAACTCCATTAGAACAATTCATACTTGAAAATCTTTATAACCTCTGGAAAGAATACGGCACCTCTAAAGTAAAGCCCTTACAGACACTCATAGAAGAATACGGCTTTCAGGAAAAAAATATCAGAAAACCCCTGAAAAGACTTATCAAGGAGGAACTCGTCGAAGCTGATTCGTACTCTGCATGGATTACAAAAAAGGGTATTGCCAAAATGAACGCTGTCAGCCCTTCCGGTGAAAGTGCAGTTGCCGGGGGAGATAAGGC
>Ga0208411_1002051_pt1 | contig 12661 bp, 6 predicted proteins | sample ETN01SmetaG_4_FD_185793 | JGI IMG/M metagenome (GOLD analysis project Ga0208411, IMG submission 185793) | Marine microbial and viral communities from oxygen minimum zone, Eastern Pacific Ocean - ETNP2014F12-01SV261 (SPAdes) (version 2) | ecosystem: Environmental > Aquatic > Marine > Oceanic ...
AGATCATCAGGGGTCACTTGAGCAAGGTCAGTACGATCAAGATAATGAATAGCTAAGTCTCGGAATATATAATCAATAGTGGAGGTAGCCATGGTTATTCGTTCATTACCTGTGACAATGCCATTTGGCTCAAATCGTGTAAATACAAAGGCATCAACAAACTCTTCAAGCGGAACACCATGTTGCAGTCCCAAAGAAATCGCGATAGCAAAACAGTTCATAAGACTGCGATAAGCTGCCCCTTCTTTATGCATATCGATAAAAATTTCACCGAGTGAGCCATCAGAATACTGACCCGTTCGCAAATAAACTTTATGTCCAGCAATAACCGCTTTCTGGGTATAACCAGCCCGGCGATGGGGAAGGGTTTTTCGTTTCCGTTCACGCACGATTTCGACAATTTTCTTGGCAATTTTAAGAGGCTGCTTCTCCTCAATATCCTCAACCTCAAGCACTTTAAAACCTTCGCTAACAGTACTGTTAAGAGGTTGGCTCAGTTTTGATCCATCCCTGTATACTGCAGTCCCCTTTAACATGAGTTTCCAACAAAGCATGTGCGCATTATCCATATCCTCAAGAGTAGCCTCGTTGGGCATGTTGATTGTCTTGGAAATAGCACCCGAAAGAAACGGCTGAGCTGCCGCCATCATATGAATATGGGCTTCTGATCTAATGAATCGTTTCCCATACTTTCCACATGTATTGGCACAATCAAAAACTGAATAATGTTCTTGGTTAAGATAGGGCGAGTTCTCTAGAGTCATGGTACCGCAAATAACATTGTTGGCCTCTTCAATATCTTGATCTGAGAAGCCAAGATGGTTGAGCATATTAAAATCAAAAGAGTCTAGTTCTTCGCTACTAATCCCAAGAACTTCCTCGCAAAAGGACTCACCTAAAACAAACTTATTGAAAGCAAATGTAATATCAAATGCTTTAGGTAGTTCACCCTGAACTCTGGAAAGAACTTCGTCTGTAAATCCTTTCGCCTTTAAGGTATTAAAATTAACATGAGGAGCTTCTTCCAAACTGCCCGTTCCGACACAGTATTCTACAATCGATTGTATTTCGCCTGACTTGTAACCTAATCGCTTAAGGGCAGATGGGACCGACTGGTTAATGATTTTAAAATATCCCCCACCCGCAAGCTTTTTGTATTTCACCAAGGCATAGTCAGGTTCAATGCCAGTAGTATCACAGTCCATCAACAAACCAATAGTTCCGGTAGGGGCAATACAGGTGGTTTGCGCATTACGAAAACCGTATTTTTCGCCCAGCGCCAAGGCGTCACCCCATGCCTTTTTAGCTGCCAGCATCAGACTATTTGGGCAATCCTCCCCACAAACCCCTTGAGGAAAAACAGATAATCCCTCGTATTCCAATCGATCAGAATTTAATAAAGCCCTTCGGTGGTTACGCATAACGCGCATCATATGTTTCTTGTTTTCTTCATATTGGGAAAAAGGTCCAAGCTCGGAAGCTAGTTCAGCAGATGTTGCATAAGATGCGCCTGTTAGCAATGCGGTAATCGCACCTGTTATGGCACGACTTTGATCTGAATCATAAGGGATTCCCATTATCATTAGCAGCGCACCCAAGTTGGCATACCCTAATCCCAACGTACGGTATTCATAACTTTTACGCGCAATCTCTGCATTTGGGAATTGCGCCATGGCTACTGAGATTTCAAGTGTCATAGTCCACAAGCGGCAAGCATGGCGAAAGTTATCTACATCAAACACATCAGTCTTAGGATCATAAAACTTCATCAAATTAACTGATGCTAGGTTACACGCCGTGTCATCCAGAAACATGTACTCTGAGCAAGGGTTAGACGCGTGAATGCGATCCTCTTCAGGACAAGTATGCCACTCGTTAATAGTTGTATCGAACTGAAGTCCCGGATCAGCACTAGCCCAAGCGGCTGTGTTTATAGACTGCCAAAGCTCACGGGCCTTTACCCGCCGAATGGATTTCCCATTGGTACGTTGACGAAGGTCCCAATCACCGTCATCCTCCACGGCATGCAGAAAATCATTGGTCAGACGAATAGAGTTATTGCTGTTTTGTCCAGAGACTGTGGCGTAAGCCTCAGAGTTCCAATTGGTGTCATACTCTTCGAATTCAAATTCCTTGATGCCCTGCTGCGCCAGCTGAATCACTCGATATATATAATTTTCAGGAATAAAATCTTCTATAGCCCTCCGTACCGCTTTTTTGAGCTTGGTGTTTTCTTTAACGTCGAAACGGATATCCCCTTTCAAACCTTCATCCCAACACGCAAGAAAAACTTCCTTCAACCGCCGCTTAAGAATTCGGCTGCCTGTTACTATTGAGGCGACCTTACTCTCTTCCCTAGCCTTCCAATTTATAAACTGTTCAATATCAGGATGATCGATATCGAGAGTTACCATCTTAGCAGCTCGCCTTGTTGTACCTCCAGATTTTATCGCCCCTGCCGCACGATCACCAATTTTAAGGAAACTCATGAGCCCTGATGACTTACCGCCGCCTGAAAGGGGCTCTCCCTCACCGCGCAGTTTAGAAAAGTTGCTTCCGGTGCCTGACCCGAACTTAAACAACCGTGCCTCCTGTTGCCAAAGATCCATAATGCCACCTTGTCCGACTAGATCATCCTTGACGGAAAGAATGAAGCAGGCATGCGGTTGAGGTCGTTCGTAAGCATTTTTTGATTTTTCAACTTGCCCGGTTTTATCGTTAAAAAAATAATGCCCTTGAGCTGGTCCCTCTATACCATAGGCCCAATTAAGCCCTGTGTTAAACCACTGAGGAGAGTTCGGGGCAGCCATCTGACTCGCCAACATAAAGCACATTTCTTGGTAATAATTGCGCGCTTGATCTTCATTTTCGAAGCTTTTGTTCTTCCAACCCCAATAGGTCCAGCAACCCGCTAAACGATGAAATACTTGCCGTGAATCCGTTTCGCCATTCATCCACTTTGACTCTGGAAGCCCGGACAATGCTTCAGTATCCTCCTCTGAAGGGCAAAGCCACTCGGGAACTCCATCCTCTATTTTTTTCTTGAGTCGAGCAGGAACTCCAGCTTTTCGAAAATATTTTTGGGCCATAATATCTACAGCCACCTGAGACCAAAGGGTTGGCACTAACACCCGGTCCATTTGGGAAACAATAGAACCATCTGCATTAGTGATTTTTGAAGTTCTTTCTACAAACTCTATTTCGCTATAGGGGTCGCTCTGATCTTTCGAAAATTTAGTAAAAACTCGGTCAATATGCACACGAACCTCTCTTAATAACTTTGGAACCCCAAAAAACTACCTACTCCAGCACATAATTAAATTTGGAGTGCCGGTTAAAACCTATGACAACTATATCTAGTGTCAGAAATTAAAATATATACAATATATTGCGTTGTCAAACAAAAACCGCCTCTCCGCCAAAGTTTTTTTAACTTATTGATATTAAAATACTTAAAAAGGTTTTTGTAACGCTTTTTAGTCATTTTTGGCAGTGTTCACAACCCTCCATAATAATAGGCTTTGGGGGCTTATCGCATGAAATTAAGCCTTTAATTCGGGTATGATCGGACCTACCTAAATCAATAAATGCTACGATGCCCTGCTGAAAAAATGCATGAATTTGAGAGTATTTTTGCAATCGTCCGTGGCGGGTGGACATACATTTTCTAAGTAAAAAAAGGATGGCACAAAAATAACCTTGAAGCAAAAGAATCAAATAAACTGGTTCAAAACTCTTAACTATGCATTGCGAAAACAAAAATTCTCGAGATATATGGCTTGGAGGTAATAGGGAATGAAAAATAATTACATTCATTTTTTTATTATATTAATTGTTTTGATCGCTGTATTTTTTACAACAATAAATGGATCTGGTGAGTCTGGCGACAAAAGTAAATCTTCTGTAGTGCAAGATATGAGGAAAGCGACCTTTGCAGGTGGATGCTTCTGGTGCATGGAACCTCCATTTGAAAAGTTGCCGGGTGTCTCAAAAGTCATCTCTGGATATACCGGAGGTAAAAAAGAAAACCCGCGTTATAAAGAAGTAGCAACCGGCTCAACAAATCACGCAGAAGCTATAGAGATCCATTACAACTCTTCTATAATCTCCTACAACGATTTGCTAGATGTATTGTGGAGGAATATCGATCCTACTGATGGAAACGGGCAATTCGTGGATCGAGGCAAGCAATACAGACCCGCCATTTTCTATCACGGTCAAGATCAAAAAAAACTAGCTGAGAAATCTAGAAGTAAACTTGAAAAGAGTAAACGGTTCAAAAATAAAATAAAAACAAGCATTGTCAAGGCAACTACATTTTATGCCGCCGAAGAATACCACCAAAACTTTTACAGGAAAAACACCATTCGTTACAAAACATACCGCACTGGGTCTGGGAGAGACCGGTTTTTGAAAAAATATTGGAGAGAGTGACTAGAATATAAGGTAAAAAAAACTCCGAAACAAACAATGCCGGCAGAGAGCGACTCCTTGTATGCTAAATTTACAAAACCACCTAAAAATGAATTAAAAAAACAGCAGACGTTTCTTCAATAATGAAATTTATCTAGTCAAAAGGCGGTTCTGACTTGCGTTTTATATCTTTCTTTGTCAAGTTCATCCGACCTTGGATAAATTTAAATTTGTTTTCCGCGATACTCATGGCTTGCTGATTGTTAGTTTTTTGTGACAACCTTTTAACGATTACGATTTCGTCAAGAGCCTTTTCCCAATTTTTCATACGTTCGTATACGCTAATCAAATTTAAATGTGCCTGTAAATGTTCTGAGTTTATTTCAATCACTCTAATATAATGTTCAGCTGTTTTTGGAATATCTTGAAGGTACCAGTACTCTAACGCAATTTTAAAATGAATATCCGGGTCACCACTTCTCGTTTCAACTACTTTAAGATATTGTTCTAAGGCAAGTTCGTTTAGCACAGATTTGTCGTAGAGCGATGCAAGACCGAGTCGGGCCTCATTATAAGTTGGATTTATTTCCACTGCCTTGTTGTATGATGCAAGAGCTTCTTTTCTCCTATCCCACTCTTCATAAATCAACCCTTTTTGGTAATGGGCTGGCGCATACAAAGGATTAATCTTTAGGGCTTGGTCAAGAATATCTATTGCCTCATCATAAGTTCCTGTAACTTGTTTACTGACAGCAAGTTTTATTAAGTCAGCAGGGTCTTTTATTTGGCTAGAGGCAGACATCCCCCCTTCATCTTTTTTATGCTCACTGCACCCAAAAAGAAATAAAAATAGGACTAGAAAAAAAACATTGAGCTGAAGCACTCTAATCATTTTGAACCCTACAATAAATTTTTATCTGGCATTAACACTACATTCTGGAAGGAGATGTTTTATTTGTTCGCTTTCGCCTGTTGCTCTTGCCAATTTTGAGTGGCATCCTCAGCATTCATAACTTGGAAGCACTGCCGATTAAGAACCGGGTGTAAAGAGAATATCGGTGTGTTAAATGGCACGATAGCTCGCTCCTCTCCAGGAGGCAATTGGAGATGCATGTTAACAAAATTAAAACTTAGGCCTTCCTGCCAAGGTTCTTTTGACGATTCAGCGTAAGCGGGTATCTTGTCAGATGCATGTGTTCGAGTCATCAAACCAGACCCTCCCAGCAAACCATATTCGTGAAGATCAGGCGCCCCCTGAATCAAAACAGAAACACGGGAGGAATCAAACCACACCTTAAAATTATTAACAACCTGGATAAAGGTACCTAAACTCCCCATTCGTTCCAACACGGCACGGGGATAACTAAATTCAGGAGGGTTTTCTGGCGAGGCGCTCCCAAACTGGTATTTAAATTCTCTCTCTTTGACTCGGGACGCAGATACAAACAAAAGATTCGGGTCTTCCAAATCCAATGGAAGCACCTGCGCATCGTTATAGCTTAAAAGCTTATCCATGTCATAAGCTAAAGGAAATGAGTAACCTTCTTTGGAATAAAATACACGTACACCTGCTTCCAGAGGGTCTTCTGGTTTACGCGTAATTTTTAGATCAAAAGGAAGCATCAAATGAAATGCGTTTGTCCGCGAATTCATAAATGGTGCGCATGCACCAGGAAACTCACGGTGTACGTCCTTATTTTCAGGCTCAAATTTCCTTTCACCTCCAGTAAAATGTTGTCCCGCCTTCGCTTCCTTCGTTAAATGATATTTTTTTTGATAGTAATCACTCGCCCTCTTTTGCGCGATATCCAAAATGTAATCAGGAACATCTGATTGGACGATAATTAACTGCTTATCCAGCGGGAGACCAGCGGGTCGCATAGCGTCGTTGTATATATCGAGTTCCGCCTGCGTCTTACGAATATCATAGTCCAACTGTCGTTCCAGATCAGGATTGGAATAACTTGTTCGCGTTAGAAGTTCTTTCGCTCTCTTTAACAGCTCCAACTTCTGAGTATAGCGCTTAGGTTCAGGGGCAAACGCCTGAATAATTGCCATCAATAAATTGAACTGTTCTTCAGGCAACAGGCCTAACCCCTCCATATCATTTTCCTTTATGAAGGTAAAAGCCAACGACCCAAAAGCCTCTTCTCGACGAAGACTAAGTGTCAAAAGATAATTAAGGTAACTACGTGCTTCCTCTAAATTAAAATCTGCCATCGCCAAACTCACATCCTAAAGAATTATTAATATAAAACGAATTATTGAAACTAAGTTTCATTAGAATTAGATAGTACAATGTGCATTATAATTATTCAACACGGACTGCTTCCTTTGGGTTCAGCCTAACAGCTAGACGCGCGGGATACAGGCCGGCAATGAGGGAAACGGCCCAAAACAAAACCAAAGAGAGTAAAACAAAAATATATGGGAAGTGGATCTGTATAGTCCAGCCAAAAGACTGCTTGTTAATCACAAAAATTAAAATATAGGAAACAACCCCTCCTGCGACTACGCCCATTATCGAACCTATAAACCCTAATATGCCTGACTCGATAAGAACCATGCGCTTAACCTGATCTTGGAATCCCCCAATGAACCTTATAATCCCTATCTCTCGTTTCCTTTCAAGAATAAGCGCGATCAGAGTGTTGAATAACCCAAGTAATGCCACACCCCCTGCAATAATTTCTAATGAGTAAGTAATGGCGAAGGTTTTGTCAAAAATTTCCAGCACGTTTTTTTTTAATTCAGGGTTTGACCTTATAACCAAATTGTAATCCGCGCCAAGTGTTTTGAGGAGTTCCTGCCTGACATTTTCTATCTCGTTTTTGTTTGAGAGGTAAATCACGAAGCTGTTCACATCCGTATCACCATAATATTTAATAAATATTGATCGATCTATAATGATGTAGCCCCGCTCTCTCGAATAGTCATAATAGACTGCTACAACTTGAAGTTTGGCCGAACCATTTGGTGTCTCCATAAATAAGGAATCACCCACGCCAACCTTATGCTTAAGAGCAAAAGATTCTGAAATAATAGCGCGGTCTTGACCAACCATCTGCGCAAATAATTCCTGCGCGGTTGGACCAGACTTTATAACCAAATTACCGTAGCGGGATAGTGCTTCAAAATCACCCGAACCTAATACTGCCGGTTTATCGTTATAACTGATATCTTGAGCCCGAAATAAATCCACAGCGGCAACACCAGAAATTTTTCTTATAGCTTCTACTCGATCACCTGGCAAAGTATACTGGTAGTCGATATCCCTTCCTCCCGCAACTCGAACAAAAAGGTCAGCTTTTAGTGTTTGGCCGATCCACACAATGACCGTTTGTCTGAAGCTATGTACCATAATCGACATACTTATAATCATCATGAATGCTATTGCGAGCGAGGAAATGGCAAGTGAATTGCGACCAATATTTTGTGACAAATTCATACTCGCTAAAAAACCCTCTCCACCAAAATACTTTTTGCAAATACCTCTTAAAAGATCTCTTCCTGCAAGTAAAGCGGACGGCGAAAGAAAAGATAACCCCATAATCACAAGAAATACTGCCAAAAATCCAAAATAGGGGAACCCTCCTATGGGAGGCAGTAAACTGAATATCCCGGCCATAGTAAAACTAGTAATAGCCAATAAGGTTAGTCTTCTATCTCCCCGAAATATTTTCAGATCATAGCTACCACGCCGCATTACGGTTGTAGGTGATGTCATGGAAGCATCAATAGCTGGGATAAGAGCAGAAACCAAAGAAAGACCTACTCCAAGCAACAAATAAGGCCATGACTGAAGCCAGTTAAAATCCACTTCAGTCACATAACTCGGAGTGTATAGATTGTTGACGGTTACGGATACTGCATCGAGCGAAAACTGTGCTAAATATTTTCCTAACCAGACACCAATCACAGAACCTGCGACACCAATAATTCCAGCTTCAATAAAAAAAATGCTGGCGACGAGCAACGGTGTTGCTCCTATGGCACGGAGTGTCCCTATCTCGGCCCGTCTGCGCACCACAGATAATGCAACCATATTATAAATTAGATATAGAGCAACAATGAGGGCCACAAAACTTAAAGCAGTAAGGTTATATTGAAATGCCCGCAACATTTTTTCTACTTGCCTATTCTTTCTTTCCGGTCTGTCCACACGAAGAAAATCGGGCAACACTTCTGAAACTTTTTCACGTATCGATTCGAAGTTTTCTTTTTTTTTAAATTCGATGTCAATACGGTCAAGCTTACCTATTCTTCCAAAAGCCCATTGCGCAGCAGCAATATCCATGAGCGCAAAATTTCCGTTGAGAGCCCGAGCTAAGCCTTTATTTTCTAGAATGGCATTTACGTTGAATGTTTTTTCGATACCATTAACAAGAAAGTTAATTTTATCTCCGGGCTTAAAATTTGTTCCAGGGATGAATCTTTCAGGCAATATAATACCTTTTGGGTCCATAATAATTGGCAATAATCCCTTAAGATCCTTCTCCAGTGTTTTAATTGAAAAATCTCTAATACCGCTATCTTGCAGGAGATCTGTTCCAAGAATCTCTACCACCTGGCCAGTTTTTAATTCAACACCATATCCTTCTATTATTGGATAAGGTTTAACTAATTCGCGAACACGTGAAAGTTCCTGAAAAAATTTTTCATCAAAAGCCATCCCCTCTGCATGGACAATAGCATCCGCTCTACCAAGGACTAGATTTACGCTCTCCTCAAATGAGTGGAGTGTCTGCCTATTAGCCAGCTGAATACTTAGGAAAACTGCAACACCAATAGCCACGCCTAAAATTGTAATAATCATTCGGAAGGGATCACGCAAAACAGGGCGTACAATAAGTGCCAAAAAAAGATCTTTAAAGTAAAAAAGAAAGCCCATTACTAAACCCTACAATTTGTTTTCAATAGAAACATAGAAAAATTTACACGCATGGTTCTAAAAAGTTAAAACTATATCCGTTGCATGCTAATTTGCTCTGGGCGTAGCTTTCCCGTCACGAATTTCAAAGTGACGGTTTCCATTATCAGCAATTTGTGAATTATGCGTTGCCATAACTACGGTGGTATTGAAATCAGTAGAGGCTTTATTCATAAGTTCGATAATCCTAATTCCATTTTCAGAATCTAGGTTTCCTGTTGGTTCATCGGCCAAAATAATCGATGGCCGATGAACCAATGCGCGGGCAATTGCAACTCTCTGCATCTCACCGCCAGATAATTCCGCGGGAAACGATTTAGCTCTATGAGAAAGGCCAACATAATCCAAAAGAATTTGTACCTGTTTGCTTTCAGTTTTAGCTGAATGGCTAAGCAAAAGTGGCAGCTCTACATTTTCTTGAACTGTTAGAGTAGGCATGAGATTAAAAAACTGAAAAATAAACCCAATTTCCTTTCGCCTTAACTCAGTAAGTTCTTTGTCATTCAATCTATTTAGCAAACGATTATTAAGATATATTTCCCCCCGATCTGGAAAGTCCAATCCACCTAGGCAATTTAAAAAAGTTGTTTTTCCCCCGCCGCTAGGACCCATTATTGAAACAAAATCTCCCTGTTGAAACTCCAGACTTACCCCCGATAAAGCTGTAACCTTCTCATCACCCGCGTAATAATACTTGTAAACATCTTTAAAACGTATGACAGGAGAATTCGATGACATGGTTAAGTCCTTTTAGGCAACACAATTAAACATAAAGATGTAAGCATAGTAAAAATAGAGTCTACTCTCAAGTCAGTTGCACCAGATAGTAGCTTTATGTTATTGATATTTTAAAAAATATTTTTGATATTGGGGTTGAAATGCCGATTTCGCAAAAAGTCAGCGCTAAACTAAAGAGTTCTTCTTGGATTAGAAAAATGTTCGAAGAAGGTCTGCGTATGAAAAAGGAACACGGCGCAGACAATGTTTTTGACTTGTCTTTGGGAAACCCTGTGATTGAGCCTCCAGAGAAAGTTCTCCGGGCGATTAAATTAGCTGCCAACGATACTAATCCAGGACTTCACCGGTACATGCCTAATGCAGGTCTACATGATGTGCGTGAGAAGATCGCACGGTCATTAGCTATTGAAACAAACTGCTCCGAACTATCAGCCGACAGCATTGTCATGGTATGTGGTGCCGCAGGAGGATTAAACATCACACTTAAAACACTTTTGGATCCCGGTGAAGAGGTAATCGTATTTTCACCATTTTTTGTAGAGTATCTATTTTATTCTGAAAACCATGGAGGAAAAACTGTTGTTGTACCAACAAATGAAGATTTTAGTCTTAATTTTGACGCTCTTCGCGACGCACTTTCACCAAAAACTAAAGCTGTAATCATTAATTCTCCCAATAATCCTACGGGCGTAGTATATCCCCGAGAAATGCTTGAGAAGTTGGCATCTATTCTTAAAGAATACTCAACTAGTAATAATAACCCGATATACCTAATCTCAGATGACCCATATAAAAAAATAGTTTTTGATGGAGTTGAGACACCTAATATTCTCGAATTGTATGAGAATAGTATTTATATTACCTCGCATTCTAAGGACCTCGCTATCCCCGGAGAACGAATCGGTTATGTTGCAGTGCATCCCAAATGTGCCGATTCTGAAAATTTAATGTCTGGTCTTATTTTCTGTAATCGAGTTCTAGGCTTTGTTAATGCTCCAGCATTGATTCAACGAGTTATAAAAAACGTACAAAATATTTCGGTTGACACTGAGTTTTATCGGAAGAAACGCGACTTCCTATACGCGGAACTTATCCGCATTGGATATTCTGTGGTTAAACCGCAAGGAGCATTTTATTTTTTCCCTAAGTCTCCTCTCGCAGATGAAGTAGTCTTTACTCAGAAATTAGCAGAAAAAAAAGTGCTGGTTGTCCCAGGTCAAGGATTCGGTTCCCCTGGATATTTTAGAATCTCTTATTGCGTTCCTGACCAAGTGCTTGAAGGATCCATCTCTGGATTCGAAGAGGCTTTTAATGAAGTTACGTGATAATTCAGAGTTTTTTCTCAGAGTGAGTGGGCACTACAAAGAGAACGCGGCCTTTTTCCTACCAGAAAAAATTTTATAAGTGCTCCAAGAATAATTGCTACCTAAGGATTTGGAGCTGGCAGAAAATTCAATCACTGAATACCTCCTAAGCTTACTTAAAACTTTGGACACCAGAGTCCTTTCTGCTAAAATCGATTTTAAACCTCGATATATTGATTGTCAGATTAAGAAACCTTTTATTGGATAACATGTTATGGGCTTGTCACAAGATCAGATCGCCCGCTATAGCCGCCACCTGCTCCTTCCTGAAGTTGGTGTCGAGGGCCAAGAAAAATTATGTAATGCAAAGGTACTTTGTATTGGAACAGGTGGACTTGGGTCTCCACTCGGTCTTTATCTAGCTGCTGCTGGGATTGGGAAATTGGGACTCGTTGACTTTGATGTTGTAGATCAAAGCAACCTGCAACGCCAGGTTATGCACGGCGAATCGACCGTCGGTAAATTAAAAGTTGATTCGGCAAAAAATCGCCTCGCTGATATAAACTCCGATGTGGAAGTTGTCACCCACAACATCCGGCTCTCTTCTGAAAACGTAATGGAAATTTTTAAGGGCTACGATATCATTGTGGATGGAACAGATAACTTTCCAACTCGATATCTAGCCAATGACGCAGCAGTCCTATTAGGAAAACCTTATATTTATGGTTGTATCCTTCGTTTTGAAGGACAGGCATCCGTCTTTTATTCAAAAGAAGGCCCATGCTACCGATGCTTATACCCTGAACCACCGCCACCAGGTTTAGTCCCAAGTTGCGCTGAAGGCGGTGTACTTGGTATTCTGCCCGGAGTTATCGGCCTCATTCAAGCTACCGAAGTGGTTAAAATTATTTTAGACAAAGGTGACACTTTGGTTGGACGCTTGATGCTTTTTGATGCGCTTGGGATGAAGTTTAGGGAGATGAAATTACGTAAGGACAAAGATTGTCCCATCTGCGGAGAAAATCCAACCATTACTGAACTGATCGACTATGAACAATTTTGTGGTATCCCTTCGGCAGGGGAAGAAGAAGCTGACAATGCAAAGTGGGAGGTTTCAGCCGAAGAGGTTAAAAAGAAATTAGACGGGCCTGACAACTTTACTTTAGTTGACGTGCGGGAACCCTCAGAATACGATATCTGTCGAATTGATGGCTCGACTCTTATTCCGCTAGGAAAAATTGAGGACATGAAACCGAAAAACCTTACTACCATTTCC
>Ga0208411_1002055_pt1 | contig 12645 bp, 26 predicted proteins | sample ETN01SmetaG_4_FD_185793 | JGI IMG/M metagenome (GOLD analysis project Ga0208411, IMG submission 185793) | Marine microbial and viral communities from oxygen minimum zone, Eastern Pacific Ocean - ETNP2014F12-01SV261 (SPAdes) (version 2) | ecosystem: Environmental > Aquatic > Marine > Oceanic ...
TGTTACAGCACTTAAAATTTCTTTTGTTGCTGATTGCATTTGGTTTTCATCACCTGATTCAAGTGCCATATATAAAACTTTTTCCTCTTTTACTAGAAAAGGTCTGTATTGTACTTTTACATCTGTTGATGGTAAAGTCAACTCATATCTCGGTGTTTCAACTATTGGTAACGCCATTATAACTCCTTATTATATTTAAATATTTAGTGGTGGTATTTTAAATGGTGGGAATACTCTTCCGCCAGTTACTCTACCTAGAGGTACTCGTCTTCTTAAATCGTTGAGTACATCTCTACCTGCCCTTCTCAATTCAGGTGGCAATTTATTTATTAAACTACCAAAAATTCCTCTATTGTTCTTAATTTCAGGTATCCTACCAATAGGACTACCTAATTCTATATTACCTTGTTGGTCTATAAAGTAATTAATCCAGTATCTAAATGAAAAATCTACATCTATTGTTTGTATATTATTAGTATCGTGGGAATATTCTATTGCACCTATCTTACTAGGAAAACAATCTATCAATTGTACACCATAAGTTACATCATCCCGTTCTTGTCTGCTAGCAAATTGACCTAATTGAAATATGTTTAGGTTAGAAACATAGTTATCATAATAGTTTGTGTTAAATGTAGATGATGTTGACATAGCAGATTTTTGCCATAATTCAAAGTATGATCTTTCTCTCATAAATTTATCAGCATAAAATGTTGCTGATATACCTGATGATTTCATATCATATACAAAATTTCTAGCGGGTGCATTGCCGTGTCTAATTTCTTTTGTTGTCATTTCTCTTTCAGGCATACTGATTGAAGAACAAAATGCTCTAACTCGTCTACCATTTGCTAACTGAACAGAATTTAAATCTGATTGACTAGGAAATGCTTGTTTCTCTAGTGCTGCTGATGATGTGTCTTCAAAACCTTCTGAAAATAATGGACCTGATACACCTCTAGGTAAAGTAAACTCAGCATAAAATCTTGCCTTTCTAGCAAAACCTTCTGCCTCATTTACATAAGATTGAAAACGACCTATTGTAGTTTCAGGATTACTACCCATTCTTCGTTGTAATCTACTATCGCCTGCTACATCATCTAGCGATCTATCTCTTGGAATGCCGATACGAACATCCATTCCACCAATTCTTTTTCCGCCTCTTAATATTGCCATTAGTATGGACTCCCTTTTCTAAATTGTGCTACAGGTAAATATACCGATAATGCAGCCTTGTCATAATCAATTCTTAAAAAACTTGATCTCACGTGAGACCACAAATATTTCTTTATTGTTTTTTTTACCAATGGTATTCCTTTTACTCTATCATAACTAACATCAAATCTATTCTGTCTTGTTATTTCTGCACCTCTTGTAGAAAATCTTTGTAGTCTTTCTAACAAACGAAATCTAACACCAGGTCTTAAATAATGAAAATTAATCCCTACAAATCCACCTGGTATTCTATCAATAGGCAATACTAGAGGAAATGTATCATAGTATGGTAATGTTTTCTTATATTTAGGGTCATAAAAGAACATATTTAAACGACCAATACTAGGTCTGCCGTTTAATCTACCTTGACTCATTAATCTTCTCGCTGATACTTTATCTGCGATAGAAGCAACAGCACTCCTGTACCAGGATGTGCCTTTTCTGACACCTGCTGCTTTATCTACTAATGGATCTAATATACTAGGCATATACTATATTTATGCTTAAAAAAGGGCGCTTTAGTTACCTAAAGCGCCCTTAAAGTATGTACTACCAAGAGAGAGAGTCTTACTCGTCCTCTGCTAATTTACTAAAATATGACATTGTATCGTCATCATCACTAGCAACTGGCGAGTTTGTACTACTTTTTACTGCACCATTTTGTTGAGGCGGGAGGTCTGCAACAGCAACGGTTTCAGTTTTTCTAGCACCCGATAACACCCTATGAAGTTTCTCTTTGAGTTCCTCATAAGTTTTAAAATTATCTGCCGCTAAAAATGGTTTTAAAGCGTGTTGAGTTGACCAAGTCTTTTTGATCTCCTCATCATTACCAGCAAGTGCTGATACACTTTCAAATTCAGATTTGTCATAGTTCCAATAACCATCAACTTTTCTGATTTTTAATTTAAAGTTTGCACCTTTCCAGAAGTCAAACGGATTGATTGCCGCTTCGTCTTCAAAAGCAGGTTGCATTGCTTCAGTTATCTTATCAAATATCTTTTTACCAAATTTGTATAAGAACACTTTGCCTTCGTTCTCTGGATGTTTAGGATCAGACACCACTAGAATATTTGAGTAGTAAGATAATTTTCTTTTTCTCTTTCTAGCAATATCTTTATCACTATCAACACCTGTATTCCAAAGTCTTGTGTTTTCTTCACTAACAGGATCTTTTTGATTAAGAGTTGTTAATGAGTTCTCAATATACCAACCACCTGTTCCTTGGAAAGCGTGAGACCATACTCTTTGCCAAGGCAAGTCTTCGCCTTCAACAGCAGGTAAAAATCTAATAACAGCATAACCGTTACCAGTTTTGTCTAACTCTGGTTTCCAAAATCTGTCGTCTTGGTATTTGTTCTTGTTTGATTGATCCTCAGGTTTGAGGTTTGTTTCAAGTGCCTTTGTAAGTTTATCAAAGTTACTTGATGATGATTTTAATGTTTCAAAATCCATAATTATATTCTCCTTATTAATTATATTCGTTGTATTTGTATATTCCTGTTTAATCGGAATGTATTACTATTTAGTAGAGTTATCCTTCCACTTTTCATAATCTTTTCGCCATTCACTAGCAGATTTACAAGGATTAGGCAATGACTTGTTAATCATATATTGTCTAATCTTATGAGAAGTGCGGTCAACCCAATTCAATATTGTATATATTATTCCGTCTAACATAATTTCATTATAACACTATTTGAGCATATTGTCAAGCGTGGTATAATCAATATACTTTATATTCTTCTCTTTTGCCCACGCCTCTGGTATTGTACTAATTGGGTCTGAACCATCGCCTCCGTTTGGATTTACCTTGTAGAAAGTGATGTTTTGATGTTCTTTTACTAGTTCTAACCATTGTTTAATCCAGTTCTCACTAGGTGTCTTGTGTGCCTCTTTTAGACCATAATGTTTTGTGTCTTTGTAGATATTGTTTAGTTTGTCATTATGACTCTCTAAATCGTGTCCTAATAGAAATACCTCATCTGGATTATTATCTTGTACTGCGAAATAACCTGAAGTAGGACCTGCTGCCCAACCTCTATCTTTTGTATCGCCTGAAGTGTTAATCATATAATCATTTACTGATCTGACTTTATCATCTTCGGTAACCCAACTTACACTTATCATTGAGTGATTAACTTTCTTTTCTTCTCTTGTCTTATTCTTTTTTAATATCTCTATTACACCTGCTAAATTAGAACCGTGTAAAACAAATTCTTTACGGTCACCTCGTTCATTAGTGTTGATTACATTTTCTTTCTTAATCAAATCGTAATCTTGGTCTGAATAGTTTTGACCTGCATATAATAATTGTTCGTACATTTCTCCAGGCATTGTACTCCAATCTCTAAACACACACTTGTTGTCTTGTGCATAACCTGAATTGTATATCTCGTGCATTATACCCATATCAACTGCTATAAGTACATCTGGTTTAAAATCTCTATACAAAGCATTACAACCATATATCTTGCCGTGTGGTCTTAATGTTTCTAAATCTAAATGTTTTCTACTTTCACCATTACCAATACAAAAAACCTTACCACCCATACTTCTTCCAAAACTCTCGTATTTTAGGGTAACTTCTATCAAATGTACCTGCCATAAGTATTTGATTCATTGCATATTCTTTATTAAACATTTTATCTTCATTTACATCAACTTGTGTAAAATCAGGTTCTTCTTTTGGTATTAATATGAATTGTGCAATAGGTGTTCCTGCTTTTAATGTAATTTCTTTTTCATCATCTACACAATGCCAATACACAGGTATTGTACCTACACCAGCAAGTCCTAATTGAGGATCAAGTACACCTGACAAGGTAGTAAATCTATTATCATCTAATAAAAATGGGTGTGTTTGTAATAGTTTATATCCTTTAGGTATTCTTGCGTACCAAGGTATATGAATTTTAATTATCTTTTTCAATGTATCTTTTGGCCAGTTTTCAAAGAAAGGATAAAATGCGTGTGTCATATGTTTTGACATAATAGGGTTTTTACCAGTGTATGCTTGAAATGGTGTAGCAAAATTAACATCTTCACCATCACCAAATGTTTTGAGTTTTACATCTTGGTGTAATCTCATTATCCAACCTGTATTTTGTACCATTAGAAGTGCTGGACATTTTGCTGAGTGTCTTTTTTCGTTATCTGTACTTCTAGGACCATCTGGTCCTCCTCTATGCTCATCTTGTGATTCCCATTCTCGTCTATGTGGTGCTGCTATAGAACCATTTGTTTTCATATCTTGTACTGCCTTTTTAAACCAAGCGTGTTTATAGTCAGACGCTCTTATGATAGGCCAAACTTTTTCTACACCAGGTGATGTACAGATAAATTCTAATTTAGGTTTCTTATCCATTAACTTTTTGATCTTATTAATCATTTTTTTATTACCTCTTTCATTATTAATTTACATTCAGTTATATTATAATTTATAAAAGGTTTCAACTTGGTAACCTTATGTGCGATTTTAGGCCACACAACCCTTTCTTCAATTTCCTTATTCCAATTTTTGATAAACGATAAGACTTGGTCAAGCACAACGAAGGTTTGGAAAGACGCTCTCCTTTGAATAAGTAAGCGTAAAAGTCGTGGATGTTGTCCGCTATTACACACGAAACCATCATCAAAAGAAATCCGCTTAGTATTAAAGTCATTAACAATGTTAACAAAGTCGTTTCTAAAATGAAACTTAAAGTTATCTTTAACTTTTTTAAATTTGAGGTAATTATCTCGTCCATCATTTTCTAATAAATTACCAATCCAGTTTTTATCTTTTTCAATAAAATTTGCGACAAAGAAATCAAGTATTTCATTCTGATTATATTTAGTTGAGAGTTTATGAAAAAAATATCTATCATTTCTTTTTGTAAATGTATCTAGTTTTATATTTACTTTACCATCATAGTCAAAATAATTATAGTCGGTAGTAAAATGTAATTTAACTGCCATATAGACTCTAAAAACATCAAACCCTCCATACATTAGTGCCATTCCTGATGATTTACAGGAACATCAACTTTATCATTATACTTATCATACCATAAACTAGCGATAGCAATGACAATACCAAATCCTATAATACCCCATAGACCTTTGTCTGGTTCTACAATTAATAAATGATGTAATACTTCAACACCATTCATACCTTCTAAAGGGTTTACTTTTTCAGCATTTTGTGTGAGTTTATCCATAAACTCGTCCATTGCTTTTAGTTCACTCATAATATTAATGTGCCTATTATTAATCCTATTATAATACCTTCACACCAAAATGCCCACCTATGTGAACCTCTTGCTGTGTGTTTACATAAAAATTCTTTTGTCCAATTATTCATACAGGTAAAGTGCCACCCTTTTTTTCTTTTAACATTTTAAGGTTGACTGCCTCATTTTTAACTTTTTCTTTTAATGATTTATTGACCATAGAGTTAATTGTTCCTACATCTACATCAATCTCTTTACAATAGTCTATAATAGCATCCATATAAGATGTTCTCTTTTCTTTTACTATTGATTCTATTTTTAAACTAAATTCTTTGCTATTCATATCTTAAATATAACATATTTAGATGAAAAGGTCAAGCGTGGTGTCGTGTGGTTACTCACGCTAGCTTTCACCACACTTCGGCGCCTACCTAACCCCACGGCTAGATATTCTCTAATACTTTTTCTTGTGATCTATTATTTTACACTGGTCCATTATCTATTCCTCATAATTTAATGCCTGTTTCTGTTGCGAGGTACAGGCAAACCCCAAGCAGTTATTATGCTGCTAAAGCGTAACTTTCGTTAGCATTTATAATTTGACATTACGGTGTCAGCGATTAAACTCCAACAAGTTTTAGTAGCAGTCGAATCTGAATCACCCCCTCAAAGCACATTTTTATGTGTTTTAAATTGGTGGAGGTGGGCGGTATCGCACCGCCGTCCTCACTAGTTATTATCTTGTCTTCAACATTTAATTCTTATAATTCTTTTTCTCTTAAACCTTCATTTATTCTTAAATCAAAAGTTCTAAAAACTATACAAGTCTGATTAGGACTTTCAGGTGTTGAAACACCAGCAAAAGTTTGTCCACTATCATTTATATAATATACAACTATATAAACAATTCTACCGTCTGCTGTGCCACCTTCTCTTCCTAAACTCATATTGACAGGAATAAAATTATTATCGGTTGCCCACCTTTGTATTTCATCTGAATATGAACATACAGCAGGTATTTGTTCCCACCAAAAATTGTATTTTTTTATGTCATCAACATCATCATTATTAGCAAACACTATACTTGTCCAAAATAATCCTAGTAGTGCTGTTAGTATTAGTCTTTTCATCTTATCTTTCTTTTTAGATAAGATGGTTATTTAGATGTCGTTATCTTATCTTTGTTAAGTTCTTCGTAATATTTATAAAAGTCTTGTATAGCTTTGCCCAAGTCTTCTTCATAATCTTTTCTATTCTTCTTGTAGCAAGCAACAGAACCATCTTCTCCTGCAAGTAATATTACAATTTGTTCTATGGGTTTTTTAAATATCTCCTCATACATAATTGCATAAGCAGTACATTGTAAAAAGTAATTATCAATCCAACTTTCTTGTCGTTCTTTGTTTGCTGTTTTGAAATCTATTACTGAAAGTTTGCCATTATATTCTGCAACACAATCAACTTGACCTGCAATAGTCAATTTGTGTGAGTACATAATCGCCTCTAACAAATGAATATTGTTTATTTGATCTACATAGGGTTTTAATAATTTAAAAAGTCCTATTGGTAATACACTTCTCTCACTAGGAGTTTCACCTTTTAGATATTGTTCTATTAATGTGTGAGTTGCTTTACCTCGTCTGGCTGCTCGTGCCATTTCCCAATTAGCAGCGCCTTCACCTACATTCTTACGCCATTGGGTCAGTCCCTCTTTTTTTCTGATATTTAATACGGTAGTTACGGAAGGATAGTTCTTACCATCAACTTCGTAAAACCTGTGTCCGTCTATTCTTCTACCTTTAGTTTTAGGTAAAAGGTCTTTGTTTATTTCTTCAAATTTAAATTTACTCATAATATACTAATATAACATTATATTGCCAAAAAGTCAAGCGCTAAATAGACCTGTGTAACATATAATGGTCCACAAGTTTATTGCGATCCTTTACTTGTTCATTGTTAAGAGTTTCAACAGCTCAACTAGGGTCATACGGTTCATATACCGTCTTACCATCATCATTTCTGTATGCTCTTAATACTTGTTTTCTGTTTTCTTCATCATTCTTGTAAGAACAATGGATCCACCCACTATTAGGTTCTTCTGGATTGTGAAATTCCAATATCAATTGGTCAAAATTTAATTTGTCTATGACATATTTTGCTAGTTCAGCATTTGCCAAACCAAATATTTCAAAGTCCGCCGCCTGGCCCTTTGCGTGTTGTGATTTTAAACTTGAACCAATCTTTACGCATAATTCAGGACTACGATAGCCACTTGATACTGATACAACCTTACCATAATGTTCTCTAATAGGTTGTAATATATTTTCACATAGTTTTTTTAAATTATCCATATGATCTTCGCTCGGATTATTACTAATACCGTGTCTGTCTGCCGTTTGACTGGCAGTCATTTCTTTAAGCGAGAAGTTGTTGCTTAACTGCATTTATTTTTTCCTTTGCTTAGTTGCATTTAATTTATCCTTTGCTTGTAGTTTTAATTTCTTCAAGGTTCTTAATTCTGCCCAACTCTTTGGACCTCTCCGTATTTCTCTTTTTTGTTCTGCTTCATTGACATCTTTTTTTAGTTCTTTATGTTTCGCCTTAAGCGACATAAATCACCCCCTTGTAAGTTTTAGTATTTTCTCTATTTGTGCCTTAATAATTGGACCTCTATTTGGCCAATGTATATATGGTTCGTCTGATTTAGATAAATTGTATAAAAAAGGCAATACAATCTTTTCAATATCTTTAAATCTCTTTAGTGTATCTTCGTCTGATATTTCTTTCGTAATGGTATCTTTTTCTGCCACTATCTGCATTATCTCATTCATCATAGACTTAATATCGCCTACATCTGATTTGACTTTTGATAATTCAATGTTTGTTCCTTCTACTACTTTAGGATCAATACTTGGTTTACTTGATTCAGGTTTAGATGTAACTGGAGTAAAACCCCAATCATCCGCTGTATCAAATTCTCGCATATAATCTGGTAAATCTTTTGCCATTATTTTTTCCTATATTTTCTACTTGCTATTCTTTTTTTATTCTTTGTTAATGCTTGTTCTGTTTTAATTTGTTTGATGGATTTCTTACCATATCTAGCGGCAAGTGGACTTGTAGGATGTGCTTCAGCAATCCTAGACATATTTTCTTTCCAACCTTGGTCATTTTTGTGCGTAAGTCCTGAAACTCCTGCAACTATATTTATTGGAACAATAACTTGTGAAATATGATGATTCTTATCTAGGTATTCTTCCATTTCAGATATACTCATCATTTCAGTAAACTCTTTACGAGTTTTTTTGTTGAAAAATGTATATGTTGGCATTTATATTAATATCCAAATAACTATTGCTATAATTAATACCCAAGCAGGTATTTGTTTATATAATATCCAATCAATTACTTTTTTTATTTTAAATGTCATCTAAAGTTTCAATAATTTCTTTATTATCTGCAATTGCTTGTAATTCTTTAGTAACCGTTTCAACTGAATCCATATGCGTTGCAACACCAACTGGATTATTTAAAAATATCTCCACATTTACTTTTGCTTTTGCAATGTTACCTTCAGCGTGTTTCTTAATTGCTTCTTTTATTTTTTCTTTCATTTTTCTTCTCCTTTAATATACGACCATAGTTAGGCCAACCAAATTTATCTGGAGACTCATCTGTATATCTCCAACGAATAACTCCTGTCATAGGATTTCTTTCGTAAATTTTGCCTCGTTCTTTAGTCTTTGACTTCGCCATCTTTTAATCCTGCTGTTAATATTTGTTCTTCTAATTTAGTATAAGGTCTGATCTGTCCTTGTTCTCTTGCTTTTCTTTCATCCCTTTGTCTAAATGATTCTTTCATAGACTCATTTAAATCTTCTTGTTCTTTATCAGCGTGTTCTTTAAAATCATTTTTAAAGACTATTCTATGTTTTACTCCCATAACTCCTCAATTCACTTTGTTAAATTTTATACACAATTGTTTCCAGACACCTGTCCAGAACATTTTACCCCATTTTGATTGTGCTTTGTTCATCATTTTAGAAGCATTATTAATCAATTCATTTTTTCTTTTTTCAGTATAATTCATAATATCTATTCTATCACTTTTTGTCTGTATTGTCAATGTTAGGATTAACTGACTTTATATCAAATTTCTGACATATTGCCTCTATACCTTCACCTTTTAATACTCTACTGACCTTACAATCATAACCAGTTATCTTTGATAACATACGGTCGTCTATGGTCTTCTCACCACTAGCAGCAAGAGATAAATCAACTCCACCTTTGACAAAGGTTATTGTCTTATATGATTCGTATGTACTAGCAGAAGTTCCTACAACAGCAGGTATCGTACCACAACCAGTTAATAGCATAATTACTATACCGATTATAACACCTTTAATAAAAGTGTACCACAATAGTCCATAATCAGATATTCCAGTTTTACTTTTAAACCAAGCAATTCTTCCTTTATGCCACTCTAATATTTTATTCTTTTGGTTTTTCATTCCATTCCATTATCTGATCCATTTTCAATCTTATTTCGTCAGGATCAAGTCCTAAATCTTTCAATTCTTCGGTGCCCATTGTAGCAAAGAAGTCCTCATAATCTCTATTAGTTAAATCTCTCTTACCTAGTTTTCCAAAAAAGTTCTTATAAACTCTTTGCTTATCTCGGTAGTCTTTCGCTCTAGCTTTTGCGTTAACAGCTTCTTTCTGCCAATCTTTTTGCCTTTTATTCGCTTTTGCTTCTTCGTCTTCAATCTTTTTCTTTTCATTTCGCTTATCTCTCCATTGTTTCAATGATATGTTAGCAGCAATTAGAAGTAAAACTGCAAGAGGATCAAATACAAATATTAATACCAGTATAATAATTCTTACAGCAGAATCAAAGTTGTCTTTTGCATTTTCTCCATATATCAATTCAGCAACATATTTAAGAGGTCCTACATCTGCCTCTATCTTTAATTGTGCTATATCTATATCACTTTTTGCATTGGTCAATTTAGCAATCTCATCCATTGCATTTTTAATTTCTGTATTTAAAAAATCTCTTTCTTCTTTCTGCTTTTTTCTTTCTTTAAGACCTCTACTGACATATTCTTTTGCAATATAAACATCTAACGCTTTGTCTAATCTATTAAGAGTATTTTCTGCTCTCTCTATAATTAACTCTTGTTGATCTATTTGCTTATCTATTAATGCTATTTGTACTGCATTATTACCTGTTGGTCTAACTTGATCTAGGTGTGCCTTTGATAGGAAACCAAAGATACCCATTGATGTTATGAATACTAATACAATAATTGCTGTGAATAGATATGCCTTTAATGTTTTAGGTATATTATCATTCCAGTTATTATACAACCAACTGGCGGCAACTAGTTTACCTACTTCTAATGCCGAACCCATTGCAATAATAGGTGTGGCAGCACCAGCAAACAAAGTTGCTAGTCCTATAATAGAATAACCAGCGGCAATTAAAGATATGCTTATCGCTGATATAAATGTTAATATTATTAAAAACATATGTCTATTTAGTTTCTAACTTTTTGATCTTATTAATCATTCTAATCACTCTCTTGTCATAATCTTTTGTTGTTGAAAATGCGTCTAGCGTTTTGATTAATACAATTGAGTCTAATTGTTTATTATTATCTATCATTAATTGTCTTTTGACTCTAAATTCTTTATAAGCAGGATGTTCATTTAATAATCTCATATATTCTTTTACACTATCACACTTACTAGCAAAAATTCTAACACCCCAACCAGGCCACTTCTCTACACCTACTGGTCTTAAATGAGGTACTGACTCGCTAAATGTTCTAATACCGAATAAGTTATTACCTTCTACTGCAAATCTACTTTGACCCCAACCAGACTCTAATGCAGCCTGACCTATAATCATCTCCCAAGGCACTCTCCTGTCTTTAGGTGTTGTGAAATTTATGTAGTCAATACATTTGTGCATTGATCTTACAAATTGAATATCGTCATTGTAAGTAAATTCTGGTTCTCTTAAATCTAAATCTTTTATCTTCTCTAGGTAAAAGTGTTCTAGTTCAGCATTCACTTTTGCCTTTGACCATTTGTTAGGATTAAATGTACCCCAACTAAATGCCATAGCACAGACTAAACCAGATACAAAAAATATCTTCGTGTATAACCACGCCTTGTTCAATACATTGTCCCAATTAATTTTTTTTGGCATAATAATCGTATCCTGTCCATTCCACACCTTCGTGGTCTATAAATGTTTCTAATTTTGATTGATAAAATGTTAAGTCTGGTTCTAACTTTCTAACTTTTTTGAATATAACTGCTGCCTGTTTATTAGTATAGTTATCGTAAATATCTTTTGCCCATTGTCCTGTATAATATAATCTACTTGTACCTGATAAATTTGATGGTTTCATTAAACCTTCCAATTTTAATAATGCCTCACCTACTCTTGCCTTAATATAAGGGTCTAACTCTTTCACTTTCCTCGCCATAATATAATCTCTCTTGTTGTTTATAAATCTAAACCGATTCTATTTAACTTCGGTCTAAAACTATAAAATAATTTGTTGTGGTTACCAGTATCATTCTTATGTAGCATTTGATAAAGGTGGACCATTTCGTGTGCCAGTGTTTCCACAAACTCTTTTTTATTTCTATATGTAGGTAGCATCTGTAAATGAAATTGACAAGTACCTTTGCCTTTCCATTCCCACAATATAACTTGACCATAACACTTTTGCCATTTTAAATCTTTTAATTGTATATCATTAAAAGGTAGCAACACATTTTTAAATATTGTTTTGTTAAGCATAGCAAAATATTTCTTAATATCTTTATAGGTAGTTTTATACTTCCTATTGCTCACAAGGTCACGCTTGAGTACCTTCTTAATCCTCATATTTTTTGTGTTTGGTTTTGCTTTTTTCATCTTTGATACTTTGAATAACTCCCATTGTTATACACGATAAAATTATTACTTGTAATTCCATCGGTGCTTCTAAAAATATTTCTATCATTGACAATCCTTGTCTTTGATCTTACTATCTTTTAGCAATAAACATTTGTGTTGTTTATCTAACTCCAATCTCAAATCTGTCATCACTCTATCCATAATTAAAGGCAAACTCGCCTCAATTATAGGAATAATTTCCAAAGCAAACTTATGTGCTAAATTTTGTAGTTCGCCTTCCAAAATCTTCATCTGATC
>Ga0208411_1002056_pt1 | contig 12640 bp, 9 predicted proteins | sample ETN01SmetaG_4_FD_185793 | JGI IMG/M metagenome (GOLD analysis project Ga0208411, IMG submission 185793) | Marine microbial and viral communities from oxygen minimum zone, Eastern Pacific Ocean - ETNP2014F12-01SV261 (SPAdes) (version 2) | ecosystem: Environmental > Aquatic > Marine > Oceanic ...
TACAAAAACTGGTTTTTTAAATCCATCTGCAATTAGGATAGATGACAGTGTTTTTTCTTCAGCAAATAAAATGAGAGGAATTATCCATAAAAGTATTTTTTTCATATATAAGCTTTCATTTAATAAGTTTTAAAAATTCTTCTTCTGTTAATACTACAACTCCAAGTTTTTTTGCTTTATTTAATTTTGATCCTGCAGCATTTCCTGCGACTACATAGTCTGTATTTTTACTGACTGAGCCGCTTGATTTTCCGCCATGACTTTCAGTTATTGCGTTTGCCTCAGCACGCGAAAATTGGGTTAGGGTCCCAGTAAAAACAATTATTTTATTTTCTAATTTTTTACTATGAAGTTCGAATCCACAATCTAGTTTCACACCTAATTCTAGACAAGACTCTACAACGTCAATATTGGATCTATCTTTCCAAAATCTTGTAATAGTTTCTGCGACTATTGGGCCAACTTCATCAATTTTTTCAAGTACCTCAAAAGTAGCATTAATAAAATCATTAATATTGGCATTAAAGGCTCTTTCAATAACTTTTGATAAATGTGATCCAACATTTCTTATGCCAAGTGCATATACAAATCGATTAAATGATGTTTCTTTACTTGAATCAATTGCGGCAAGAATATTATGGGCAGATTTTTCAGCCATTCTTTCCAAGTTGACCAAATCCTGAAAGGTGAGTTTGAAAATGTCATCAACAGTCTTAACCATTTTATTATCAACCAATTGATTAACAAGTTTTTCTCCAAAACCATCAATATCTAATGCTGATTTTGAAATAAAATGTTCAATCCTTCCTTTAACTTGAGCTGGGCAGGAGAGATTTTGGCACCTTGCGATCGCTTCTCCCTCTGGCCGAAAAACTTCATGTTCACACGATGGACAAACTTTAGGTAAAAAATATTTTACTGAATTGGAAGATCGTTTTCCCTGAATTACTTTTACAATTTCAGGAATTACATCACCAGCACGCTGTATTAATACAGTATCTCCTTTACGAATATCTTTTCGTATAACTTCATCTTGATTATGCAACGTAGCATTAGTAACTATAACACCACCTACATTCACTGGGTTAAGTTTAGCAACAGGTGTGATTGCTCCGGTTCTACCAACCGATGCGATAATATCAGTCACGATTGTTGTAACTTGTTGTGATTTAAATTTTCCAGCTATCGCCCATCGGGGGGATCTACTTCTTGCCCCTAAAACATTACGCTGCTCGTTTTTATTTACCTTGAAGACAGTGCCGTCAATTTCATATGGGAGTGTATTGCGTTTATTTTCAAGATTACTATGATAAACAATCATCTCATCTATATTATTAACTACCTTGACTTCAGGATTTACAGGGAATCCCCAATCTTTAAGTGCTGATAAAAATTCTTTATGTGAGTTGAAGGTTTCACCATTAATCCTACCAGCTTCATAACAGAAAATTGATAGCGGACGTTGAGAAGTAATCTTTGAATCAAGCTGACGAAGACTCCCAGCAGCTGCATTTCTCGGATTAGCAAATGGATCTAGCCCCTCAGCCAAACGAGTTTTATTTAATTGGTCAAAACCAGATTTTGTTATGAATACTTCACCACGAACTTCAAGTAATTGAATTGCATTTCTTTTATTGGTTCTTAATGATAAAGGGATAGATGGAATTGTTTTTAAATTTTGACTAATATTTTCTCCAGTTGTTCCATCCCCTCTAGTAGAACCATGGATGAAAAATCCATTCTCGTATACCAATTCAACTCCTAGCCCATCTAGTTTAGGTTCAGCAATAATAGAAATTTTATCGTTGTTACTAAGTCCCTTTTGTAATCGTTCATAAAATGATCGAAGTTCATTTTCATCCATTGCGTTTTCTAATGAAAGCATTGGTATGCTATGTTGAATTGTACCAAATGATTTTAATGGGGTAATCCCAACTCGTTGAGTTGGGGAATCTTGAGTTACTAGTTCAGGACTTTTTTGCTCTAAATTTTCTAACTCTCTAAATAATTGATCATATTCACTATCAGAAATCAGTGGATCATTTAAAACATAATAACGATAATTGTGATCATTTATTTTATCTCTAAGTGATTGTACTCTGGGTATTTTATCGCTCAATTTTTTATCTCTGATCGTTTTTTATAATATTCTGCTGGATCTAACAAATATTTTGTAATTGGAACCAAAGTTCCTGAGCTATCAACGGGCGTGGCATACATTGAACCATTATTAAGTGAAACTGTAAAAAAGTATGTTATATAAACTGCGGGGGTTTTTTTAGGATTAAAACGAAAAACATAGCGTTTTTCATTCTGCTCAAATAAATGTTCGATGTACCTTGGGGCTGCGTCAGTTCTATAAAATAAACTTACTTGTCTTATATCTTCCTTTGGAAAATCGGTAAAAACTTCTAATTCAAATATTTTAGAATTAATTAAAACACGTGAAGGATGGTGAAAAACCTTTGGTGTAAATGAAAAAGCAGGTAGTTTAAAATCTAATGTGTCAATTTGTTGAGAAGATATTGAAATACAAAGGAATAGACCATATAGTAGTAAAAATCGTTTAATAATCAATCCTCTAAGTGGATGTGAACTTGATACATTTTTTATACCAATGATCATAATTAACTTGTTTTCTAATCATATAATCAGCTGTGCAGCGAGCATTTGCTTCGCAAATATCTGAAGTTTTACCACGTACATCATAATGCATAACTACGACATACTTTTTGAATGGTTTTTTTGCATATTGTCCCATATTAGCTAATGCAGATACTGCAAAACTTAGGTCATCACTCGAACGATTTCTATCAGCAAGAATTTCGACGTAATACGTCCGTTCGCCATCTTTAGTATAAATTTTTAATCCGGTAAGTTTTGGAGCAGAATGATTTCTTTTGAAATACTGTGGCGTCATTGCTGCAATCTGTTGATCAGTAAATTTTGGTTTTGCCATTAAAGTTGAGGTGATAGCCATTAATGCTATTATTAGGTATTTCATGAACGCTTCCTTTTTTTAGATATGAAAATTAAGACTAATAAAACGACCAAAGCACTTGCTACAACCATTCTTTGAATATTGGTTTTATAATAAACCACTGATGCAGCTTCTATGACATAATCGTCATTAAGAAAATCTTGAGTACTGAAAGACCACCAAAGTGTATCATTCGATGTAGAATCCGCATTTGAATGTGCTATTCTTCCAGGTAATATGCAGGCAAATTTATATGTATCGTCGTTTAAGCTAACAGTAATATTGGCTTCCTCGATATATGGAGCCATGGCTTTAATACAGTCAGAAACATAATTCTGTGGCAATAAGTTTTCAAATGGTCTAAAGTTTGTTATAATTAAAGACTGAGGGATAACGAATTTATTTTTTTCAATGTTAGATGAAGAATTTAAAATCCCAAATAAATTTCCTTCTTCTTCAGCTTTATAGAAAACACCCTTAAAATGATTAAGGATTCTTTCTCGGGTTAAATCTTTTATGGAGTATTTATTTTGGAGATCTTGCATACCCATTTTTAAACAATACATGATAATTTCTGTTTCTATTAATAAATCAATAGAATCTGAAGAAGCATTAAACATGACTTTAGCTAATAATGGATATTTTTGTTGGACTTTTCGTCCAGAAAAAACTTTCAATAATTCATAAGACGTAGAAAAAGCACTTTCTTGTTTATTAACGATAATCGGATGACGTTGTACTCCGAGGCCTTCTTGAATAGGATGGAAAATTGTTGCGCCTGCTAATATAGCTTCAGAATTAGCTACATAAATTGAATCACCTCCATCTTGGCTATTGGTCTTGGAAGTTTTATAGAGCCAAGGATCTCTATTAGGTATTGGAAAATCTAGATCATAAATATCTTCTTTGTCACCTTTGGATTGAAATTTCATATGATAATTTCCATCTTGAAAAACATTAACGGTTATTAATGTTTCAACACATTGCAGTGCAGAAAAAGATATTACAAGGAGTATAATTAGGTGATATTTCCTCATAGGAGAATTTAAGTGATTAGGTAATGGTGCAAAAACAAAAAGGGCTGATCAAGCAGCCCTTTTTATATAACAATTATTAATGATAGTAGTTAATTAAAATGTCATTCTAAGTGATGATTGTATATTTCGAATAATTAATAATGCATCAGCACCTGTTACATCGCCAGTGGGATTAAATCGATTTGTCATCATATCAACTTCCATGATACCTCTTTCAGTACATATAGCCATTGCATTATATGCGAAATGACTCGCGGGGACATCGCTAAAACGACTCTGACCTTCGCCAAAGTATTTCGTTTCTAAACTTTCATCTCTAGTTGCTACTACCAATAATCTTTGAACAGCTAAAGCGTAATTTGCACGATTAATATCATCATCTGGGTAAAAATTTCCATCGGGCTCTACATTCATGATTCCGTAGCGAATCATATCTTTAATCCATGTTTCTGCCCAGTGATCTCTTGAATCAATTGGCACAGTAATAGCTGCAGTTTGGTTTGCTTGAGAAGGTGTTTGGAATCCACTGTTTTGTACTGGCATTCTATCAAACAATACACCTATCTTTAATTCTTCTGCGAATAGTACAGCTAAATCTGCTCTGTTTATACGTTCTTTTAAAGCGACTTTTTTACCACCAGGCGTTCCGGGCATCGCGCGGACAATCTTTTGAGATAATTTCCATTTAGCATCTGCTTTCCCTGAAAAATCCCCTCTTTTTTCAACTACAGAGCGAAAATAATTTTCTGCTTCACTAAATTGATAATTGTATAAATGAGCTACACCAAACCAGTATTGAGAACCTTCATGCTCTTTATCACGTTTTAGTGCTTTTTTAAGATAATCTTCAGCACGCTTAAACCATCTTTTCTCCGAAGATCGCATTGTGATCCAAACTTGTCCACTTAGAGATAAAGCTTCTGGGTCTTTACTGCCACGACTTGCACACTTTGATGCAAAATCTTTAGCATCTTTATTATTACCTAAATATGCATGAGCTAGTCCAAGGCCACCATAGCCTAGAGCAAATTTTTTATCTAAATCAACTGATCTTTGAAAAGATTTCATGGCTTGTTGATAGTCACCATTATCAACAGCGCGCATACCAGCTTTATAATGATATTCAGGTGTATCAACATCACTTTCTGGCTTTGTAGAGCAAGAGCTCAGAAAGATTAGCATAATTATAGAGATTAACGAACCATATTTTTTCAGCATAACCAATTCCTTAAAAAGTTTATATAGCTTGAATATAACTTGAAACAACCATACATGAAAACAAGGGGAATTACTTGAATTAAGCAAATTGATCTGAATCACATCATTCGAGGATATATATTGCTTAACTTTAGTTAATTGAATAATTTACAATGTAACCCTTCACTAAGAATAAAACGGATCAATATGATTAAAACAATGATTAAAGGGCTATTGGCTTTATCATTATCACTTGTGTCTTTTATTTCTGCACAAGCCCAAACTGCAACAGGGGTGGGATATGGTTTAACCAAGGATGCAGCAATTGAGCAGGCAAAAAGAGATGCTGTGGAACAAGGCCTAGGTGCGTATATGACTTCTACCACGACGGTAACTGCTACTTCTATCGAAGACAATATTTATTCTAAAGCCCAAGGGTTTGTGAAATCTTTTAAGGTAGTTAAAGAAAGTAAAGGCCCAGATGGTAATTTTGAAATTACGATCGAGGCAAAAGTAACTGATATGATAGATCAGGTCATGGCGGATGAAGCTGCGCTTCAAACCCTACTTAATGGTATGAATAGACCAAGAATCATCTTTTTAGTTAAAGAAGAAAATTTAATTGATAATACCCCTACTAATTTTGCAGAAACTAAATTGCTATCAATGTTTTATGAAAAAGGATTTGATGTTGTTGACCGTGAACTTGTTCAAGCTTTAAAAGGAAATCAAGATTATGGTCAGGCTTTAGAAGGTAATGTAGCTGCGGCTGCAAAAATTGCAGCACAATTAGGTGCAGAGGTAATTGTGATTGGAACTGCAAAAATTTCATCTGGCGGGATGGTATATAATATGCATTCAGGTCAAGCTGATATTAATGGGAAGATTGTTAGGGCTGATACAGGAGAAATTCTTGCTGTTGTTCCACAAGCAAGAGGTAAAAAAGTTCACATTTCTCCAACCACTTCAGGCGTAAATGCTGCTAATGATGGTGCAGAAAAATTAGGTAATAATATTATTTCACAGTTGATTACTAAATGGAGTACTCAGCAGTCTAATTTTATTAAAGTCTATATTGTTTTAAAAGGTGCCGATTTTATGTCTTATATGACATTTGAATCTTTTTTAAAGGCACAGACTGTTTCCGGGATTAGGAATGCTTATGCTAAAAGTTTGAATGAAGGTGTAGCTGAATATGAAGTTGAATTTGAAGGAAAGTCGCAGGCCTTAGCTATGGGTTTAGCGCAAACAAGCCCAGATGGTTTGAATTTTAAAGTTACAGGTTTAACAGGTAATCGTATAACTGCAGAAGTTGTACAATAATGAGGAATTTTATGAAAAAAATGATTGGGCTTTCAATTTTTATATTTAGTATTACTTTTTCTCAAGGTGTTGTAACTCAATTAGATAATGGAAGCGTTGATTATTCTGCGCAGGCCATTAATGCTGTTGGGATTGGTTTTGTTCCAACCAATGCTGTTAATGCTGGTCAAGCGCGTAGAATGGCACTCCGGATAGCTAAACAAGATGCTTTGAGACAGTTGATTGAGATTGTAAATGGGGTAACTCTTACAAGTGAGACCACGATGAGTGGTGCTATGGTTGATGATGTTATTAATACAAAGGTTAGAGGTTTTATAAGAGGTGCTCGTCAGGTTGGTCAACCCAAATATTTAAGTGATACGTCAGTTGAAGTTGAGTTTACGGTTCCCATGAGTGGTATTTCAGATATAATGTTACCACCACTTACTGTAGCAGCAGCACCTGTCAATAATACAGGTGTAGGTGGAACCGTTGTAGCACCTACCGCTGCCTCAGGCGGAGTTTCCGGATTAATTATTGATGCTCGAGGTTTAAAGGCGCGTCCAGCGATGGCTCCAAGAATTCTTGATCAAAATGGCAATGCTGTTTATGGGCCAGGTAAGTATGATCGCAAATATGCTGTAAGCAATGGGGTAGCTGGATACTCTAAAACATTGGAAGCTGCTCAAAAAGATCCAAGAGTGTCAGGTAATCCTCTTGTTATCAAAGGTGTTGCAATATCAGGGACAAATCGTACGGATATAATCGTTAGTAATTCGGATGTATCACGTATTGATATAGCAAATCGGAATGGCAATGTTTTGAATGATTGCCGAGTATTAATTCTTTTAGACTAATATATAAAAAATAAGGATGCGGATAGAAATGAAAATGATTCCACAATTATTAATAATATTGTTAAGCGGCGTACTGTTTGCTCAAGATGCTGAGAAAAAGGATTTAGAAGTTGGAGATGAAGCGCCAACTTGGGCCCTTATGTATGCCCCGGGGAAATTTGAGTTTTTAAGAAATTGGTCAGAGGTTAAAATTGATCCAAAGACAGGCAAAGAAAAAAAATTAAGGTTAAATGTTTCCCAACCTGATCGTCATGCTGTTGTTATGAGTTTTTTTGCTACCTGGTGTAAGCCTTGCATGAAAGAATTGCCGATACTTGAGGAAGTTTATCAAGAATATAAAGATGAACGCGTCAAGTTTTTTCTTATAGATATTACTGAGGCAACCAGAAGTAATCCGGGCACAGTATATGGCATGAGCTATAAAGATGTTCCAGTGGCGGGACCATTTTTAAAGAAAAAAGGTGTAACGATGCAGATTTTATTCGATAATCGGGGAACAGCTATGAAGCGTTATAATGCGCAAACGCTACCGAGGTTATTTATGGTAGATGGCTATCGCAATGTTACATTTAAAAAGCGAGGATTCCCAGATGGAGAAGGTGCGGATGAGAAATTTAAAAAAGATATATCGTCAGAAATCGAACGATTACTTGGCGAGTTACCTCCATCTAAAAAATAATTTCAATTAATGTGATGCAAAACATAGTTTTATGAAAATTCAAAGTTTAATATTATCATCCATATAATGATTAAATCAGTAAAAATAACATTTATTTTATTATCAACTCTTTTATGGGGGCAGACTAACCAGTTAACCTCCGAAACATCTGCTCAACTAGCAGCTGGTAAGGAAACAGTCGCTATTCTTGATTTTGAGGGTAGAGGCATTAACCAGATGGAGGCTCAGACCTTAACAGATCGTCTAATGAGCGAGATGGTTAATACGAATGCTGTCATTATGGTTGAACGTAATCAGATGGAAGAGATAATGAATGAACAAGGGTTTCAGCAATCAGGTTGTACTACCTCTGAATGTGCCGCGGAAGTTGGTGCCTTGTTAGGTGTGCAAAATATGGTATCTGGTTCGTTTGGTAAATTGGGAAATTCATATACAATTGATGCAAAATTATTTTCGGTTTCTACAGGAGGAACGATCAGATCGGTTAGTAAAACATATAAAGGTGAAGTTGATGGACTGTTAACCATTATTGAAATTGTAGCTTGGGAGCTAGTTGGCCTTAAGGCCCCTGCAGATAAGTTAGCCAAGCTTGCATCAGCAGATCCATCACAAGCAGCGGCAGTTAAAAAAGAGCGAAAGCCAATGGGTAGAATGACAAAGTTCACATTACTCTTGATTGGTCTTGGAGGTGGTGCATATGCGGCAGGTTTATTTGATCCAGTTCCTGTCCCGTTACCTGAGGCGCCGACTCTACCAAATTAATATTGAGAATCATGAAAATAAAATTGCTTAAAAAATATACTTTATTTCTTTTTACCCTCGCAATTGGACTTAGCCAATCTTACGTGGTTAATCTGGATGGAAGTAATGACTATATGTCAGTTTCTGCATCTGATAATGCCAGCACAAAATTAACGGGACAATTTTCAGTTTCAACTTGGGTCTTGCTTGAAGGGTCAAGTAGACAGCAAATAATTTATAATGATGGTTTTGAATTGGAGTGGATGGGAACGGGTTATAACTATTTTAGAATGCAGCCTGGCGGTGTCAATTCAGTTTCTAATATGCATAAGAATCAGTGGCATCACGTTGTGATGACCCGTAATAGTTCGAATAGCATCCAGATATATGTTAATGGTCAAAAATCAAGTAATTATGTATCCAACTCAAATACATTTGATGATGTTTTATATTTAGGAAAAGATCCAGACAATGGTCAATATCTTGATGGAAATATCAATGAAGTTGCTATCTGGGCTACAGAGTTAAATGCCAATCAGATTGATTCTTTATATAATGATGGTATTCCTTTAGCTGCCTCCAATGTATTAGGGGCGGTATCAGCACTTAAATCCTACTGGAAACTTGAACAGTCTACTGGGACATCTGCCACAAATGCCGTTGCTAATGCTGCTTCTTTAACCCTTTATAATAGTCCTTCATGGGCAAAGTCTAAGCATTCTCCCGTGCCTTCAATGTTATATAATATTCGATCAGGATCAAATAGTTCATATCCCCAAAACTTTTTTGAATATAACGGAAAAATTTATTTTAAAGGCGATGATGGAAGTAAAGGATATGAAATGTTTGAGTATGATCCAGGTGTCGCCGCGAGCTCAACTAATCCTAAACGTATTTCTGATTTAAAAAGTGGCTCAGGAAGCGGTGTGTCATGGACTGAGAATTGGATTATCTATAATAATAAACTGATGTTTGTTGGTAATGATGGAACATATGGAGATGAGATGTTTAGTTATGATGGAACAAACTTTACTAGAATTACCGATATTTATTCAGGGTCGCAGAGTTCTAGCCCTAATAGTTTTACAATTTATAATGACAAGCTTTATTTTTCTGCTTATAACAGTACCTATGGAACAGAGCTCTATGTATATGATGGAACAAACGTTACTTTAGTTAAAGATAATGCATCGGGTTCCCAAAGTGGTTTTGGGTGGGGCAAAATGGTTGTTTATAATAATAAACTTTATTTTGTCGGCTATGCTACATCCACTGGCTATGAATTATATTCTTATGATGGGACAGATATTAGTCTTGTTAAAGACATTAATGCAGGTACCTATACGTCTGGCTCAAATACGTACCCCAATAATAGTTACCCTCAAGGTTTTATAGTTTATGATAATAAGCTGTTTTTTAATGCTGAGGATAAAACAATTGGTGGTGAATTATTTTACTACGATGGGACCAATGTAGTAGGGACAGATCTCTATACGGGTTCTACGACCAGTGGTAGTAGTACCTATTTGAATGGTAGCTATCCATATAATCTTACAGTATATAAAGATACATTATATTTTAGTGCTCAAGGTAGTGCTACTTCTGGAAACGAATTATATGGGTATGATTCATCAAAAGGCATCCGGCTTATCAAAGATATATCCCCAGGGACGTACACTTCAGGATCAAATACATATGGTAATAGCAGTAGCCCATATCAATTAACCGTTTTTGATAATAAACTATATTTCAGTGCTAACGATGGTTATAATGTACAAGGCTCTGCAGGCTCGGAGTTATGGTACTATGACGGGAATAATGTGGCTAGAGCAGCAGATATTCAGCCAGGCTCAAACTCAGGTTCTCCTTATTATATGACTGCCGTTGCAGATAAAATGTATTTTAGAGCATACACAACGTCTGCAGGATATGAACCCTATGTTTTAATTTCGAAAGATCCAATGCCATCTATTGCGAGCGTCACCTCTACAACATCGGATGATACTTATAAGCTTGGTGATGCGATTAATATCACCATCAATTTTTCAGAAGCTGTCACGCTTTCAAGTGGCGGCAGTGTTACGGTTACTTTGGAAACAGGTTCCACTGATCGTTCAGTAACCATTAGTTCTATTTCAGGTGCAACTAGCGCCACAGCATCCTATACGGTTCAATCCGGGGATGTGAGTTCGGACTTAAATGTTAAATCCGTCACTGTTTCTGGAACCTTATCTGATCAAAGTAGCCAAATAATGGAAGACTTTTCAATCGGATCAAACCTGGCCAGCTCAAAGGCCATTGTTGTTGATGGTTTGCTACCAACAGTTGCAAGTATAAAAAGTACTTCTTCGAATACAACCTATGGTACTGGTGGAGAGATTAATATAACAGTTAATTTTACTGAAGCTGTCACGATTTCAAGTAGTGGTTCTGTAGTTGTGACTTTAGAAACTGGTAGCACTGATCGTACGGTAAGCATCACATCGGTTAGTAATGCAACTTCTGCAACAGGTACATACACAGTACAAAGTGGTGACGCCTCAAGTGATTTAGCTGTTAATAGTATCGCACTTTCGAGTGGTGCCACTTTAAAAGATGCTGCCGGGAATGCGATGAGTGATTTTTCTGTGCCTGCCGATAGTAATTTGAGCAATTTTAATGATATTGTTATTAATACTTCAAAACCGGGTGTTCCAACTGGACTTGTGGTCAATAGCAACTATGGTTCGGTTGGTCTATCATGGAATGCTGTTAGTGGTGCAGCAAAGTATCAAGTATATCGAAGTGAGACTACCAGTGATTTTTCTGTTTTAAATAATAATGTTTCAACTAATTCTTATAAAGATGAGCCATCAAGCGTTAAGCGATATTATTATTATGTTATAACTACCAATAACCTTGGAGATAGTAGTCCATCAGACACATTGCATGGCTATCCATCAAAAATTTGGTATGTTGAAATGGGGGGAAGTGATAGCAACGATGGAAAGAGTAAAGTCACTGCATTTAAAACCATTGAACAAGCAGTGAAAACGAATAGCGGGACTATGGTGAGTGGTGACACAATTTATGTAGGTCCTAGTTGGACAGATACAAGCTTAACATATAATACGGCAAGAAATTATAAACCGGACGATGAAACAAAAGCACAGTATTATGATTTTGGAGGTATTTCAGGTGGGATTGATCCCGGTCATTCTAAAGCTTTTGTTTTAATTGGTACTTCCGGTGCGAAGAAAACCATTTTTAATGCAGAAGGAAGAAATAGACATTTTAAGTTTGACAATGGTGAGTCTTCTTCGACAAAAATTATTGGGGTAACTTTTTTCAATGGCAATCAAAAAAGCAATGATTGGCCCGGCGGTGGATCAATTAAAATTACCAATTCAGGGACAAATCTGGCATTTATTGATTGTGTTTTTGATAGCAATCGAGTTGAAGGTGACTATCAAGGGGGAGCATTAGCAATTGCCGATCAAGCAACACCTTCTTTTAAAGGCTGCGAATTTAGAAATAATTGGGTGAATGATTCTGATTATAGCTCAGAAGGGGGTGCAGTATTTATTAATACACCAAATAGTGCTTCTGATCTTGCTAATACCATTGTTTTTTCAGAAACCAAGTTTATTGGAAATTATTCAATGGCGAAACAAGGTGCGAATGGCGGTGCCGTTCGGGCTGGGAGAAACACGGTCTTTGAAAATTGTCTATTTTTAAAGAATGGTGCCATTGCAGGCAATGGAGAAAATTCGAGCTCATGGCAAAGCGCTGAAGGTGGTGCAATCTATAGTGCAGGTGGCTGGAGCACTTCAGGGGTAACAACAGTTATTGCTAACTGTACTTTTGA
>Ga0208411_1002058_pt1 | contig 12638 bp, 9 predicted proteins | sample ETN01SmetaG_4_FD_185793 | JGI IMG/M metagenome (GOLD analysis project Ga0208411, IMG submission 185793) | Marine microbial and viral communities from oxygen minimum zone, Eastern Pacific Ocean - ETNP2014F12-01SV261 (SPAdes) (version 2) | ecosystem: Environmental > Aquatic > Marine > Oceanic ...
CCACCTCGGCCTGGAAGCGCCGGCGCAGGGTGTTGTAAAGCCGCTTGTCGCCGGCGAGAAAGCGCGATTCAACCAGGGTGGTGCGGATAACCAGATCGGCTTTCGCGGTGCGCATACATTCATTTAAGGAGCGGGTGGCATGCCCTACCTTCAGGCCCAAATCCCACAGGATATAGAGAATGTATTCCACCACCTTTTCCCGGTGGGAGGTCTCGGCCTTTGGCAGCAGGAACAACAGGTCGATGTCGGAAAAGGGTGCCAGTTCAGCGCGGCCATAGCCACCCACGGCCACCACGGTTAAACGTTCTTCCGCCGCCGACGGGTCAAGGGGAAAGAGATCGTTCTCTGTGAATTCCAGGATGACATGGATGATCTGGTCCATGAGAAAGGTCTGAGCATGAACCGTTTCCAGCCCGTCCGCACCCTCGGCGAAACGGTAGCGGATGGCCTCGCTGCCCGCGGCCAGCACTTCCTTGAGGTGATCAAGCAGGCGGGCGCGCAGAACGGCATCGGTGATTCCTCTTTCTTTCTTCAGGCCGAAAAGAAATGCCCCCACCCTGCGGCGGTCGAAAATCTCGCGTTGCCGGGGCACATCATAGAGTCCACCCTGCTTCCCAGCCTTGGCGTCACCCCGTGCGGATTTGGATGCGGCGCCGTCCGGCGCGGGCGGAGCCGAATCGCGGGTGGCCTGTTTCTCTCTTGCGGTTTTGCACGAATCCCTAGCAGAGGGTGTCTTGTCATAATCTGCGTCCATATGTGCCAAATGCCCCCGATTTTCCTGTAATGCAAGCTTCCCTCATATGCAGCGTCTATATAATACCTATAGTGTTGAAGTGGCAGGAAGGGTGGCAAGGAAAATGGATGACGAGGAATTCAAACGGCGGCTGGAAGAGTTGATCGAGGACCGCCACAGCGGCGCTAGCGAACTGGCGCGGCTGGGTCTCGAGATCGCCGCCCAGTGCGCGCAATCCGCCGAGGTTAAAAAGACCATCGAGCTGCGGCATTGCCTGGCGGAACGGGCCGAAGCCCTGGGCGCTGCTCGCCCCAGCATGTCTCCATTGAAAAACCTGATGGAGGAATGGAAGGAAAGCCTGGAGGTTTTGCCCGATGAGGTGAGCGAGGCGCGTGTCACGGCGACCGAAAACGCCATGCACTTAGCGGAACAGTCAACCAAGGCAAGTTTCGAGGCTGCGGCGCTAACCAGCGCCCTGGTGGGCGATAACAAGACTATCATTACCCACAGCTTCAGCTCCACCGTTCTCGAAGTCTTCCACCTTCTGAAAAACCGCAGCGTACGAGCCATCGTGCCCGAATCCCGGCCCCTGTGCGAAGGCGGCGACCTGGCCGAACACCTGAGCCAGTGGGACATCCCCACCACCTATATCACCGATGCCCAGGTCGGCCTGTTCGCGGCCCGCGCCGATGTGGCCATCGTCGGTGCCGACACCCTGTTGGCCGACGGCAGTACCATAAACAAGGCGGGAACCTCGCTTTTGGCCATGGCCGCCCATGCCGAGAAGGTGCCGTTTTATGTCTGTTGCGAGAGTTTCAAGCTATGCCAGCAGGAAGAACCGCCCGCGCTGGAAGAAATGAGTCCGGCGGAACTGAGCACGACCCAGTGGCCCGGCGTCAGCGTCAGCAATATCTATTTCGATATCACCCCGGCCCACCTTATCACCGGCTGGTGCACCGAACGCGGGGCCCCAGACCCCGGAATCGGAGAAAAATAATAAAAAGACCCTGGAATCGGGGATAAAAAATAAAAGACTCGGAAATCGAAAACGTTCCGCAGTCTGAATAAATGCCGGGCTAAGGTTCTTCCGCCATCAGTTCTTTCAACCGATAGAGAAGCTCCATGGCCTCCTTTGGCGAGAGATGGTCGGGGTTGACCTTGTCCAGCGCCACTTCCAATACCGATGGAGATAGTACGGGGGCGGTGTCGGTGGTGGCCGGCGCCGCCGAGAACAGCGGCAGATCGTCGGCAAGCCGGTTCAGCGCCCCGCTCTGTTCCCCCTGCTCGAGGGTTCCCAACACCTGGCGGGCACGGGTGACCACGGCCGGCGGCAGGCCCGCCAGCTCGGCCACATGGATGCCGTAGGAGCCTTTCGCCACGCCCGGCGCCACCTCGTGCAGGAACACCACCTCACCCTGCCAGTCCTTGACCCGCATGGTATGCAGACAAAGCGCCTTCAGCGACGACGCCAGCGCGGTAAGTTCGTGATAATGGGTGGCGAACAGCGTCCGCGCACCGTTGATGTCGTGCAAGTGCTCGACGCAGGCCCAGGCGATGGAGAGGCCGTCATAGGTGGCGGTGCCGCGGCCGATTTCATCCAGAATCACCAGGCTGCGCGGCCCAGCACGGTGGAGAATGGCCGCCGTTTCCACCATTTCCACCATGAAGGTGGAGCGCCCCCGCGCCAGATCGTCTGCCGCCCCCACCCGCGAGAAAAGACGGTCCACCACGCCCATGCGCGCGCTTTCCGCTGGCACGAAGAGACCAGCATGGGCCATCACCGCGATCAACGCATTCTGTCGCAGGAACGTGCTTTTACCAGCCATGTTGGGGCCTGTGAGTAGCCACAGGCGTTTTGCTTGCGCCAAGTCGCAGTCATTGGGGACGAAAGGCGCGGCAGTCTCGGTTTCCAGGGCCGCTTCCACCACCGGATGGCGCCCAGATTTTATTTCGAAATCGAAACTATCATCCACCTGGGGCCGACAATAGCGCCTGATCACGGTCATTTCGCCGTTGGCGGTGGCCACATCGAGACCCGCCAGCGCGGCCGCGGTGCTGGCAACAGGCTCGGCGTGGGCCGTCACCTCGCCTACCAGATCCTCGAACAGTGCAATCTCCAGCGCCAGGGCCTTGTCGGCGGCGCTGGTGATGCGGCTTTCGAGATCAGCCAGTTCGGTGGTGGTATAGCGGGTGGCCGAGGTCATGGTCTGGCGGTGGATGAAAGGGCTTTCGGGACCCTCAGGCATTTTCCCTCCCTGGGTTGCTGTGACCTCCACGAAATAGCCCAAAACGTTGTTGTGCCGGACTTTCAGCGAGGCAATACCCGTCTCTTCGCCATAACGGCCCTGCAGGGCGGCGATAAGGCGTTTCGATTCATCGCGCAGGGTGCGCAACTCGTCCAGTTCGGGGGCATAGCCCGGGGCAATAAAGCCGCCGTCGCGCACGCCCAGCGGCAATTCCGCAGCCAGCGCGCGGCCCAGCCTTTCGATGAGCACGCCATGGCCACCACCGGACCCGGACTTGGCCCCGGGCGCAAGACTGGACGCCAATTCCGAAATTCCCTGCGGCGTTTCGGCAGCGGCTTCAGCAAGCAGACCATAGAGTTCCCGCGCCGCCTCCAGAGCCTCTCGGATGGCCGCCAGATCGCGCGGGCCACCGCGCCCTAACGTGAGTCTAGAGAGCGCCCGTTCCATATCCGGGCAATGCCGCAAGACCTCCCGTATCCGGCCCCGCAGATCGCCGTTCTCGACAAAAAAACCCACCATGTGGAGACGCCGGGCGATGGCCGCAACGTCTGTCAGCGGAGCGGTGAGATGGGCGGCGAGAAGACGCGCCCCAGCCCCGGTCAGGGTTGCGTCCACGGTATGCAGGAGGCTGCCGTCCCTGGCTCCCGACAGGGTCTGGAACAATTCCAGATTACGCATGGTGGCGGGATCAACCTCTAGCACCGACCCGCAGGCAAACGGCTGCGGCGGGGCGAGACGGGGCAGGCGTCCTTTCTGGGTCAGCTCCACATAGTCCACCACCGCGCCGGCCGCTGAAAGCCCGGCCCGTGAAAAGGCCCCAAAGGCATCCAGCGCCTTGACCCCGTAGAGGTTTTCTAAGCGCCGTTTCGCCCCGGTGCTGTCGAAACGGCTGTCGGCCAGGGGGGTCAGCACATCCTTCCATTCATTGAAGAGTTCATAGAGTTCGGGGACGCTGAGAAGCCGTTCGCAGACTAGCAGTTCCTTCGGTTCGAACCGTGCCAGGGCGGCGGCGAACTCTGCCCGCGCCACGTCTTGAACCCGGAAGTCTCCGGTGGAAATATCAAGCCAAGCCAGCGCCGCCTCGCCCTTCACCTCGGCCAGCGCCGCCAGGTAATTATGGGAGCGCGCATCGAGCAGTGTATCCTCGGTCAACGTGCCCGCCGTCACCACCCGCACCACATCACGCCGCACCAGCGCCTTGCCGCCGCGTTTGCGGGCGGCCGCCGGGTCTTCGGTCTGTTCTGCCACCGCCACCTTGAAGCCCTTGCGGATCAGCTTGGCGAGGTAGGAGTCGTGGCTGTGCACCGGCACACCGCACATGGGGATGTCCTCGCCCTCGTGCTTGCCGCGCCGGGTCAGCGTGATATCCAGGGCCGCCGCCGCGGCCACGGCGTCATCAAAAAAAAGCTCGTAGAAATCCCCCATGCGGTAGAACAGCAGACATCCGGGATGGGCCTGCTTGATATGGAAATATTGTTCCATCATAGGCGTCACGGACGTCCTGTCCTTTCGCCCCTTTACTTTTTTAGAGCTTTTTTTGAGGCCTTTTTCGGGTTTGTCCGGGGGTGAATCGTTTCCTGCTTTTTTCCCTTCCTTGACCCCCACGGGAGCAGCCTCGCCCCCCCGGACAGGAGGTGCGGGCGGGTTCTTCGATGGTGTCTCTGGCGTCAATTCGCTCATGAGCCGGTTCGCTGGCGGGCGGGGCGGGAAAAGCTTGGCAAAGGGGTAAAGACACCAGAAATTAGCATGGAGAAAAGGCCAAGGCTACGAACAAGACTAGGATTCCCTTCCCGCATACGGCAACATGACCTGCAAGCTCCTTTTGTCCATGCCATTTTTGACCAAAGAAAAAGTATTTGTGAGCGACACCGCCCCATGACCCGGCCCAAGGTGCCATTCGCAGTGTTGTTTTCCGTCGTCACCGCGTTGATGGCGCCGGTGGTGATTGTGCTCTTGCTGTTCGTCAGCCTCGGCGCCCTGGAAAGCGGCCCAGCCTGGTTCGCCGCCGTCGTTCTGGCGCTGGCGCTGGGCGGGATCGTGCGGCCCCATCTGGCCGATCTGCTGGCCTTGCGTGAATATGGCGGCGAGGAATCACGGCGCGGCCACAGGGATCCCCCGGCCCTGACCTTTCCCACCGCCGCGGTGGACCTGGATGCGACATTTGCCAGGCTCGACCGAATGTGGAACCGCGACCATAAGGAACTGACCGAGTCGGTGAAGGTTCTGAAAACCATCCTCGACCGTCTTCCCGATCCGCTTTTCATGCTCACGACCGACCGCCAAATTCTGCGTTCCAACCGCGCCGCGCACAGCCTTTTAGGAAGCCCGCCTGAAGGCCGGAACTTGGCCGCCATGTTGCGAAATCCCGATGTTCTGGAGACAGTGGACGCCGTACTTGCCGGCCCCTCGGGGCGCGAGGGTGGGAAGGGAAGGGCAGTGGAGTTTTCCCTGCCGGTGCCCATTTCTCGTTCTTTCCGGGCCTGGATCGAGCCTCTTCCCGAACCCGCCAGTGACGGCACCGTGGCTATTCTTACCCTCTATGACCAGAGTGTGGAAAAACGCACCAAACAATTGCAGGCGGATTTTATCGCCAATGCCAGCCACGAGTTGAAAACGCCTCTGTCCATGCTTTCAGGCTATATCGAGACCATGCGCGGAACCGCGCGGGACGACGAAAAGGCGCGGGAAAAGTTCCTCGCCACCATGGCCGAACAGGCTGGCCGCATGGGCCGTCTGGTAGATGACTTGTTGATCTTGTCACGCATTGAGCTTCAGGAACACATGGCGCCCACTAAGACCGTGGACCTGGACCATGTCCTTCATGGCATCGCCGATATGCTGGCCCCGGCCGTGGAATCCAGAAAACAGACCATCGAGTTTGACCTGTCCGAGCAGCCCTTCGTGGTCGGGGACGGCGACCAGCTGATCCAGGTCTTTCTCAATCTCATGGATAATGCCGTCAAATACGGTGGTGACGGGTCCATCATCGAAGTTGTGGTGCGTCCCGAACAGCGCGACGGCCGCGACCACCTCGCCATCAGCGTCATCGACCAGGGCCTGGGCATCAATCCCGAACAGATGCCGCGCCTGACCGAGCGCTTCTACCGCACCGATGCCGCGCGGTCGCGGGAACTGGGCGGCACCGGGCTGGGTCTGGCCATCGTCAAGCACATCGTGACCCGCCATCAGGGCGATCTAGCCATCACCAGTACGCCTGGCGAAGGCAGCAAGTTTACCGTCTTTCTGCCCGTCGCTCCGGACACAGGGGCCTAGTCCCGGCCCCTTCCTTTACACCTCTGGAAGGCCGTTTCCGCCCGCCGGCTTCACCCCAAAATCCGCTGTAATAAAACTGTCACACGACTGGCATATGATGCCCGCCATTATGAGAAAGACATTCCTCCTTTCCGCCGCGCTGGCAAGTCTGTGGGCGCTCGCGATCCAGCCGGCACAGGCGCGCGACCAGATTCGCATCGTTGGATCCTCCACCGTATTCCCGTTCTCCACTGCCGTGGCCGAGGAGTTTGGCACCATAACTTCGTTCCGCACCCCGGTGGTGGAAAGCACCGGCACCGGCGGCGGCATGAAACTGTTCTGCTCCGGGGTCGGCACCGGACATCCCGACGTGACCAACGCCTCGCGACGCATTAAAAAATCGGAGATGGAAAAATGCGCCAGCAACGGCGTTACCCATATCACTGAGATCAAGATCGGTTTCGACGGCATCGTGCTGGCCAATTCTCTTAAGGCCCCCATGGCCTCCTTTACCCTGCGTCATATTTTCCTGGGGCTCGCCAAACAGGTGCCCGCCGATAAAACCGGGGCCATGCTGCGGCCCAACCCCTACAAGAAGTGGAGCGACATCGATCCCTCCCTTCCCGAGGGCAAGATCGAGGTGCTGGGTCCGCCGCCCACCTCTGGCACCCGCGACGCCTTCGCCGAACTGGCCCTTGAGGGCGGGTGCCAGACCTTCTCCGGCATCAAAGCCATGAAGAAGAAGGACAAGAAAGCCTACAAGGCGCTGTGTCATTCCATCCGCGAGGACGGCGCTTATGTGGAAGTGGGAGAGAACGACAATCTCATCATCCAGAAGCTGGAGTCTAACACGGATGCCTTCGGCGTCTTCGGCTTCAGCTTCCTCGACCAGAACCAGGATAAGGTCCAAGGTTCCCTGGTGAACAAGGTTGGTCCGGAGTTCAAAAACATCGCCGACGGCGCGTATCCCGTGGCGCGGTCACTTTACCTTTATGTGAAAAACGCCCATGTGGGCGTCATTCCTGGCATCGAGGCCTTCGTTACCGAGTTTACCGGCGACACCGCCACCGGCGAATACGGCTATCTCACCGATAAGGGGCTGATCCCCTTAAGCGGGGCCGAACGTAAACAACAGATGGAAACCGCCGCCAGGATGGCGCCGCTTTCCATGTAGGGGGCCGGCCCCGAGAAAAACCTGATTGAGGAACTATGCAGTTTTTCGTCCTTGCTGTAACGCTTGTTGTCCTTACCGGAATCGGTTTCTTCTTCGGCCGCAGCCACGCCCTGAAGGGCGTTTCCGGCAGGGCAAAGGACTTGCATTCCCTGCCTGACTATTACGGATGGTATCTGGCCCTGTGGTGCGGCTTTCCTTCTTTCGGGCTGTTCCTGCTGTGGGTTCTCGCCGAACCTTATCTCATTGACGCCCTGGTCATTGACCAAATGGCCGCCGCCCTTCCCGATGGCGGCGCCGGTTCCCCTGATCTGGTCCTCAGCCTGGTACACAGCCTGGCCGCCGGCCACCCCGTGCCCGGCGAGGTGACGCCTGCGCTTCAAGAAGCCACGGATCATTACAATGCTCTAAAACAAACCAGCTTCGCGGGGCTGGCCGCCGCCGTGGCGAGCCTTGCTGCAGGGGGTCTGGCCTGGGGATTGCGGCGGATCACGCCCGGCCTTCGCGCCCGCAACCGGGTGGAGCATGCCCTGCGCTGGTTGCTCGTGGCCAGCGCTGCTATTGCCGTTCTCACCACTATCGGCATTGTCCTTTCGCTTTTCTTCGAGGCCATTCGCTTTTTCCGGCTTATCCCTTTCTGGGATTTCCTGTTCGGTCTTAACTGGAGCCCCCAGACTTCCATCCGCGCCGACCAAGTGGGCAGTTCCGGGGAATTCGGCGCCATCCCCCTATTTGCCGGCACCTTACTAGTAACCTTCATCGCCATGGTGGTGGCCGTGCCCGTGGGCCTTATGTCGGCCATCTATATGGCCGATTACGCCTCTCCGAGGGTGCGCAACATCACCAAGCCGGTGCTCGAAGTGCTGGCCGGTATTCCCACCGTGGTTTACGGCTTCTTCGCGGCGCTGACCGTGGGGCCGCTCCTACGCGACGCCGGCACCATGGTGGGGCTCGATGTGGCGTCGGAAAGTGCCCTGGCGGCGGGCGGGGTGATGGGAATCATGATTATTCCCTTTATTTCCTCATTATCCGACGACATCATCGTCGCCGTGCCCCAATCCCTGCGCGACGGTTCCTATGCCCTGGGCGCGACGCGCTCTGAAACCGTGCGCCGGGTGGTGCTTCCCGCCGCCCTGCCGGGCGTCATCAGTGCCTGTCTTCTCGGCGTCTCGCGCGCCATCGGCGAGACCATGATCGTGGTCATGGCGGCGGGACTTACCGCCAACCTGACGGCCAACCCTTTGGAATCCGTGACCACGGTGACGGTCCAGATCGTCACCCTGTTGGTGGGGGACCAGGAATTCGACAGCGCCAAGACACTGGCCGCTTTTGCGCTGGGGCTGGTCCTGTTCACCGTGACACTGGCCCTTAATGTGGTCGCCCTGCGGGTGGTTCAGAGATTCAGGGAACAGTACGATTGAGGCCGGCATGAAAAACATCCTGCGAAACCGCCCGCAAAGGTGCGTGACCCCATGATCGCCTCGAACACATCCACATCGAAGCTGATTACGGCCTCGCTACACCGCCGCCATGCCGCCGAAAAGCGGTTCCGCGCCTATGGCGTCATCGCCATCGCCATCGCCCTGGTATTCCTCGTTATCCTGCTTTCCAGCATCCTCGCCAAGGGATATGGTGCCTTTTTCCAAACCCAAATCAGCCTTCCCATCGTTTTTTCCCAGGACGTGATCGATCACAGGAAAACCGGCAACGCCGAGATCATTGCCCACGCCAATTACACGCGGCTTGTGCGCGATGCCCTGCGGGCCCGGTTCCCCGATGTGAATAAACGCCGCGAGGTCAAAAAACTCACCGCACTAGTGAGCCGCGGCGCACGGCGTCACCTGCAGACCATGGTGGTGCATGACCCTTCCCTTATTGGCGCCACCCGGAAGGTCTGGCTGCCGGCATCCGGCGACGCTGATATGTTTTTCAAAGGCGCCATCGCCCGTGACATTCCGGAAAAGACCCGGCGCATCAACGACCGCCAGATCGCTTGGCTCGACGCCCTAGAAGAAGACGGCGCCTTGCGTAAGCGTTTCAATGTCACTTTCTTCACAACCGGCGATTCCCGCGAACCCGAACAGGCCGGGATTTGGGGCGCCATCGTGGGCTCAGCGCTGATGCTTTTGGTGACGCTGATTCTTTCCTTTCCCATGGGCGTTACCGCGGCGGTATACTTGGAAGAGCTTTCGGCCAAGAGCCGGTGGACCGATTTCCTTGAGGTCAACATCAACAACATGGCCGCCGTGCCCAGCATCATCTATGGCCTGCTGGGCCTGGCGGTGTTTCTCAATGTCATGCACCTGCCCCGTTCCGCCCCCGTGGTGGGCGGTATCGTGCTGGCGCTCATGACCTTTCCCACCATCATCATCGCCACCCGCGCCTCCCTAAAAGCGGTGCCGCCTTCCATCCGCGAGGCCGCCCGCGGTCTCGGCGCCTCTCCGGTGCAGGTGGTGTTGCACCATGTGCTGCCGCTGGCGATGCCGGGAATCTTCACCGGCACCATTATTGGCATGTCACGAGCCCTGGGCGAATCGGCGCCGTTGCTGATGATCGGCATGGTCGCCTTCATCGTCGACATTCCCCAAGGCCCCTTCGATCCAGCCACCGCGCTGCCGGTACAGATTTACCTTTGGGCCGACAGCCCCGAACGCGCCTTCGTCGAAAAGACGGCCGCCGCGACGTTGGTTCTGCTGGTCTTTCTGGTTGTTATGAATGCCACGGCGGTTATCCTGCGCCGTAAGTTCGAAAAACGGTGGTAGGGCACAGGAAGATACAGGGGAAAAAACACGAGACCGGAACCATGAGCAAACAAGAGGCAAAAATTGTGGATATGCAGACCCCCCGGGTGAACATCGCCATGCCCGAAAATAACGGGCAGGCGCGGGCCGCCGGGAAAAGGCCGGTCAAGATGCGAACCGCCGGTGTCAACGTGTTCTATGGCAACAACCAGGCGCTAACCGAGATCGATCTCGATATCCGCGAGAACGAGGTGACAGCGCTTATCGGGCCTTCGGGCTGCGGCAAATCCACCTATTTGCGCTGCCTCAACCGCATGAACGACACCATCGAGGAATGCCGGGTCGAGGGCACGGTGACGCTGGACGGCGAGGATATCTACGACCGCGCGGTGGACGTGGTGCATCTGCGCGCGCGCATCGGCATGGTCTTCCAGAAACCCAACCCGTTCCCCAAGTCCATTTACGACAACGTGGCCTACGGCCCGCAGATACACGGGCTGGTATCGTCACGGGACGCCCTCGATGAGGTCGTCATGACCTCGCTGACCAAGGCGGGATTACTGGATGAGGTGCGCAATCGCATGCATGAACTCGGCACTGGCCTTTCCGGCGGCCAGCAACAGCGCCTGTGCATCGCCAGGGCCATTGCCGTCAACCCGGAAGTTATTCTGATGGACGAGCCCTGCTCGGCGCTCGACCCCATCGCCACGGCCCGCATCGAGGAACTAATCGACGAACTCAGGGAAAATTACACTATTATTATCGTCACCCATTCCATGCAGCAGGCGGCGCGGGTATCCCAGCGCACGGCCTTCTTTCATCTCGGCATATTGGTGGAATTCGGCGACACCGAACGGGTCTTCACCAGCCCCCGCGACGAACGCACCCAAGGCTATATTACCGGGCGTTTTGGCTAGATTTTTTCCGGCTTAGACCCCATTTCAAGGAACATGACCATGGCCACGCAGCAACATATCGTTTCCTCCTACGACGAAGAGCTGGAGCATCTCAACAAGACCATCATGCAGATGGGCGGGATCGCTGAATCACAGCTCGATCGAGCCATTCAGTCCATCCTCAAACGCGACAGCGCCATGGCCCAGGAGGTGGTGGAGGGCGACCACAAAGTGGACGAACTGGAACACGAGGTGGCCAACTTTACCGTGCGCCTGCTGGCGCTGCGCCAGCCCATGGCGGTGGACCTGCGCAATATCATCGCCGCGCTGAAGATTTCCAGCGATATCGAACGTATCGCCGATTACGCCTCCAACGTAGCCAAGCGTGCCATCGCCCTTTCCCAGTTTCCCGAGGTCAATCTTGTCCAGACCGTGCCACGCATGGGCCGCCAGGTACAGCAGATGTTCAAAAACATCCTCGACGCCTATGCCCAGCGCGACGCGGAAAAGGCCAGGCGGGTTTGGAAAAGCGATGAAGAGGTGGACGAGATGTATACCAGCATCTTCCGCGAGCTTCTGACCTATATGATGGAAGACCCGCGCAGCATCACGGTGTGCACCCATTTGGTGTTCATGGCCAAGAATCTGGAGCGGGTGGGCGATCATGTGACCAATATCGCCGAAAACATTCACTTCTTCGTCCACGGCAAACCGATGCCGGAAAATCGCCCGAAATTCGAGGAAAGCTATTACAAGGTCATGAAACAGGCTGAGCAAGACGCCTTTCCCGAAAACGCAAAGAAGGCGAAAAAGAAGGCCAAGAAAGCGCCCCGCAAGAAGCCCGCGAAGGAATAGGCGCACCCCCCATGAAGCCTCTGATCCTCATAGCCGAGGACGAGCCCGCCCTGGTGGATATGATCCGCTATAACCTGGAGCAGGAAGGATTCGCTGTCTGTACGGCCCTGGACGGAGAAGAGGCGCGCCTGCGTGTCGCCGAGGAAAATCCCGACCTCGTGTTGCTGGACTGGATGCTGCCCCATATCTCGGGCCTGGAGCTGTGCCGCCAGTTCAGGCGCGCGCCTGAGACCAAACATCTTCCCATCATCATGCTCACCGCCCGCGGCGAAGAGGAAGACCGGGTGCGGGGGTTGACCTCGGGCGTCGACGACTACGTCACCAAACCCTTCAGCCCTGGCGAACTGGTGGCCCGCATCCGCGCCGTACTGCGCCGCGCCCATCCCACGGGTGACGATGAAACCTTAAGCGCCGGTGATATCGAAATGGACCTCACCAGCCACCGCGTCACGCGCGGCGGTCAGGAAGTGCATCTCGGCCCTACCGAGTTTAACCTGCTGCGTCATTTCATGGAGAACCCGGGACGGGTTTTTTCCCGCGAACAGCTTCTCGACCAGGTCTGGGGGCACGATGTCTACGTGGAACAACGCACCGTGGACACCCATATCCGCCGCCTGCGCAAGGCCCTGAACGACGGTGGCGGGAAGGATGTCATCCGCACCGTGCGTTCCGCCGGCTACGCCTTCGAAGTCCCGTAACGCCCTAGTCTCCCAGGAACCGAACACCCTCGAAGGACCTCACGCC
>Ga0208411_1002059_pt1 | contig 12637 bp, 10 predicted proteins | sample ETN01SmetaG_4_FD_185793 | JGI IMG/M metagenome (GOLD analysis project Ga0208411, IMG submission 185793) | Marine microbial and viral communities from oxygen minimum zone, Eastern Pacific Ocean - ETNP2014F12-01SV261 (SPAdes) (version 2) | ecosystem: Environmental > Aquatic > Marine > Oceanic ...
CTCTCTGATGGATTTTTTTCGCGTCTGGAGCCAAGGACATTCATCGGCCTTACGACTGCAAACCCCGCAGGTTTGTCTGGACCAAAAAAGCATCCATCTCTTTTCAACCGGAAAATGGGGCTGCCCGCCGCCAGAACAACAGCCCATGACGTCTGTGGCTGCCGCCCCTTTCGCTATGCCTCCTGAGGAATTCTGGTGGTACTTCGCGGTTACCTTAATATCCGGGTCATTTATTTGGCGCGCACTTCCATCGGCAAATGCAGCCTGACCTTGCCCTTTGTTTAGGCCGGTCATTGCCTCGGGGGAGCCTTCCTCCTCGTCGGCGCCCACCAACCTTGCGGTTGCCAAATCCATTGTGGAAAGATTGCGGGTCACTGCAAGCATCGTTCCTGGGCGCCCGGTGCTTCCTCCATCAACAAACCGGTAGCTTATTGCGGCACAAGGGATTTCCTTTTTTTTGAGAGTATCATAGGTTTTCCAATCGCCCTGTACGGTTTCATTAGGGCCCTGCACTTCGGCGTCACAAGGAGAAGCCAATATTTTTGCAGCCACCAGGTTATCCTTTATTGTCTGGAGAGACACGATCGCCCCGACGCAATGAGGGTTTGCCATGCCAAAATAATGGACCCTGGAAATCGGGGTGAGCTGCCAGGGAAAACGGCCTCTATTATCGTTCGCAAAACTCAAGAGAGCCCTGCCGGTCTGTCCAACATTGTTTACACACTTAATCCGGCTCGCCTTGGCTTTGGCTTTGGCCAGGGCAGGGAGTAACAGGCCCGCAAGAATGCCAATGATGGATATGACCACCATCAATTCAATCAACGTAAATCCTGAATCTTTATTTTTTGCCTTTTTCATGCCTAATTCCTCTACGCATTAAATTTGGCCTCTTTTGTTGTCCTGAAATGAGCAGTATCGGTGCCAAAAAGCCCCATTATGGCTACTTAAATCACGGCCCCCTCCCTCGATTATCCCTGTCGAGGGCAGTACAAAAGGCTTTCAGCACCCTATTAGACGGAAACGACTGCAATCGTGCGCTCAAAATATTTGCTGACTTCAATTCATGAACTCGAGAGCCCCCCCGAGAATCCGAGCGCTCATGAGAAGCTGGTTGGCAGAAGTAAGGCTGCCTTCTATGAAAGTATTTGTGTTCCCCTTATCCTACGGGGTTCGGCTTGTCTCTTTGCCCTGCTCGTCCCAGTTTTTCCGGCCGGTGGCCTGACCGTTTACATAATCATACCGGGACTTCTTTTGGCCGTTGGGGTGGTAGTATACCACCTTGCCGTGAAGTTTGCCCTCGTTCATCGCCCCTTCGCTTTCCTTGGCTCCGTCAGGATAAAAGGAAACAAACTTTCCCTGTTGGAGGCCTTTCTCATACTTAGCCTTGTACGCCAATTGCCCGTTCTCATGCCGCAAGGCAGCCTTCCCCTCAAAGGGATCTTCTGAGTCAGCTTGATAGGCAACCCCCCCTTCGAGAATGAGGGAATTGTAATCGGCAACCGATCCTCCCCAATAAAGCCACCCCGCGAGAGCTACCGCCGCCGAAGCCGCGGAGATAACATGCCAGTTCCAAGCCGTTTTTTTCTCCTGCAATGGGCCCTGCTCAGCCTTTTTCTGAACCAAGCGGTGTGATTTGTTTGAGGCCGGTAGGGGGGTGGTCAGTTTTCGGCGCCACTTTCCCTTGGCCTGTTCCACCCGTTGATGTACTGCCGCCGCCTTGACCGCTTCCTCTGCCTGGAGCATCTGCTGCACCCGCGCCAAAGGCATCCATTCAGTCTGCCCCTCGATCCATGACCAATCCTGCAAATCAAACGACCCGCTTTCAATAAGGCTCCCCACATGGGACGCCTCGTAGGGGCCCCATTGCCTTTCATTCTTTGAAACGTATACCTTCATGGTGTTTTATTGCTTGGGCATCTTTGGCAGCGAGTTGGGAGGTTGCCACCCACGGTGCCATTTCATTTTCCATAAATCACCAAAGCCCACATTGCTGACACTCCCGTCCATCAATGCCACATGATTGGCTCGATTATTGTAACGGTCGATACACAAACGGGAGAGGCCTTGGCCTGATTGACTCCCATAATAGAGGTCCTTCGGGGCTTTGTCCGATGCCCGGGGCATCACTAATGGCCCAGTGCCTTCACTTAAAAGAGGAACCTCCCCGTCCGCTTCATCCATGGTCCGGTAAAATTTTTCGCTATTTGCGCCCTGCATCTGTGGATGATCTCCGCGCGCCCACCCGTTTAATGTATAGGAACTGCTAAAGCCCGGGGTGTACTCCACGATTAAGCCTCTGACGTGCCAGGAATAACTCGGCATACTGTGTAGGCCTCCTTTTGGGTAGTTGTCCGATGCATTCTTATCGATGTCTTGAGGCAACCGGAACGCCCCGTACGCTTGGCCATTATTCATTTGTTCTTTGGCAAAATAGTCTGGGTCCACGGCTTGGTTCCCTTCGCTCTCCTTTTCCCAAACCCACCGTCTGGCATCTCCCTGGCTCTTCTTCCGCGCGCCTGTCCAGGCCAGATAAGGAGGAAAGTTCTTGGCTGCTTCCACAAACCTGTCCCATTCCTCATCACTGTCGATGGTCACGAGCTTGCCGCCTTTGGACGTCGCAATTTGCCTGGCAGACTGCCAGGAAACACACGGTCATATGCGCGTAATGTGTTGATAGGTGCTTTCGGGGCCTGTCATACGCCAGTCCTCTCGAGCATTTCCCTCCCCGGTTCGGTGACGAACATACGATGCAGGGCTGCTAAACACTTCTTCAGGATATCCCTCGCGATCATGAATCATCTCCACCCACTTCCCGCGCCGAGTCTGGTTAAACGATGGCAACACCCCGGTTTCCATATCAACCCCAATGTAAGCAGCTGTTATCTGGCGCAGGTTATTTTTGCTCACCGTAGCATGGCTTTTGAGAACGGATCGTCCCACTGCTGTAAATGTCAGGCTCATCAAGACTCCCGCGATGCCCACCGTCACAAGCAGTTCAACGAGGGTGAATCCAGATCGAAAATCAGGTCTTTTTTGCATGGTTAACCTTTCTTATTTAAGTATTTGGTGGCCAAAGAGGAATCTTACAAACTGGCCAGAATTTTTTTGGCGCTCTATCGAATGGCCGGGAAGGTCGTGGTTCTTCATCATGGTTGATGCCCTGAGAGACACAGACTAATAGCTATGTCAACATCGCCTAGCTCCGAGGATTATGCAAGAGAAGGAGGAGTCTTTTTCATTTTTTTTCTATCTTCTTACGGCCATCATTCTCGCGTGTTTGAACTGGGCACATTAGCACTGAAATCGAATCTGTTTCTTTCTCCATTGGCAGGCTATACAAACCTGCCTTTCCGGCTGGTCATCCGGGAGCTGGGCGGGGTGGATTTGTGCACAACAGATCTGGTCAATGCGCGTTCGCTCATCGAGCGCAATCCCAAGGCGCTGAAACTCATTGAGACAAATGACGATGACCGGCCATTGGCCGTGCAGCTCTTTGGAGGAATCCCTGAGGAAATGCGTGATGCAGCCATCTACCTAGAGTCCATCGGCATCTCGGCCATTGATATCAACATGGGTTGTCCGGTGCGCAAGGTGGTGAAGACCGGTGGCGGCTCGGCGATGATGACCGAGCTTTCTAAGACTCAAGCCCTGGTGCGCGGCATGGTGGATGCCCTAAAAATTCCTGTAACTGCCAAGATGCGCCTAGGCTGGGATGATGACAACCTTACCGCGCCCGACCTTGCCCGCGCGCTGGAGGATGCGGGCATCGCCGCCATCTTCGTCCATGGCCGCACCCGTGCGCAGGGATTTGACGGGACGGTGAGCCTGACAGGCATCGGGAAAGTCGTCGAGGCGGTGCCCGGCTTGCCAGTGGTGGGCAATGGGGACGTGACCACGCCCAAGGCCGCCAAAGCGATGCTGGAGGAAACCGGCTGCGCGGGAGTCTCCATGGGCCGTGGGGCGTTCTACAATCCGTGGATTTTCACGCATACCCTCCAATATCTTGAGACGGGCAAACTGCCGCCTGAGCCAAGCTTCGATGAACGCCTCGAAGTTTTACGCCGTCACTTCGAGTTGATGATTGAGGTCTTTGGCGAAGACCGTGGCTGCGTGATGTTTCGCAAGGTGGCGCCGTGGTACGCCAAGCGGTTTGGCCCCGTCAAACCCTTCAACAAGGCCATCGTGCATATCAGCACCCCAGAGGACTTTGAACGCGTGCTGGCCGACTACCTTGAGTGGCGCACGCAATTCACCGATCAGGAAGGCCGACTCCTTCCGCAATTTGAACCAGTCCCCTTGGGGGCCTCCTTCATGGACGAGGAGCCCGGCGCTGAAACGCGCGAGGCCATCCCCGTCCCCAAGGGCCCCGTGGAAGTCTGGTAGCCTTCCTTTCCCTTGACTTCAGGGCACCGCTTGCCTCCAATGCGCGGGCGAACCCATTTTATTTTCATGGCTGAATTTTTTCCTGACGTAAAAAAGATCGAGTATGAAGGTGCGGCGTCCAAGAACCCGCTCTCCTTCAAGCATTACAACGCCGCCGAAGAGGTCGAGGGCAAAACCATGCAGGAGCATTTTCGCTTCGGCGTAGCCTACTGGCACACGATGCGCGGTGGCGGTGCAGACCCCTTCGGGCCGGGCACCGCGCTGCGCCCATGGGAAGGAGCTGATGACGTACCCAATGCCCAGAATCGGGCGCGCGTTTTTTTTGAATTCCTGGAAAAACTGGGGGCTCCCTTCTATTGCTTTCATGACCGCGACGTGGCTCCTGAAGGCGGGTCCCTGGCGGAGTCCAATGATAATCTTGATGCGGTTGTTTCCGTGCTAAAAGAGGAACAGGAACGCACGGGCTTGCAGCTTTTGTGGGGCACGGCCAACCTCTTTAGCAACCCGCGCTACATGCACGGCGCAGCCACCAGCTGCAATGCCGATGCCTTTGCGTTTGCCGCAGCGCAGGTGAAAAAGATGATTGAGGTGACCAAGGAATTGGGTGGCACCAGCTATGTTTTCTGGGGGGGGCGCGAAGGCTACCAAAACCTGTGGAACACGGACATGAAGCGTGAGCTGGACCACCTGGCCGCCTTCATGCACATGGCCATTGATTACGCGAAGAAGATTGGCTTCACCGGCCAGTTTCTTTTTGAGCCCAAACCCAAGGAGCCTACAAAGCATCAGTACGATTCCGACGCGGCTGCATGCATCAACTTCATCCGCGCCAATGGGCTTGAGGACCACATTAAGCTCAACCTGGAAACCAACCACGCGACGTTGGCCGGCCATTCCATGGAGCATGAGCTTGAGTATGCCGGCTCGCAGGGTTTTCTGGGGTCGATGGACGCCAACACCGGCGACCTGCTATTGGGCTGGGATACCGACCAGTTCCCAACTGATATTTATCTCACCACCAAGTGCATGCTCGCCATTCTCAAGCACGGCGGCCTTGCTCCCGGCGGCGTGAACTTTGACGCCAAGGTGCGCCGCGAAAGCCACGAGCCCGTCGATCTTTTCCACGCGCACATCGGCGGCATGGACGCCTTTGCGCGCGGGCTAAAGATTGCCGCAGCCATCCGCGCCGATGGCCGCCTGGAAAATTTCGTGAAGGAACGCTACGGCAGCTGGGACACCGGTATTGGCAAAGACATCGAGAGTGGCCAGGCCTCCTTTGAAAATCTGAACGCCTACATGCTCGACAAGGGAGAGGCGGCCCCCAATGCCAGCGGTCGCCAGGAATATCTCGAGAACCTCATCAACGAGTTTATCTAGATAAACGGCATAACTGGTCGCTCAGCTTGCATATGCCCGTGACCATCGATTAAATCGATACGCCCTTATCTCAAATCAATTAACCCTTCTTTGTTTGCGTAGGGTACCATGCGGAACCTTGTCTGAGATAATTCGCGTTGGGTAGCTCGGGCAGGGTGCCGTCGCCGGAAATTTCTGGGGGCGGCTTTTTCGTTCCGTTAGAGGCTCAACGTTATGTTGGTGCCTTCCCCCTGTGTTGATTCCACGTGCAACCGGCCACCGTGAGCTTCGACAACCTTGGCCACTATTGCCAGTCCCAAGCCTCCGCCTTTTTCCTTTGATGTACTCAGCATCCCGGTGAAGGCCTGTTCCTGCTGTGCCTTGGTCATTCCCTCGCCGGTATCTGCAAAGGACACGGCGATGCTCTTGTTGGTTTTTCGTGTCTCTATGCACAGGGTTCCTCCGTTGGGCATTGCCTCCGCCCCGTTCAAAATGAGGTTGAGGAAAGCCTGTGATAATTGGGTGGCATCCCCATTAACTGCTGGCAGCCCTTCGTCATCGTTTCGTTCCAGCGCAATCCCTTGGTGTTGCAATTTATGGCGCGTGAGCAGCACCAGATCATCCAACAACTCTGGGATTTGAACCAGACTCATTTGAGGTTCTGCGTTGCGGGCAAAGTTCACTATATTATCTACGATCCGGTCGAGATGATCCATCTTTTCGCCAAGAACCCTTGCGTCTTCCGCGCGGGGATCGCCTTCCTGAAATTCCATATCCATTGAATGATAGAGCATTTTCATTACCGTTAACGGATTGCGGATTTCATGGGCGACCTCCGCTGCCAGCAGGCCGAGTGCGCTGAGCTGTTCATTGCGCCGCAACTGTTCCTCAACATCCATGGTCCGCTCATAAAGGCGTGCCTTTTCAATGGCCACGGCCGAAAGCTCCGCCAGAGCACTCAGCGTACTCATTTCCTCGTTGGAAAAAACATGAGGTGTCTCGGTGTATACGCTTAGGGTTCCCAGGCTTTGACCGTTATAAACGAGGGGCGCACAAAGCATGGAGATGAGGCCTTCGCGTCTGGCAAGCTCTCGGTTTTGGTATTGGGCTGATGTTTGAACATTGGGAACCTGCAGGGGTTTTTGCCGCCGGACAACCGACCCCATCAGGCTTTCGGCGACACTCAATGGCGGGCGTTGCCGATAAGCGGATCCTGCCCCATATTGGGCACGCACCTCCAGCCACTCTTCTGCTGCATCCAGTAATTGGAGGGAACACATTTTCGCCCGCCCCAATCCCGCCCCCTCCTTGGTAATGACTTCCAGAACGTCATCCAAATTGAGCGTGCTATTGATGGTTTGGCCAACGCTGACAAGCGAGCGGAGAAGCTCGGATCGTTGGCGATGTTGTTCGTACTGCCAGGCGTTGAAGATAATCTGGGATGCGAGCCCGGCCAGTTCCTCGAGCAATGCCTGGTCGGTTTCTGAAAAGGCATCCGCCTCTTCGGAGTCCACATTCAAAACCGCCCGAACCTCCTCTTCCATAAAAATTGGAACCGCCAGCTCGCTACACACTTCTGGACGGGCCGCCACGTACCTTTCGTCCCGTGACACGTCTCCAATCCGGGCAGGCTTGGCATGTTGTGCCACCCAGCCGGTCACCCCCTCGTTCAATCGCAAAGCCAGTAGGCTTCCCTCTTCAGGCAACCCTTCTGCTGCCTCAATTTCCAGCAGGCCGGTCGTCGGGTTAATCAGAGACAACGAGCCGCTGGTAGCACCAACCAAGTGGACGGCCTCTTTCACAATCAGGCCCAAGACTTCCGCTGGCTCCAGCGTGGAATGAATGGTGCGCGCCACCCGATAAAGGCGCCTCTCCTGCTCGGGGGAAAATTGTCGCGGACTCACGGCATTCTCCGTAACAAGATTAGGCCAATGGAAGCAAACACCAGATTGGGAAGCCACGCGGCGAGCATCGCTGGTAAATGGCCCGCGGTGCCCAAAGCCAGGCCCCAGCGCATCAGGACAAAATACAGGAAACAAATCCCTACACTGCCCGCCACCCCAGCCATGACATTGCGCCGCCCGGTGGCCGCTCCGAAAGGCAGGGCTACCAGCACGACCACAAGACAGGTAAAAGGCTGGGCAATCCGTCCGTGGAATTGCGTTAGAATCATCGCTTTTTTTCCCGTTTGCATTTCCGGATGCAGCTTCCTATACGCCATTATGTCAGAGAGCGAGAGGCGCAAATGTTTTGCCGCCCCAATTTGGTCCAGCTGCGAGATTTTTATTTCCGCCTGCAGTTGTTCAGGTGAGCCTCCAAGGTTTAGGCCAGACAATACGTTGGTTGCGATTACCTGATAGGGTAAATCACTTGTTGCGGGGCGGTAGGTTTTCTTTTCGGCGGAATAAAAAACCCAGTTGCCATTGGTCCACGCAGCACGGGCAGCATCGATCACGGTCCGTTCATTATCACGAGTCCAATCAACCGAAGGCTGGCGCATTTGCCGAGTGTACGGGTTGTAGCTTTTAACATGCCAGATTTGACCGAGTGCATCATCCCGAAAATCCAAATTTTGCAGCTCCTGTTCCGCCTGCGTATGGCCGGAGGACATAAGTCTTCCAGATTTTTCCGCAGCCTGGGGCGCAATAAATTCGGTCACCACAAAAAGGGCCACTCCCATGAAAAAGGCCACGGAAAAAAAGGGGAGACTAATCCGCGCCAAACTCACCCCTGCCGCTCTCATGGCGATCAACTCGTTGGTTCGCGCCAAATTGGTTAGCGAATACAAAAGGGCCAACAGCAAGGCAATCGGTAAAACCGTGGCCAGTAGCTCTGGCGTTCGCAGAAAGTATAGCTTCCCCATCTGTCCCCACCCCAGCCCCTGTTCCTGGTACATTTGGAGGTTGCTAAAGAGATCGAAGGCGGTCCAAAAAATCTGGAAGCCCGCCAAGCTATAAAACAAGGGCACCAATAATTCGCCCAAGAGATAGCGATCCAACAAACGCATACGTTCCATAGGCTATCCAGAGAAACTCAGCGTTTCGAGGCAAAAGGCTCGCGCCCCGCATTCGGGCCCTCTAGCCTTGTGCCTGTGCGCATCACCAACCTCAATCCCTCCGATACTATTGGGGCCAGTGCCTGGCTGGTGGAAATCGGTGGGCATCATATCCTGCTGGATGCAGGAACCTCCCCGGGGGTTGAGGGTCGGGAGGGCCTTCCGCTTTACTCCCAGGTCGCGGATGTTGATGTCGAGGCGGTGGCTATTTCCCACTGTCATCAGGATCACTGTGGGTCCCTGCCTGTGGCCCTGAGGCATTTCCCGCGCGCGCGCGCGCTGATGACTGAGCCCAGTTATTTTCTTATTGAACGGGTTCTCCACAATTCGGTTAACGTCATGAAGCGCCAGAGGGCTGAAAAAGGCATTGCGGACTATCCCCTCTATCACCACGGCGAAGTGGACGAGTTATCTTATTTGTTCCAAGGCTTTAAATACGGTAAAGAGGAACCGTGGGGGGTGATCTCTCCGGAAACCGCCAGTTCCAGTTCGCCGACTGTTTCCTTTCATCACGCGGGCCACGTGCTCGGCTCGGCCGGACTTCGGATTGCCCGCCAAAAGGAATCGCTCTTCTATACCGGGGATGTCTGTTTTCATGACCAAACCCTCTCTCCCAAGGCTGACTTCGAGGGGGTGTCGGCAGATATCCTTCTCATGGAAACCACGCGTGGCACCACGGAAACTCCTGCAGGCTTTACTCGCGAGGCAGAGCTGCAACGCCTCATTTCCTCCATTCGCGATGGGCTTGCCGGAGGAGGGGGTGTTCTGGTGCCGGTTTTCGCGCTGGGCAGAACGCAGGAGATTCTGGCGGCAATCGCTTTGGCCATGCAGGCAGGCGAACTAAAGCGTCAGCCGGTTTACATCGGGGGACTGGGCAGAGTGTTTACCGAAATTTATGACCTCATCTCTTCCAAGGCCCCCTGTCGCCGGCCGGACTTGAATCTGCATGAGGCATTGGATCTGGAGGTGCTCGAAGCGAGGAAAGTGAACCAGATGAATTTATCTGGGAAATTATTTGTCATCACCGCAGGCATGATGAGCGAACACACCATGTCTCACGAACTGACCGTGCGCATGGCGTCACAAAAATCCCATTCCATTCTTTTTGTCGGATACGCTGCGCCAGACACCCCTGCTGGCGCCCTGCGAGCCGCCCCCCGGGGAACTCCCTTCTCTTTCAGCCCGAGTGCCGGCCAACTGGTGCGCCATTGTCATATGGACTGCTTTGATCTTTCTGCCCATGCCAACCGTGAACAATTGGTCGACTTTGCCGTGGGCATGGCGCCTCGAACGGTGCTTCTGGGCCACGGTGAACCCGAAGCGCGCGACTGGATTGAATCTGAGCTGCGGGAAAGAATGCCACGTCTCAACATTCTTCAACCCGCTCCCGGTGAAAGCCTAAAAGTGTAATCTCGCCTTGTTTGTGCGCGTCTTTTTCTATAAGTAAGGGATTGTCCCATGCGAGCTCGCTCCTGCCATAACGGTTTTACGCTGCCTGAGACTCTGGTTGCGGTGACGATTTTGTCGCTGGTGATTCTGATGATCTACACCTCCTGGGCCACTTTATTACGAGCGACTGAGAGCAGTGCGGGAGCCGCAGAAAGCACACAAAGAGAACGGGTTGCCATTGAAGCCATTAAGGAAGTCTTGGCGGGCGGTTCGTGGTACGAAAACCAACCGGAGGGGCCTCTGGAGCTTGAGACTGCCGGAGCCTTTAGCCGCATAAAGATTGTTGCCCGCGTCCCACCAGGCTTTTGGGGGGGGCGTGTGCTGGAGGGCTTCCCTTTACGCCGGATAGAATTTTTGGCCGAACCGAGGGATTCGGGAGAAGGATACCAGTTGGTGATGGAGCAACAGCCTTTGCCTTCTGAGGTCGGTTCAGGGCAGGTTCACCGCACGGTCCTGCTCCCCAAGGTGGAGGAATTTAGCATCGAGGTTCAGGCGGCTAGAGCCGCTAATTCTGGGCAATGGGAATCTTTCTGGGGGCTCACTAACAGGGCCCAAAAAGGGATGCCTGCGCGCGCGCGCGTTTCCTTGGGAGCCACGAAAGAATTCCCGCGCCGCCTTCAGTTCCCGGTTTTTGCTTCCCTAGCTTCTCATGCCAAGGAGACCCCGGGGATAGGCACCGTTACCAATATTGCGGGTATCAATTTCGAAAAACTTGGGTTCAATATTCCTCAGGACGACGACGCGCGGCTGGTGTTCCTGATTGATAAATCGGGCAGTATGCGTGGAGGGCAATTGGAGATGGCTAAACGAGCCCTCCTCGTTTCTTTGGAGGCGATGGCGGGGAAAGGAAATTTTTACGTCTATTTCTTTACTGGCGCTTCTGATGCGATGCGCCTGGATGGAGCCCGTTCCCCTGTGATGCTTGAGGCCAATGTAGCCAATATCGCCAAGGTCGCTGAATGGATAGACTCACGAAAGGCGGGAGGAGGCACCAATCCCAGCGATTCTCTCAAGTCTGCTTTTACCCATAAACCGACCCATTTATTCTTGCTGACCGATGGAGAATTCCGCGTACGCAAGGGAGACCCAAAAGTGGGCGAACTCATCCAGACCCTTAATTCAAGCAAAGAAACCAAGCTCAATACGTTGGCCGTGGGGGATCCGTTGCGGGGAACGCCTGCTGAAGCGGGCCTGATGATTATCGCTTATGAAAACGGGGGGTCCTACACGTTTATCGACCCCCTGGCCGCTTCATTCGATTCCTTGTTTTCGGCTCCCTCTGCCCCGGCCTCCACTGGGCCCACGCCCACAACTAAAAACCCGTAAGAAATGGTGCGCGGTACAGGGCTCGAACCTGTGACCCCCACCGTGTCGAGGTGATGCTCTACCAACTGAGCTAACCGCGCAAAGAAGTGTTTCTTGTGCCAAAGGCCCTTGATTCAGGCAAGCTCATTCGCCTGAGGTATCCAGTGGGGCCCCAACGTTCAGGTTATGTTTTAAACAATAGGCCGCGTTATCCACATACTTCTGGGCCCACGGCTTGAGGTCCTGGCGTTCGGCCTCAGTCAAAGGGCGGATCACCTTGGCCGGGCTGCCCAAGACCAGTGAGCCTTCAGGAACCTTGGTGCCTCCTGTCACTAGAGCATTGGCTCCTACCACGGATTGGGCGCCAATTTCTGCGCCATCCAGAATCGTGCAGTTCATGCCGATCAAACATCCATCGCCAATCTTGCACGCATGCACCACTGCGCTATGACCAACAGTTGCCCAGTCGCCGATCTCGCACCCGTAATCATCGGCCAAGTGGACTACCGCTCCATCCTGAATATTGGAATAGGCTCCCACCCTGATATAGTTGATGTCTCCCCGCAGCACCGCGTGGTACCACACGCTGGAATAATCCCCGAGGGTGACATCGCCCACCACCACGGCTGTGCTGGCCAAATAAACTCCCTTTCCCAGCAAGGGTTGGCTGCGTAAAAACCGGTCAAGTTGCGTGTCCAAGTCGCCCATGGCTCTGGAAGAATGACCGGGCTTCCCCCTTTTGTTCCACAAAAAAACCCGCCCGACTGTTTCCAGTCGGCGGGCTACCCAACCTGTCTATATTGTCTTTTCCTCCTCATGCGCGGCGTTAAGAAGAAATGCCGCACATTTGGTGAGACGGTGTGTTTTCGCCGATATTCAGGTTTTTTGCCCATTTCCTTTTTTTGGGGCAGTTTTTCTGGTTTTTTGCTGTTTTCCCCGTTTTTGTTATTTTTGCTTCCCTGTTTCTTGCGTAATTTTCATGAAATTTTGCTTGCTGAGTCGTGCACTTATCCCCTACAAACGCAGCAGTTAACGCCTTTTTGGGCGTGGGGTCCGGTTTTTAACGCCGCACCCCAAGTTGAATAAACT
>Ga0208411_1002073_pt1 | contig 12559 bp, 10 predicted proteins | sample ETN01SmetaG_4_FD_185793 | JGI IMG/M metagenome (GOLD analysis project Ga0208411, IMG submission 185793) | Marine microbial and viral communities from oxygen minimum zone, Eastern Pacific Ocean - ETNP2014F12-01SV261 (SPAdes) (version 2) | ecosystem: Environmental > Aquatic > Marine > Oceanic ...
TTCGTTTTGACCAGTTCTATTCCAATTGTACCGTCTGCACCCCGACGCGTGCCTCGTTAATGACCGGACGCTACCCCGATATCGTCGGGGCCCCGGGAGTAATACGTCAACGGAGTGAGAATAGTTGGGGTTACTTCCGCCCCACTGGCCCCACTCTACCGCAGTTACTAAAAAAATCTGGATACCATACTGGCATGGTCGGCAAATGGCATCTTGGATTCGAATCCCCTAACATCCCCAACGACCGCGGATTCGATTTTTTTCACGGGTTTTTGGCGGACATGATGGACGACTACTGGACCCACCTGAGAGGCGGAGTAAACTGGATGCGCCTTAACAAGGAGACGGTAAAGCCCAAGGGGCACGCCACCGAAGTATTTACCAGATGGGCTATCGACTACCTCAAGAAGCAATCTGCTGACAAGGATCGCCCTTTCTTCCTATACTTGGCCTACAACGCTCCCCACTTCCCGATCCAGCCCCCGAAAGATTGGCTCGATAAAGTAAAGGCCCGAGAACCTCAACTGGACAAAAAACGAGCCACCAATGTTGCCTTTGTTGAGCACATGGATCACGAAATCGGGAAGTTCCTGGACGCCGTAAAGGAAGAAGGCATATCTGAGGAGACACTTATCGTGTTCTCTTCAGACAATGGCGGCTCCCTGCCTCATGGCGCCTTAAATGGCCAATTACGGGGCGGCAAACAAGACCACTGGGAAGGAGGCATCCGCGTCCCCACCTGCGCAGTCTGGCCTGGGGTAATCCCTCGAGGTCGGAGCAATGAACTGGGCATCACCATGGACCTAGTCCCGACACTGTGCGAAATTGCGAACGTAAAAATAGAACACGAGATAGACGGCCAAAGTCTCGCTCCCATCTGGCTTGAGAATGCCAAAGGGCAGTCCGACCGAACCCTCATCTGGGTGCGACGAGAAGGCAACCGCAGGTATCAGGGAAGAGCTTATTATGCAATTCGCCGGGGCCCATGGAAACTCCTGCAAAACACTGCCTTTGAACCCATGCAATTAGTAAATCTGGCCAAAGACCCCAGAGAAGAGAGTCCTACTACTCCAAACAGCAAAATCGGAAACGAACTAACACGCGCCTTGATGGATCATCTGATGAAGGCTGGGAAGACTCCCTGGCAACGAGAAACAAAATAGTTGCGACAGAAAAGACGCAGGAGAGGCTCAGCATAAAGATTTTTCAAGATTGATGCACATGCCTGATAATCTTCCCGATTACTTTTTAATCGATACTCAACCGAAGGCCAGAATTACGCCTACGGTAGTCACAGAAGCTTGTCGTCAATTAAAGCGGAACCGAACCCAATATCTTAGAGATATTCCAACCGATCAAATCATCACTATCATTGCGCGACTCTCTGAAAATTGGCGTGATGCACATTTTCCCTTTCGTAAGCTGGCCCTGGAATCCAGCCCAGAGAAAACGGGGTTTAGTCGCGCCAGCCTTGCCTATGGAATGGATCGCTTCTTTTCTAGAGTCACTGAAGACAGTCTCCACAATTTGATGACTCAAGAATTTGGCGATTCAAGACGCATGGACTCCCCTCTTGGTACTCCTGAAGAAAGAGCCGAGAACCGTGTTTCCATGGCAAAAGGACCTGAGCTTATCGCTTTAGTCGCTGCAGCCAATTTGCCTTCCCTCACTATTTTAGGAATGATACGAGGATTACTGATTGGCTCTGCCCAATTCATTAAATGTCCTGAAGGGAGCGCCTTTTTACCCAAGCTCTTCGCTCATTCGCTATACGATGCGCACCCAAAACTGGGTGCATGCGTCGAGCTGGCTTCCTGGCCGGGCGGTAATGAACTGCTGGAAGAGGCACTCTTTGGCCAAAGTGATTGCGTGGTTGCCACCGGGCGAGACGAGACCTTGGCTTCAGTACGTTCACGCATTCTCCCCAGTCAGCGATTTGTGGGATATGGAAGCAAGGTAAGCTTTGCTTATATTCAAAAAGACATGCTTAGCCGGGCCATGGCCAAAGAACTTGCCAAGAATACCGCTCAAGACGTTGCTTCATGGAATCAACTGGGCTGCCTCTCTCCTCACCTGGTCTACGTAGAGAAAGACGGCGCTGTAGGCCCAGAAATGTTCTCTGAAATGCTTGCTGAAGCGCTCGAAGAAATTGAGAGCACCCAACCGCGCGGAGACATTCCGAGCAGCGAAGAGGAGCATATTGCATACAAACGTAATTTTTATGAAGGCCGCTCAAATGGAACTGGAGACGTGCGGCAATGGAAGAGTGACGGGGACACAAATTGGACTGTCGTCTATGAAGAAGACCCCGTATTCACCACGTCCTGTTTAAATCGATTTGTTCACGTGAAAACTGTGAAGGATGTGGAGGAAATGCTCCGCGTGGCAGAAATGGCCCGCAACCAGGTCTCAACTGTAGGTTTGTCAGCCCCAAAAAATGACGCAGAGTATATAGTAAAACAACTCGCTCATTGGGGCGTTACCCGCATTTGTCCGATTGGGCAAATGCAAAACCCTCCCTTGGGTTGGCGGCATGACGGACGCCCTCCCCTGGGGGATTTGGTGACGTGGATAGACTGGGAACAATAATATATGAAAGTAGAACTCAAGAAATCATTTCAATTTGAGGCAGCGCACTCGCTGCCCCAGCTCCCGGCAGAACATAAATGCGCACGACTCCATGGCCATAGCTTTAAAATCGAACTCACAGTAGAAGGTCAGGTTGACAAGAAGCTAGGTTGGCTGATTGATTATGCCGACCTGAGTGAAGCATTTCGTCCTACTTGGGAAAAGTTAGATCACCGTCACCTGAACGAGATCGAAGGACTTGAAAACCCAACCAGTGAAAATATTGCGCGGTGGGCATGGGATGAAATAAAACCAAAAATCCCTCTACTGACCACGATTGAGGTGGCAGAAACCTGTAACGCCAGTTGCATTTACCGCGGTCAATAGCTAGTTTTTATTCATGGCTACTCGTTACGCCCATATCAACATCATCGCAAAAGACTGGAGAAGCCTCTGCGCTTTTTACGAGCAAGCACTTGACTGCACACCATGGAGCAGTGAGCGCGACCATCACGGGCCCCATGTTGATGCTCTATCAGGAATAGATGGAGTTCGCGTACAAGGACGTCATTTACTTGTTCCTGGGCATGGCGAGAATGGCCCCACAATTGAAATTTTCACGTTTTCAGACAACGGGCAGGACCACCCTAAACCACTCAATCGACCCGGCTTTGCGCATGTAGCATTTGAGGTCGATGACGTTGACCGAAAGCGGGATCAAATCAAGGATTTGGGAGGTGATGATTACGGCCAATTGGTCACAATCGATATCGCTGGAGCTGGAAAACTAAGCCTGATTTACATGACTGACCCTGAAGGCAATATTGTGGAATTACAGAAATGGCATAAATAAGCTGATTTATAGTTTTTGCCATCAGCCCCTGTTTAAACTAAAAATTGTCCATGCGATTATTCCTTTTTTCGTTCGCACTGCTTACCACTCAGGCATTCTGTCAGCTTCCGGTGCCAGCCCCCAAACCGATCATCGGAGCCCGCTACCCTGCTCTGAGTCCGGACGGACACCAGATTGCATTTGTATACCGAGGCGACATCTGGAGAGCAAAATCAAGTGGCGGAGAAGCCACTCCTGTAACAAATCACCTTGAACATGACGCTTATCCTCTGTTTTCACCTGACGGGAATTGGATCGCCTTTGGCAGTAGGCGTCATGGCCACTGGGATACCTTCATTATTCCCTCAAAAGGAGGCACCCCAAGACGGTTAACCTGGCATTCAGGCAGTGAAATACCCTTTGGCTGGAGCCCTGATGGAAAACGAATTGCTTTCGGTTCCAGGAGAAATCGTCCGCATTATGAAATCATGACCGTAGATGTGAGCACGTTACGATCAAATATAATTTGCGAGGATTACGCACCCCTTCGTTATCCACGCTGGTCTCCGGATGGAAAGAAGATGGTCTATACCCGATACGGAATGCCATGGTACCGGGCGCGATATCGTGGGTCAGCTGCAGCCCAGGTCTGGATTTACGACGTGCAAACCAACACACGTAAAAAACTATTAGGAGACGAACGGCAGCATCTATTCAGTCAATTCATGCCGGACGGGAAACAAATCCTACTAGTTACCACTGCCCAAGCAACCCCAACCCTCTCTAACATTGATGAAAAATTGGGTAAATTTTCCGATAATAGCGAACGCACCCCAAACCTTTGGCTCACCGACCTTAAAGGTAAACTTAAACAGATAACACATTTCAAAACAGACTCCATTCGTTACCCCAGCATTGCTGCAAAAAGCGGAGATATAGCTTTTGAGCATGATGACGGTATTTGGCTCTTCTCGCAAAAATCAAAAAACCCAAAGAAGATTCAATTGCACGCTAATGCCGACGTTAAACGGAACACCAAAGAGTTCACGAAAGCTACTAGCGGTGTCACCGAGGCTGAACCTTCTCCAGACGGGAAAACTATTCTGTTCGGGCTTCAAGGAGACATATGGACAGTTAAGGCAATCAAATCTAAGGGCATCAACAAGGAAATAGATGAAGTTGCCACACAACACACTAAATGGGCGGGTGATGACTCTGATTTTTCCTGGTCTAAAGACGGAAAGAAATTTTATTTTACATCAAACCGGGAAGGAAACACTCGAATCTACGAATATGATTTGGAAAAACAAAAACAGAAACCCCTGTGGAACAGGGACGAAAACATTGTAAGGCTTCGTGTTTCTCCTGACGGGAAACATCTATTTTTCTGGGTAACAGGCACCGAAGGAGGACTCCATAGACTGACATTGGCTGACCTTAAAACTAAACGCATATTCAAACTTCCCGGAATACATATGCGAGGCCGGGGAGGAATAGACTATGAATGGTCTCCAGATGGAAAATGGATTGCTTATACAACCCGCACCGGAAGCGGTTCATATAACATATGGGTGATCCCTGCTGAAGGTGGAGGGGCCAAAAACATCACCCAGTTAAGCGCCTTCCACAGTCAGCCAATCTGGTCAGTTGATGGTAAATATATCTATTTCCAGAGCAACCGGTCCGGAGAAGGCCTCTATCGAGTAGCCCTGCAACCAGATAAATTCCGCAACTCCGATGTAGATCAACGCTTTGTTAAACCTAGCAAAACTCCGGAAGTTAAAATTGATTTTGAAGGCATTACTGAACGCATCCAAAAAATATCATCAACCAACCCTGAATCAGACCTAACGATGACCTTAGATGGCCGCTTGTACTTTCTTTCCGGTGGCAATGTTTACCGATCTACGCATGAAGGGAAGGAAGTCAAAAAAATGAACGATGACGGGGGGCGGGTAGCATTTCGCGTCCTCCCAAACGGCCGGGGCGCAACATTCATGAAATCCGGAAAAATTTACCTGATGAAACTTGAGAACGGCAGTGCCACCCCTGTCACCTTCGCAGCCAATGTCATCAAGGATATCAACGCAAAAAGAACAGCCGCATTTTACCAATTCTGGAAAACTTATGATCATAGGTTTTATGACAGCAACTTCCATGGTCGCGATTGGACTGCCTTAAGAGAAAAATATATAAAACGACTGCCCGCTGTAGATACCAATGATGAATTCGCAATTCTACTACAAATGATGGTCGGTGAATTGGATTCGTCACACTCAGAACTCTCCCCGGCTTCTTCAGGCATTTCCCATCGGAACACTCCTCACCTAGGCTTCACGATAGATTATGCACACAAAGGAGTGGGGCTAAAAATTAAACATGTCCCCGATAAGGCTCCTGGCTCATATGAAAAGACCCTGCTCAAACCTGGAGAATATATCATCGCTATTGATGGCAAAAAAGTGTCTGGAGATGAAGCCCTCCACCAGTTCTTAACCCAGAAAACGACCCGGTTAACTACGTTCACCGTTAACTCCAAGCCCACAGCTTCTGATTCCAGGAAGGTTACTTACAAGCTCCTTTCCAGCACAGAATGGACCAGTTTGCGGTATAATGAAAAAGTTCAGGAACTCCGAAACCGGGTTGAGCAAAGTAGTGATGGGAAAATCGGATACCTTCATATATCAGCAATGGGCAGTAAAGATCAGGAAAAATTTGAACGCGAAGCCTACGAATACATACAAGGTAAGGATGCCATGATATTTGACGTACGTTTTAATAATGGCGGAAATATATCCGACACACTAATCGACTGGTTGGAACGCAAACCTCACGGAATATACAAATCGCGCGATCGAGAGCCGGAAATGGCTCCAAGCAAATCCTGGAATAAGCCCGTTGTTGTTCTAATGAACGAGCACAGCTATTCGAACGGTGAGATGTTTCCTTACGCGATGCGAGAACGCGGATTGGCAAAACTTGTGGGAATGCCTACGCCCGGATATGTAATATGGACATCGAGCTTTACCTTAACCGATGGAACAAAAGCACGAATCCCAGGTCGCGGCGTATTCAGAATGGATGGCAGCAATATGGAGAACATTGGCGAAAAACCTGATTTTCAATTGTGGATTACTCCAGACCAATGGCTGAAGAAAGAGGACCCACAACTAGCCAAGGCAATTGATTTGTTGCGCGAGAAACCAGTTAATAAAAATGAATGAAGCGCTCAGTACAAATTCGGAGGATAATAAAGAATCATATATCCGAAATTGAACGCGATTTTGTAGCGACTGAAGAACCTCTGGAAATACGCATCCGAGGCACCGCCATCGCCACGATCATGCGCACCCCTGGAGATGATATAAACCTTACAACCGGGTTTTTATATACCGAGGCTATTATTAAAAAAAATAATGATATTCTTGAGATAGCCCACTGTGATGATGATCAATCCAGTGATAGAGAAAATATTATCAATGTGTTTTTACGACCCGATGTTGAGATTGATCCGGACAGATTTACTCGCCACGTTTCAGCTAACTCGAGTTGCGGGATATGCGGCAAAACGACCATCGAATCCATTCAATCTGTTTTCCCTCCGATCACTTCAAAGATATCCATCAAAGCACAAGACATAAGCTCATTCCCAGAAAAACTTCGAACCTCTCAATCCGCCTTCCGTGCAACCGGCGGACTACACGCAGCGGCACTGTATTCTTCAACAGGAGTAATGATGGGAATCTATGAGGACGTAGGCAGGCACAATGCAGTAGACAAAATTGCCGGGCATTTTCTTAAGGCTCAAACAGATTTATCCCAATCAATATTAATGGTGAGCGGCAGGGTTTCTTATGAAATTGTACAAAAAACCCTTGCACTGCGGATTCCTGTAATCTGCGCTATATCTGCCCCTACATCATTGGCTGTGGAGTTTGCAGCTGGCAACAACCAGACTCTGATTGGATTCATGCGCAATGACAGGATGAATGTGTATACCGGTAGTGAGCGCGTAGCCTAACCCGCCTCACGAGCAACCAGGAAATCCTTTAAAGCCTGTGCTGTTTTCAGCCCGAACCCAGGAACTTCGATAATATCCACTAACGAGGCCTCCTTTAATCTTTTTACACTTCCAAAATGCTTCAGTAATGCTGTTTTCCGCTTATCCCCTATCCCTGTGAATTCATCGAGTATACTTTCTGAGATTTTTTTTACCCTCAAATCCGCATTAAAATTGTTGGCAAAACGATGCGACTCGTCACGAATCCTTTGAAGCAACCGCAATGCATTATTATCAAGTCCCAGACGAATAGGCTCCCTGCCTCGAGGCACATATATCTCCTCAAACTCCTTTGCTAGACCGATAACATTCAAATCCCCCAAGCCAAGATTAGATAAAGACTTCACTGCACTGCCAAGCTGCCCTTTTCCCCCATCAACTAGAATTAAATCCGGCATCTCTCGCTCCTCCTTTATTAGTCGAGAATATCTCCGCCTGACAACTTCAGCCATACAGGCAAAGTCATCCTGCACGGAGACCCCCTTTATCTTATATTTACGGTAATCAGCGTTTGCGGGCCGACCATCGCGAAACACCACCATGGAAGCCACCATAAAGGTCCCACTGATATTCGATATATCGAAACCCTCGATACGTGCCGGAGGACTTGATAAATGCAGAATATCTGCTAATTCCGTAAGGTCATTCTGTGGGTCTAATGATATAGGCAATTGATTTGGTAATTTTCTATATCGTGTTGTTTTCCTTGTCGTATCCTTCAGAGCTGTTATCTGATCGCGTAAGCGAGCGGCCCGTTCATAATCCTTCTGAACTGAGGCAGTCGCCATTGACGACTCAAGATTCTCGAGAATCCCAGAGCAATGTCCGTCAAGGAAATCGCAGGCATTTTCAACCTGTGCCCGATACTGCCTCAAAGACACCTTTCCAACACAAGGCGCACTACAAACTTCAATATGCCCATAAAGGCAGTGCCTGTAATCGTTTTCACCGGGTTTCAAAGGCTTGCACCCTCTTAAGTTGAAATTGTGCCTTGCTAAATCGATTGACCTGCGAAGCGCCCTGCTGTCAGGAAAGGGCCCAAAATACCGTGCCCCATCATCAACCTTAACCCTGGTCAAAATGAATCTTGGTATTGAATCATTTAAATTTACTTTCAGCATCAGGAAACGTTTATCATCACGCAGGCTGACATTATACCTTGGTTTAAACTGTTTTATCAGTCGGCTTTCCAGAAGTAATGCCTCGGGCTCCCCCTTCACCAAATGAATATCGAAATCGCAAATAGCATCTACCAAAGCCCGGAATTTAACATCCCAACCCATTCGTCTTGAAGGATGGAAGTATTGACTGACACGCTTGCGGATATCACGCGCCTTGCCTACGTAGATAACAGTGCCGAAGCGGTCCTTCATGAGGTACACTCCTGGCTTATGGGGTAATTCTGAAACCTTGCCTCTGATAAGTTCAGAACTCGGCATACGCCGACCTTACTACACGAGATCCGGATTTTCCATGAAAGCGTAACAAATCATATGAGCAATACCCATCTGGCAATCCTCAGCCCGGCCGTAGTGGGTCTCGTCTATCACAATACAATTATCTGCAACCTCAGTGAGACCTCCCCTCTTGCCTCCGATAAGAGCGATTACATGAAGACCGTTCTCCTTGGCCCATTTACATGCCTCAATGAGGTTGGGCGAAGAGCCACTGACACTCATCGTCAATACCACATCTCCCGCTTGGCCATAATTCTCCAGTTGCCTTTTATATATCCCATCGTACTCATAATCATTTCCAATGGCCGTCATCCAGCTGACATTATCATTTAAGGAAAGGACCCGAAATCTCTTCCCTACAGCATCTGAGGAGCCTTTACCCAAGTCGGTGGCAAAATGAGATGAATTAGAGGCGCTGCCACCGTTGCCGAACACAAAAATCTGTCGGTTGTTTTCAAGCGCCTCTCTTACAGTCTCGATCGCGGCAGCAACCTGATCCACTGGAATCGAGTCCAGTGCTTGTTTTTCTGCGGTGATATATTCGGATATCCATTCTTTCATTGCCCAACCCTCGCACTGAAATATGTGAATCGTCAGCTCAAAACCATTCACAAGAAATCCAATTTGCTTTTCTGCGTCGTGTTTCTGAGATATACAGCACCTCACATGGAAGGCGCTAAAACCGAGACACAACGCAAGACACTGGAGGAGAGGCAGCAAATGGATGAGTTGTCGCGTATCCGGCATTCCTCTGCACACGTGCTTGCCACTGCTGTGTTACGTCTATGGCCAGATGCGAAGCTGGACATCGGTCCCCCTACTGAAGAAGGTTTTTATTACGATTTCGACCTTGAACACCGCTTCACCCCTGATGATTTCGAAAAAATTGAATCTGAGATGAAGAAGGTGGCTAAGGAGAACCAAACCTTTGAATACTCTAAAAAAACCCGCGAGGAGGCCAAGGAGTACTACCAATCTATTAATCAGCCGTTTAAGCTGGAAAGGATCGAGGATATTCCTGATGGCGAACAGATCACTTTTTATCAAAATGGCGAATTTATTGATCTCTGTGCCGGACCACACGTGCCTCGCACCGGTAACGTAAAAGCATTCAAGTTGTTGCGACTGGCCGCCGCCTATTACCGTGGAAACGAGAAAAATCCTCAGCTACAACGGATTTACGGCACGGCATTTAAAAACAAAACACAGCTAAATGACTGGCTAGAGAAACAGGAGGAAGCAAAGAAGCGAGACCACCGAAAAATCGGCCGTGAACAAGGCTTGTTCACTATATCTCCTATGGTTGGACAGGGGCTTATTCTATGGATGCCCAAGGGAGCAATCGTAAGGACTGAGCTGCAAAATTTCATGCAAGGCGAGCTCACGCAACGAGGGTACAACCCCGTGTTCACACCTCATATCGGGAGCATTGATCTCTATAAAAAATCAGGCCATTTTCCGTATTACAAGGACAGTCAGTACCCCACAATCAAAGCCGATGAAAATGAGGAATATCTCCTTAAACCGATGAACTGTCCTCATCACATCCAGATTTTTGCCGCAGGACACCACAGCTACCGGGAACTACCCATTCGTCTGGCTGAATTCGGAACCGTTTACCGCTATGAACAAAGCGGAGAACTAAGCGGTATGACACGAGTGCGAGGATTAACTCAAGATGACGCCCACCTATTTTGCACACAGGATCAAGTGGAGGCAGAGATCCGGGACACAGTAGACCTTACGCTCAAAACATTGAAAACACTCGGGCTAAATGATTTTCGCGTCCAAGTTAGCCTCAGAGACCCTGACAATTCAAAATACACCGGAGACCCCAAAAACTGGGACTCGGCTGAATCCACCCTAGTACGAGTAGCCACGGACATGAATATCCCACACGAAACCATGCCCGGCGAAGCTGCTTTTTACGGACCGAAGCTTGATTTCCTGGTAAAGGATTGCCTTGGTCGCGAATGGCAGCTGGGGACTGTTCAACTAGATTACAATTTGCCTGAGCGCTTTGGGTTGGAGTATATCGGTGCAGACAACCGCCCACACCAGCCAGTGATGATCCACCGTGCCCCCTTCGGTAGTTTCGAGCGGTTCATGGGGATCCTCATAGAACATTTTGCCGGTAACTTCCCCTTGTGGCTCGCACCTGAGCAGGTTCGTGTCCTGCCGATCACAGAAAAGCAAAATGATTATGGCCAAAAGATTTTTGAAGAACTCAAAGCCGCCGGCTTTCGAGCGAACATCGATTGTTCCGGCGACAAAATTGGAGGTAAAATCAGATCAGCTGAAATCTCAAAAGTTCATACAATGCTTATAGTCGGCCAAAAGGAGCAGGAAGCTCAATCGGTGGCCATTAGAGTTCATGGAGTCGGTGACCAAGGGGTAAAACCGGTTGCTGAAGCCATTTTATCCCTGAAAAACTCAATTACAGATCGAATTCTCTGAAATAACCCTAATAAATTGGCTTGCCAGAAAAATTAGCATTGATATGTTCCCTCCCCCGTTTAAAGGACTCATATATGGCTAGAATTTGTAAAATTACAGGAAAAAAACCCTTCGTAGGTGGCACAATCAGCCGTAGTGGTAAAGCAAAGAAGGAAGGCGGCATTGGGCGGCACGTCACAAAGGTAAACAAGCGCACCTTTGCCCCAAACCTCCAGCGCGTTAAGATAATTGATGAAAATGGCACGGTAAAATATGTACGTGTAGCCGCCAGTGCCATCAAGAAGGGCCTCATAACCAAGGCTCCCAAAAGAAACTGGAAGCCAGAAGAAGCTTGAGAATAAGCCAGCATCTCTAAATTTACGGCACATTTAGATGTGCCGTTTTTTTATTTCCCTTTTAAGGCATGCATGCTTGCCCTCCTCAGGTCCCTATCCGATTCGCGCTTTTTAATTGTTTCACGCTTGTCCGCGTGTCCTTTGCCTCTGCCCAAACCAAGCAGAACTTTTACTTTTCCGTTTTTCCAATAAAGTTTTAGGGGAATTAAAGCCAAGCCCTTGGCTTGAGTTTGTCCACTCAAACGGTCAATTTCCTTTCGGTGCAAAAGCAATTTACGAGGAACCATCGGCCTATGGTTGTGCACATTTCCATGTGCATACTCATCTATGTGAAAATTGTGCAGCCAAGCCTGACCGTCGGGCTCAATACGGGCAAAAGACTCTCGTAACTGGCCCTTACCGGCCCGTAAAGATTTAACTTCGGTTCCGCGCAACACCAACCCAGCTTCAAAACTTTCTAGGATTTCATAATCCCGTCGAGCCTTGGAATTTTTGAGTATCTCATCACTCATGACACTAAAAAACCAGAAGGCCTCCCTTCTGGGTATCTTGAAGTATACTGGAGAAATTCGCTATTTTTTCTTCTTAGCCTTGGATTTCGCCGTGATAATTTCGCTGGATATTGGATCGGTCAATTCATAGTCCATCTTGCCTTCCAAAATCTCGGAAAGAGCCATATCTGCCACCCCTAAAAGAGGGGCTTCCAGCAAGGGGCGATCTCCCTGATTTAATTGCCGAACGCGAGTTGAAACAACGTTCACCAGTACATTCGGGTTACCTATCAACTCTCCCGCTTGATCACATAGCTCAGAATTCATTCTTTTAGAACGCGGAAAATAGCTATTTGACG
>Ga0208411_1002074_pt1 | contig 12553 bp, 8 predicted proteins | sample ETN01SmetaG_4_FD_185793 | JGI IMG/M metagenome (GOLD analysis project Ga0208411, IMG submission 185793) | Marine microbial and viral communities from oxygen minimum zone, Eastern Pacific Ocean - ETNP2014F12-01SV261 (SPAdes) (version 2) | ecosystem: Environmental > Aquatic > Marine > Oceanic ...
AGGAAGGGCAATGTTCCTCATCTAACGAGACCTTTGTGTAATGCTGGATTTTTTGGCGTTAAACTCCTTAGAGTGACAAAAAGGCCCTTTCTCATCATGTTGTGGTGGGAAACTAGTGAAAGGCCCCCTGGTGATCCGCCTTCTGCCGTGAGAATCCCCAAGGTCAAACTTTGAATTCAAATCTTTCCTTAACAGACTTGACCGGACAAATGCTCGTAGCCGGGTTTGAAGGGGCTCGCCTCAACTCAGACCTGGAGGAGTTGATCGTGGATCGTCGTATTGGTGGACTCATCCTGTTCGAGCGCAATTTTGAGAATCCGGATCAATTGATCAAGCTTATAAGCGAGCTTCAATCTCTAGCCATTTTATGTCCGGTCGAGGTTCCTCTGTTCATTTCTGTGGATCAGGAGGGTGGGCGGGTGTCGCGATTAAAGGCGCCATTCAGCGCATTTCCCCGGCCAGGTTGTCTGGGTGTGGCTCGATCTGAATCACTCGCTCGAAGGTTTGGGCGGGCGCTTGGTCGGGAAATGCAAGTAGTTGGGATCAATATGGTATACGCGCCGGTTCTGGATGTTAATACGAACCCGGAAAATCCGATTATTGGTACGCGGGCTTTGAGCGATAATCCTGAATGGGCCGCCCGGCTTGGGAAGGCGGTTATAGATGGAATTTATGAGGCGGGTGTTATTCCTGTCGGCAAACACTTTCCCGGGCATGGTGATACTGACAGAGACTCACATCTGGAGTTGCCTTGTGTTGATCGTGATATAGTTTCACTGGAAAAGATTGAGTTGGAACCTTTTGCCGAAGCGGTCAAGCATGGCTTGGAAGTGATCATGACGGCTCATGTGATTTACTCTGCCTGGGACAGCGAGCTCCCGGCTACTTTTTCGCCGAGTATTATGAAAAATATTCTGCGAGAAAAATTGGGTTTTGGCGGACTTGTCATGACGGATGATCTGGAAATGAAAGCGATAGAAAAACATATTCCATTTGATTCGATTCCCAGGCTTGGAACAGCCGCAGAGGTCGACCTTTATCTCATCTGCCATGACCGCGAAAAAATACTTTCTTTGCAGGATCGGCTGATCCGGGATGTTGAAGAAGGGCATATCGCTAAAGAATCGATTGAGCGTTCTGTTCAACGAATTACAGATGTTAAAAAGCGAATGGCTATCAGTCCGCGCGGCGAAAAAAATCTTGTCGAACTGGCTCAAGCCCACCGTGAAATCATTGAGGAAATGAATTCCTATCTTCCATGACGGAGAACTCTACCACAGAAACAAAACACACCACCACCGCTTCTTCATCGAATTTTTCTTCCCTGAAGCCATTATGGCTGGTGTTGCTATATCTGGTGCTCGCCGCCTACGGCGACTCGCGAAGACGGGACGAGAAGCTAAGAATATGGGTTTGTGCAAAGCTTTCCTTATAAAAATCCTCCACCTGATTTAAATCATTCGATCATTTTAAGACTTAAAGGATTATTTTTTTCTGGCGGGTGTCTGGTGTCAGACAGGTGTTTCGCTGGAGGATTGGGCTTCAATAAGTTTCATGGTGTAAAGGTGATGGTATAAACTTTCGTTCGCCATTAATTCATTGTGACTGCCTGATTCAACCACGGTTCCCTTATCAAGGACGATGATTTTGTCTGCATTGTGAACGGTGCTCAAACGATGAGCGATGATGAAAGTGGTGCGTCCTCGCATTAGCCTTTCGAGAGCTTCCTGGATCAGCATTTCCGACTGGTTGTCCAATGCCGAGGTTGCTTCATCAAGCACCAGGATTTTTGAATCTTTAAGCAAAGCCCTGGCAATCGCTATTCTCTGGCGTTCGCCGCCAGAAAGTTTGACTCCTTTTTCTCCAACCAGAGTGTCGTAACCGTTAGGTTGTTCCATAATAAACTCGTGAGCGTGAGCCGATTTTGAAGCTTCTACGACCTCTGCCTCGGTAGCATCCAGCTTGCCGTACATGATGTTTTCACGGATAGTTCCGCCAAACAGAAGCGTTTCCTGAGGCACCAGAGCGATTTGATCCAGATAATTTTTCAGGTCAAGCGATTTTAAGTCGTGTCCATCCAACTTAACGGATCCAGATTGCGGATCAAAAAACCGGAGCAATAATTGAACGGTGGTAGATTTTCCCGCGCCACTGGGTCCGACTAGCGCTACCGTTTCGCCGGGATGAACTTCGAAATTCACATCTTTTAAAACTGATGTGTCTTCTTTATAACCGAACACCACTTTATCAAAGTGGATATGACCTTTAAGGGATGTCAGTTGAACGGGGTTTTCCGGATTTTCAATGATGGGCCGGGTATCCAGGATTTCATAAACTCTCCGAACAGCGCCCAACGCTTCTTGCAGTTGGGTATAGATTCTGACAAAGGTTCCTATCGGACCCGCCATGATCAGCGCGTAGAGAAAAAAAGCCGCCAGCTCTCCGGGCGTTGTTGCTCCCTGCATGACCTGCTGGCCTCCATACCAGATCAACATTGCCGAAACGAGAAAGGTGAGCCCCAGGATAAACGGACCAAAGAAAGCGGAGATACGTATTTTGTCTATCGCTTTTTCAAACGCGTTTTCGATTTCATTTTCAAAACGTTTTTTTTCGTAGGGTTCACGGGTATAGGATTTGACTATCTTGATGGAAGAAGCGACCTCTTCCAGAACAACCTGAGCCTGCGCTATTTTATCCTGTACATTTTCTGAAAGGTTACGCAGACGTTTTCCAAAAATCCTCGCGAACAACATTAATGGAGTCAATACAAGCAGGATCAGGCCGGTCAGCTTCCAGTTCAGATAAAAGATAATGGCCAGCGCTCCTACCAAAGTGATCGATTGCCGTAAAACGGCGACCGGTATGGATACCAGAGCATTTTGAATAACTGTGATGTCATTACTCATTCGCGACAAAATTTCTCCTACCCGTCTGCCCTGAAAGAATTGTAAAGAAAGAGACTGAATGTGAGCAAACAGCTCTATCCGGAAATCGGTGGTGACACGATGACCGGCAAAGCCCAGAATATAATTGTGTGTTACCGCAAAAACAGCCTGAAATAAAATGATGATCACCAGATCACGGGTCAAATCGTTTAACAGGTCTGCATTTTTCATGACTACTACCGCATTTATCATGTTGCGGACAATCAGAGGCAATATCAGGCTTGCCATTGACGTTAGCAAGAGGCACACGAAGGCAAAGACGATGCTCTTGGTATATGGACGAGCATATTTAAGGATTTTTGCGAATTCTTTCATATCTTGTAGAACACTGCGATAAAGGAATATGATATGGAAAAAACGGGAAAAAGCATGATACCCCCAAGCCAAATACAATTCAATGATTTATGAATGAAGAATAGGGGATATGTTTGGATCAGGAAAAGTTATGCAGATAGTAACTAGAAACAACTATTTCCTGAAAAATAGTAATAATTAAAGCTAAAGTTTTATTAAAGTCAGGCGTTACGAAGTATGTGGAAGTGTTACTTGCCACCTTATGAACAGCGATAACATATATCTCCTGCTGTTTCAATGGTTTGAGTCGAATGCCCTGTTTGGTCACTTTATAGAAGGTGTTATAAGGAATAATATCATGGATACTCAGGCGTTAGGCCCAATAGAAAAACCTCCCAACCAGATATCGTAAGAGGTTTCTTCGGCAGAAAGTAAAGTCTCCTCTGGCGGCTCAAAAAGTGGAGCCCAGACCAATACGGTTTCATTGTCTCAGCGTGGACAAGCCGCGGTCAGTCAACAGGTTGAAAATAGCGGGGCAATGGAACGGGTTCTGAGTTGCAAAAAGTCGATGTGACAGAAGACAATAAAGTGGTTATCAAGATCGTCGATGGTCGAACTCAGGAAGTCGTCCGCCAGGTCCCAAAAGAAGAAGTCCGCCTCAGACAGGCCATCCAGGAAAATGTAGATAACTTAACAGATTCCGGAAGTGGCGAGCATCTAGATACCAGTATCTAACAGGAGGTCGTGATGGATGTTTCCAGCTTAGGAAATTATACGGCCGCCAGTCGTTTTGCCGCTGACGGCGCGGTCGACGAAACTCTTAGAAACGAAATTTCATAAAGACGGCCCCTGGGTTCCCAGGTTCTGGTTATACCTGGTGGGCAGAGGAGCCTGATTATGCCGACATGCCGACCGATGAGATGGATCAGGATGGCAACCCTGTTCAGGAGTTCGATCAGTAAACAGGAGTCAATATCAATTTAAAAGTCTGATAAAATTAGCGGGGCTGAAAGCCCCCCCCCTCAATTGAAGCGCAAATGGATCGATCCTGTCGCGGAGCACCCGCCGGGTCAGAATGGATTCAGGAGCGTTCTTCGTGTTTATAGCGCGCAAATTTTTTTTCACTCTGAAGCGCAGGAATGTTCTGTAACGAAAACATCTTATGACTAACGCAGGGATTTCATGAAGCGTGAGGTGATTTCTTCAGGGGTATGGTGCACCCGCCCGGTGGCTTTGTCGAAAGAGGGTTCGACCTTGATGAGCAAAAATGAGGGTCCTTCCCTACCTATCAGTTCCTGAAAAGCGGGTTTGATCTGTTCTTTTTCGGTGACTCTTTTTGTGTGGGTGTATCCAACGCTTTTCGCAACTTCCTCTAGGGCCACCGAATTGGACAGAGTTCCCTGTCTTCCCGTCGATTCGTAAACTTCGTTGTCTATGACGATGTGTAGAAGGTTTCGGGGTGCGGCGGCGCCAATCATAGCCAGAGTCCCCATCGACATAAGAACATTTCCATCGCCATCCATGATAATGGTTTTCTGATCAGGACGACTGAGGGCGACCCCTAGCCCTATTGAAGACGCAAGACCCATGGATCCGATCATATAGAAATTTCCCTCCCGGTCCTTGAGGTTAAACGATTCACGGCAGATGAATCCGTTGGCGTGAATAACCGGTTCATCGGTCAGGAGCGGAATAATTTCTTTAAACGCATCAGTGCCCTTCATCAAAAAATCCTTTCCCAACCAGTAAAGTGTATGGAAGGCCATCGTTAATTTTCTGGAGTGCCTTGTCGAGAGACGCTTCATAATTATCCGCTGATATAACCGAATATTCCATGCCGATGGTTTGCAACAGTTTCTGGTTGATCTCTCCCATAATGATATGTTCCGGCGCGTCCTTTCCACCCTCGCCCCGCCAACTCATGACGACAAGCGCGGGAATTCTGTATATAAGGTTGAGAGAAGTAAAAGCGTTGAGGCAGTAACCCAGACCCGAGTTTTGCATGAGTAGAACAGGGCGCTTGCCTGCCAGATAGGCTCCGGCACATAGGCCAACAGCTGCGTCTTCTCTCACTGCAGGGTAATAGGGTGTTTGTGGATCATCGTCAAGAATACGAATTAACCCTGATAGAAGAGAACAGGGGACACCTGCGTAAAAGTTGAACCCTTTATTCGAAATTAATTCTGAAAAAATTTTTGAAGATAACATGAAAGGTTTTGAAATACCCCTGATAATTCGATATTTTTTTAGGCAACTCGCAGGCCCTCCTTTCATGAGGGCCGCTCATGGCCAAAACCAAATTTCAGAGGCTTCCCTTTGTAAAATTACCAGTTTTCAACATGACGTTCACCGCCATACTTGTTTTGCAATTCATGAACAAGTTTAACGTATTCCCTGATGCCATCCAGACCTTTGAACTCAACTCCCAAATCACGTGCGGCCTGATTTGACATGGCGACACCCTCTTCACCCATGACCCCCTCAACCTCTCCGAAAGAATCAACGACCTCAGAAATCATTCGGCCCAGTTCAAGGTTATGAATGTGCCCATCTATCAGGTGATAAATTTTACCGGAGGCTTCTTTGCTTCCCAGCACCTTTACAACCGCCTGGCACACAGCATCTACGGAAACGTATTTGGTGCTTCCTTTGACATCGATATTGTAGTTGGTTGCAAGGAAATCCACCGTCTGGAACCATTCGGATTTTGGGAGGTCGGGTCGCACACCATAAATAGTGACCGGACGCATTATGGATATATCAAAAGAGCGATTTCGTGCGTGAAAAAAACAAAACGATTCAACCGAAGATTTGATCGCGCCATAAAGTGAACTGGGTTGAACTGGGTGAGATTCGTCCAGCGGACTGGATTCCCCAACGTCAGGTTGAATAGATCCAAACACTGCACATGCGCTCATGAAAATCACTTGTTTGACTTTGGCGTTTTTTGCCGCTTCGAGAAGATCAAAAGAGCCGTTTATATTTACTTTAACCAGTTCATCCGCTGTCTTGACGGGACCGGGAAAATGGGCGAGATGGATCAACACTTCAGACTCCTCCACCAATTGCTGGAGGGATTCCTTGTCCTCAAGGCCGCCAATTACATAGTCCACATCTTCGAAAGCTTTTAAATGATCAACGACGCTATTTTCCCTGATAAGCGCTTTAATACTGTTGGTACTGCCGTCCGCATTGGGAGTGGACAACAATTTTATCAGATGAGACCCAATCAACCCGGTGATCCCGGTGATAGAAATTTTCATTTTATGCTCCAATATCTTTTTGCGCAGGAGAAGGAAATAGTTTGTCCAATACTACCCGCGGCATTTTTTGTGATGGATTCTTTAACGAAGATAACAAATATTTTAAACGCGATTAATCCGTAAAAGAGTCAAGTTTGTTAGTTCCAATAATAATTTTGTCTGAAATAGGAGTCCAAGGATTATGAATAACTGTTACACATTTAGTCAACCGAATTTTTAAGAATTCGCAGGCAAATGATACTTTTATAATTCAGGCATTAGCGATAGCCGCCTGCGCCGCGGCCAAAACAGCTGTAGGAACACGGAAAGGGGAACAACTCACATAATCCAGGCCCAGTTGGTGGAAAAATTGAATCGATGCCGGGTCGCCCCCATGTTCTCCGCATACCCCAATATGCAGGTTCTTATTCACAGGTCGTCCCTTTTCCACTGCTATGCGGAGCAATTCTCCAACTCCATCGGTGTCCATGGTCACAAACGGATCTGTTGGCAACAGTCCCCGTTTTATATAATGAGGGAGGAAACTTCCCGCATCGTCCCGGCTCAGCCCCAGTGCTGTTTGCGTGAGATCGTTGGTGCCGAACGAGAAAAAATCGGCTTGCCCTGCAATGTCATCGGCTGTGAGGGCCGCACGTGGTAGTTCGATCATTGTTCCTATTTTGTATTTAAGGGATACATCCGCTTTGTGGATCACCTCTTCAGCTTCTTCAACTACGAGTTCGCGAAGGGTATCAAACTCATTGACATGATTCACCAGTGGAATCATGATTTCGGGAAGCACTTTGATTTTCTTTTTTACCAGTTTACAGGCCGCTTCTATGATCGCCCGAGTCTGCATCTGATAAATTTCCGGGAAAGTAATTCCGAGACGACAACCGCGATGGCCCAGCATGGGATTCAGCTCTGTCATAACATCAATTTTCTTTTTCAGCGCAGTTGGGGAAATTTTCATTTTCCTGGCCAATATTTTAATTTCAGGAGCCGAGTGAGGGAGGAATTCATGCAAAGGCGGGTCAAGCAGTCTGATGGTGACCGGTAGTCCTTCCATGATTTTAAAAATTTCACTAAAATCAGATCGTTGGATAGGGAGCAGTCTTTTAATAGCTTTCCGTCGTACATCCACGTCATCGGAAATGATCATTTTGCGAAAAAGGGAAATGCGTTCCTTATCAAAAAACATATGTTCCGTACGACACAAGCCAATGCCCTGAGCGCCAAAATCTCTTGCCACGAGTGCATCATGAGGCGTGTCAGCATTAGCGCGAATTTTAAGAGTACGGGCTTCCCCTGCCCAGCTCATCATACGGCTGAAAGAACTCGTGAGGCGAGGCCGGGTTAAAGGAACTTTACCTTTAAGGACCAGTCCTTGAGAGCCATCGATTGTTATCAGATCGTTCTCCTTGATAGTTTTATTGTTTAGAGTTGCTTTCTTTTTATTTACATTGACATCCAATCCGCCACAACCTGAAACACAAGGTTTACCCATGGCTCTGGCCACCACTGCCGCGTGAGAAGTCATACCTCCTCGGGCGGTTAAAATACCCTGAGCGATATTCATTCCGTTAATATCTTCCGGCGATGTCTCCATTCGGACGAGAATTACCTTCTCCTTTTTCTGGGCGAGGTCCAACGCATTTTTTGGGGTGAATACAACCTTGCCCGTAGCCGCTCCCGGTGATGCGCCCAGGCCTTTTGCCAGGGTGTGTGTTTTGATTTTAGGGTCGATCATAGGATGAAAAATATGATCCAGTTGATCGGCTGGAATACGCATGAGCGCCTCCTGTTTACTTATCAGGCCTTCGTGCACCATATCGACTGCAATTTTTATCGCCGCCGCCGCAGTGCGTTTGCCCGACCTTGTTTGCAACAGGTACAACTTCCCGTTCTCAATGGTGAACTCGATGTCCTGCATATCTTTGTAGTTTTTTTCAAGTTTTTGGAAAACGCTTTCCAGAGATTTAAAAGATTTGGGCATCTCTTGTTGCAGGTTCTCAATATTAAGAGGCGTGCGCGTTCCAGCGACAATGTCCTCACCCTGAGAATTGATCATGTACTCACCGTAAAACTTTTTCTCCCCCGTGGCCGGGTTACGGGTGAATGCGACCCCCGTGGCCGAGGTTTCCCCCATATTACCGAACACCATGGCTTGAATATTTACGGCCGTTCCCAGATCATGAGGGATGTTGTTAATTTCCCGATAAGTTACCGCCCGGTCAGTATTCCAAGAGTTGAATACGGCTTTGATGGTTTGTCGAAGCTGTGAGCGCGGGTCATCGGGAAAATTTTTCCCGGTAAATTTTTTGACGATATTTTTGTATTTACGGATAATAGATTTAATATCCGCAATTTCCAGATCCGTATCAAACTTGATTTTACGAAGAGTCTTTTGTTTGATGAGAACCGATTCAAATTTACTCGATTCGATTCCCAAAACCACATTGCCAAACATGGATATGAACCGACGATAACAATCGAGAGCAAATCTTTCATTGAGAGTATTTTTGGCAAGATAGTTAATAGAGTTGTCGTTTAATCCAAGGTTGAGGACGGTATCCATCATCCCCGGCATTGAAACTTTCGCACCCGACCGCACTGAAACCAGGAGAGGTTGAGTTCGGTTTCCAAGTTGCTTGTCCACCACCTCTTCCAGAATGCCCAGATTGCTCTGGATTTCGTCCCACAATTCCTCTGAAAGTCGGTTCTTGTTTTCGAAATATTCTCTACACGCTTCTGTGGTGATTGTGAATCCAGGGGGGACGTCAATGCCTAGGGAAGACATGGTGCCAAGGGTTGCGCCTTTTCCACCCAGCAGATGGACCATGCTGTCGTTTCCCTCAGTTCGATCGGCTCCAAAAAAATAAACGAATTTGCGGCTCATCGGGATAGCAGACGCCTGAAAGTTTGATTGTGGATAAATAATCTAATAAATGGAAAAATCAGGATATCCAAAAGCGAGGCAGTTTTTCAACTTTATTTGAGAACGATTTTAGAAAAGTCGGCAATATTTGAAAACAGGAGAGAGATATGTTTTAGCAGTCGAAGCCTATTTATTCTCAATTCGTCTTCTTTCACCATGACCATAACGTGATCAAAGAAATCATCCACGGCCTCTTTGATCACGACAATTTTTTCCAGAGCCTGAGAAAACTCTTTATTATTCAGGCAATTTTCTACCGGTTCTTTAATGCGCTGATATTCATCATAAAGTTTTTTTTCAGCAGGTTCATTTAGTAATGATACTTGCACTTCACCTTCCGCTTCCTCATTTAATATGCTAACCACCCGCCGAAAAGCGGTTGCAAGGGGCTCAAAGTGGGGTTGTTTTTTTAAGTCAGAAAACGCAATGACTTTCTGTCGGACATCAGCCAGTGAGTCAATGCCTGCAGATAGTACAGCGTCAACAGCATCATAAGGATATTCCTGACCACTCAGAAGTGTTTTATACCGCTGTGAAAATAAATCAAGAGTGTGCGCGCGAACTTCATCCGGTGTTAATTTGATTTTTCCCTTGAGCAGGTCGATGCCTTTTTCGATCAAAGCATCCAGCGAAACCTGCCACCCCCGGTCCAGTACGATTTGAATGATGCCAAGTGAATGTCGTCTTAAACCATAGGGGTCTTCGGAACCTGAAGGAATAAGTTTCACCCCGATGCAACCGAGAATGGTGTCCAGTTTGTCGGCAATGGAGACTATAGACCCCACCTGGTTGGAAGGAGAGTCATCCCCTGAAAACGCGGGACGGTAGTGTTCTTTGATTGCCAACCCGACTTCGGGGTCTTCTCCCGAATGGTTTGCGTAATAGCCACCCATGATCCCTTGCAGTTCCGGAAATTCATACACCATTTGACTTGCTAAATCGGCTTTACAAAGCCAGGCGGCTCTGGAAGCCTGTCGGGATTCTTCGGGGCAAACCTCAGCCGCAAGAAATTCAGCAAGAGCCGTAATACGTTCCACTTTTTCATATGAAGTTCCAAGCGCTTTCTGAAAGGTCACCCTCTTCAGAGGCTCCAGGAAATCTTCCAGCTTTTTTTTGCGATCTTCATCGAAAAAGAATCGTGCATCTTCCAGCCGGGCTCTCAGGACTCGTTCATTTCCGTGCTGGATTTCTTTACCAGTTCCCGGTTTCATATTACTTATGGTGATGAAGTGAGGCAACAGGTTGCCTTTCGGGTCGACCACGGGAAAATATTTCTGGTGATACTTCATTGTGATAATGAGTAACTCACGAGGTAGTTCGAGAAACCTCTCTTCAAAATTCCCTAGAATTGCAAAAGGGAATTCGACCAGATAGTTAACTTCCTCAAGCAAGTCGGGGTCAAGTTCCACCTTGCCACCTGCTTCTTTAGCCAGTTTGGCTATCTGGTCGATGATGTTCTGTTTTCTTTCCGATGGGTCCACCAGAAGAAAATGTTTTTTGCATGAATGAAGGTAATGGGTCATTCCGCTTACCTTGAAAGATTTAGCACTCAGGAATCGATGTCCATACGAAACATCGGCACAGGAAATTCCTTCATAATTGAAGTTCAGAAGTTTATTATCAAACAATGCGGCGATCCAGTGGAGAGGTCTCACGAAGGAAGTTTTTCGGTTTCCCCAGCGCATCTTTTTGGGAAAGGGTATGTTTCCTATCAAACTGGGAAGAAAGTGGTTAAGGATATCTGCAGTTGGTTGGCCTCTTTTTTCAATCCGGGCACAAACCACATCTCCCTTGGGAGTTTTTTCTATAGTGAGCACGGAAACATCTATGCCTTTTCCACGGGCAAATCCCAAAGCCGCCTTGGTGGGTTTTCCTTCCTCATCAAAAGCTACTTTTGTGTTGGGTCCAAAATGGGTCTCTATAACATCATTTTGCTGGTCATCAACCCCATCGAGAGAAACTACAAGTCGTCGGGGTGTTCCCATGACTCGGGCTTCACCCGCCTGAATCCGGTTTTTCTCAAAAAAAGCGGACATCTCATTTTTTAAATAATCGAGAGCAGGACCCATGAAACGTGATGGGATTTCCTCGGTACCAATCTCTAAAAATAGTTCTGCCATGAGGTGGATGTTAATCTGTTGACGAAAAAACCGGTCCGGCCCGGACACAGTTTGGGATGTCTTGGCCCACAAACTCAAAGGGTTGATGATAGTTGAAGTGGGCCAATTATCAAGCAAAAAAAGCGCGGGAACAACTTTTGGTGTGGGGAGGAGCTACAGAGGAAACGGTTTAACCGATGGGGGGGCAGGTCAGACAGCTGATTTTTTTAGCAATGGATAATCCATTGCCTCACGTTGCCGTACGTATTCTTCAGCGCAGAGGCGGGCGAGTTTTCGGACTCTTCCTATGTACCCCGTGCGTTCCGTGACACTTATGGCTCCCCTGGCATCCAATTGATTGAACGCGTGAGAGCATTTCAAGGTGAAGTCATACGCGGGTAAGACCAGATTTTTTTCAAGCAGTTCAGAGGCTTCGGTTTCATACATTTCGAACCATTTAAGGAAACGGTCTTTATCTGCCGCTTCAAAATTGAAACGGGAAAACTGTTTCTCCGTTTCCAAGTGAACGTCACCATAGTTGACCGTATCGTTCCATTGCAGGTCATACACGTTATCAATATTTTGCAGGTACATGGAAATACGTTCCAGGCCGTAAGTCAACTCCACCGTTACCGGTGAAAGGTCGATTCCTCCCACCTGTTGGAAATAAGTAAACTGGGTGATTTCCATTCCATCCAGCCACACCTCCCAGCCCAAACCCCAGGCGCCAAGCGTTGGGGATTCCCAATCGTCTTCCACGAATCGAATATCATGTTTCATCGGGTCAATTCCGAGAGCAACCAGACTGTCCAGATAAAGCTTTTGCGCTTCATCGGGAGAAGGTTTGAGGACCACCTGAAACTGATAATAATGTTGCAGGCGATTGGGGTTTTCACCATATCGACCGTCTGTAGGGCGGCGGGAAGGTTCTACATAGGCGGCACTATAGGGCTCAGGTCCGAGCACACGAAAAAAAGTAGCAGGATTAAATGTTCCCGCTCCAACTTCGATATCGTAAGGCTGGTGCAGAACGCA
>Ga0208411_1002075_pt1 | contig 12552 bp, 8 predicted proteins | sample ETN01SmetaG_4_FD_185793 | JGI IMG/M metagenome (GOLD analysis project Ga0208411, IMG submission 185793) | Marine microbial and viral communities from oxygen minimum zone, Eastern Pacific Ocean - ETNP2014F12-01SV261 (SPAdes) (version 2) | ecosystem: Environmental > Aquatic > Marine > Oceanic ...
CCCACCGATATTGTAAACTTCACCTAACTGTCCATTTTTTAAAGTTTGCTCTAGAGCGATACAGTGATCCTCAACATAGAGCCAATCTCGAACATGGAGCCCATCTCCGTAAACAGGAAGTGGTTCCCCCGCCATCGCTTTTTGAATCATCAGCGGAATTAATTTTTCTGGAAACTGATGAGGTCCATAATTATTTGAGCAATTTGTTGTAATTGCTGGGAAGTCAAATGTTTTGAAAAAAGAACGTATTAAATGGTCTGAAGCAGCTTTTGATGCCGCATAAGGAGAGTTTGGTGCGTAAGGTGTTTTCTCAGTAAAAGAACCGTGGTCACCGAGCGACCCATATACTTCATCAGTGGAAACATGAAGAAAACGAAAATTTTTATAGCGACAATTTTTTTTTTCTTTAAGAGCGTTCCAGTAATCTCGAGATGCTTGTAAAAGTCTGAATGTTCCAACGATATTTGTTTGAATGAAGTCGTCTGGCGATTCAATTGAGCGATCGACATGAGACTCAGCAGCGAAGTTAACAATAGAATCAACTTCATTTTCTACCAAGGTTTTTCTGACTAACTCCTGATTGCCAATGTCTCCTTCGATAAAAAAATAGTTGGGGTCGCTTTCAATAGAGCGTAACGTGTCTAAGTTCCCAGCATACGTTAATTTGTCGTAGTTAACAATTCGAGTGTTTCCGCTTTTAATTATTCGTGTCAGGAAATTGCTGCCAATAAAACCGGCGCCCCCTGTAATAAATAATGTTTCCATGGTTCTGTTAAGGTTTTGTTTTCTATTCACATTAACAAAAATATTTTCGAGTATAGGTGTTTGCCTAAAGGATTGCAAGACGTGCAATAGGAATTGAATTTGTTAGCACAGTTGTTGGCTTGTTAGTCTGAAGGTATTAATTTAGGGGTATAGTGTATATTGTTTTAAAAAAACTTTGGAACGTTAAGTAGTATGAATAATTCGACTAAGACAGTAGTGATCATTGTTAATTTTAATGGGAAAGAATTCTTAGCCCGATGTCTTGAATCGTTGCAGTGCCAGGTATTTCACAACTTTAAAACAGTTGTTGTCGATAATTTTAGTCGCGATGGATCAGTTGAGGGCATTGAAGGACGCTTCCCTAATGTTGAGGTTGTACGGTTAGAGGAGAATGTAGGGTTTGCTGCTGCCAATAACTACGCTATAAAACGGGCAGAAGGTTTTCAGTGGGTAGCGTTGTTAAATCCGGATGCCATTGCTGAACCAGACTGGTTGTCAAACCTGCACATGGCTGCGGAAAAAAATTCGCGATATAATTTTTTTGGGAGCCATTTAAAGAAACAAGGACCCTTAAACCAGTTGGATGGCACGGGTGATGTTTATCACTTATGTGGATTGGCCTGGAGGCGTGATCACGGGGCGCCTGAAAAACAAACCTCTCGTCTAGTCGAAGAAATTTTTTCACCCTGTGCCGCAGCGGCCATGTATCGACGGGATATAGTCATGGATGTGGATGGCTTTGATGAAAGGTTCTTCTGCTATTTTGAAGATATTGATTTGTCGTTTCGATTGCGTTTGCTAGGGCATCGTTGTTTATATGTCCCAAACGCAAAGGTTGAGCATTTTGGTTCTGCTATAGCTGGACGGCGAAGTGATTTTGCTGTTTATCACGGGCACCGAAATATGGTTTGGGCGTATTTTAAAAATATGCCTTCAAGATTATTTTGGAGTGGATTGCCACAGCATATATTGGCAAATTTAGTGGCATTAATCTGGTTTTCGCTGACTGGACAAGCAGGTCCCATATTTAAGGCCAAGAGGGACGCTTTATTGGGATTGAGAAAAACTATAGAGCAAAGAAAATCAATTCAGAAAAAAACAAAAGTTTCCTCGAAAAACCTAAAAAAAATTATAGCTACAGATTGGCTTCTCCCCTATTTAAAAAATAGGGAATTAATGTAAAACAAATGAAGTGCTGCTAACCCAGCATGGTGATAGAAGTGTGCTTAATTTATCTAAGACTTTTGTCTTGACCCTAAGTTTAAGTGGTGACTTGAGGTGCTTGGCTGGTCGAAATAGATTGCCGTAACTAATAGTTGTACTACTACTAATACAGAGACTGTATGGCCTAAAATTATAGATCTATGAGAAACACAGGGTAGTTAATGTGTCTAAATGGTTGGATGAGGTGATGAAAGGTCTTATTTTAAAAAGATTATAGTTATTTTTCATCCTTTCCGATTACATACGTAAGGAGACGCCGCAAGTTTTTTGTTCAAATCTTTTTTTGGAGCCTAAAGTCTATATAATGAAACTATCAATAGTTATTCCAGTTTATAACGAAGCGGAGACCATATGTGAGGTTATTAAGAGAGTAGAAGCAGTAAATGGAGACAAAGAAATCATAATAGTCGATGATGGTTCTACTGATGGAACACGAACTCTCCTTGAAAAATATGAAGAAAGAGAAGGTTTTGAAGTCATTTATCAACCTAAAAACAAAGGAAAGGGAGCGGCTCTACGCGCAGGTTTTGAAATTGCAAAAGGTGAGGTCATAATTGTTCAGGATGCGGACCTTGAATACAGCCCAAAAGACTATCCTATGTTATTGGAGCCTATTCTAGATAAACGCGCCGATGTTGTCTATGGTTCCCGCTTTTTAGGTGGTCCTCATAGAGTTTTATTTTTCTGGCATTATATAGGCAATATGTGTTTGACCACTCTGTCAAATATGCTTACTAATCTTAATCTGTCTGATATGGAAACCGGCTACAAGGTATTTAGAAGAAAAATCCTTGAATCCATTACATTAAAGTCCAATCGCTTTGGGTTTGAGCCGGAATTCACTTCCAAAGTGGCTCAAAAAAACTTTGTCATTTACGAAGTCCCCATCTCTTACTCTGGCAGGGATTATTCGGCAGGAAAAAAAATAAACTGGAAAGATGGTGTCGCTGCTTTGTGGTTTGTCTTTCGTTTTCGATTTTTTGAGTAGTTGAAAAATAATCATTTAGCGGGGTTTGGAAAAGTCTGGTGTAGGTAGTCAAGGTAAAGTATTTAAAGTGCGTTTGATTCGACTTACAACTTCCTTGCGGCCGGTTGCAAGTTCTAAAGATTTTTCAAGGTGCCCCCTCGCTTCAATCGGATCACCATTCGTTTGTATAAGTAAATTCCCTAGGTTGTAGTGGGCATCGATTAAGGTTGGGGAAACTGTTATTGCCTGATGAAGTTCTTCTAGCGCAAGATTAAAAGATTTTTTCTTGATGAAAATTAAAGCTCGGTTGTTGTGAGATTTTGCTTTAAGTTTTGGTTCGTTTCCTACCTGATTATATTCATGGAGTGCCTGTTTATATTTTCCTGTTGCTGCAAAAATATCTGCCAGAATAAAATGTCCGAGACTAGATTTTGGAATTGTCTTAAGATAATTTCTGATAGAATTTTCAGCCTCTTCGTAGAGGCCTAGTTTTAATAGTAGGCGAGCTTTATTTATATAAAGCTCTGGTGGTGTTTGGTACCCCCACCGGTAGTTTTTATACAGGCCTTCTGCTTTTTCGTAGGACTCTTTGGCCTCTAAGTTGCGTCCTTGGGAGGCCAGAAGAGTTCCTAGGTTAAAATGATTTGTAGGTTGAGAAGGCTTTGCTCTTATTCCAGATTTAAATTCGTTTTCAGCTTTCAGATAATCCCCTAGCTGTAGATAAATAGCACCAAGGTTACTGTGAGCGTATGAGATGTAGTGTGGAGAAACCTTGGATTTTGCTAGTGCGTGTAGTGTTGTAAATGCTTTCGCGTAATTTTTTTCAGCAATATAAAAATGACTTAAATTGTGGAGAGCGCGGAGTTTCCCAGGTGATTTTTGTAGAGTGTCTTCCCAGAGAAGAATATTAGATCTGTATAGCAGGTTTCTTTCGTGTAATAGAATTATCTGGAGCATGAAAAAAATAATTAAACAATATGGGCCCATTTTTTTTACTACTAGTTGGTTGTGGTTTGCTAATACGAGTCGATGAATTATGATGGCGAGTAAAAATAAGATTCCAAAAGAAGGTAGGTAGAGATTTCGTTCGCTCAAAAGGTCAGCTCTCGGAAGAATGCTGTTGGTCGTAGACAAGGTTATCAAAAACCAGAAGAAGCAAAAAGAAACCAGCATAAGTCTTTTAGGGGAATATAACGCAATTGTTAAAATGATTCCCAGTGCAAATAAGAAGGCAGTAATGAGGAGTGTGTTGGTAGTAAAGAAAGTATTGGGAAAATCATAATCAAAAGTTAATCCGATTGGGAGTAGGATGAGTCGGGCTCCGTGTCCAATAATTTGAATTTGCTTCAGCCCATACTCAAAATCTATTCTTTGCCACCAATCAACGATCATGTGTTTCATAGTAATAACCTTAAGCGATGCAAAAACTGCGCATAAAAGCAATGGTAGATAGAAAAACAACAATCGATTTTTGAGTGATATCCAGTATTCTTTCCGCATAAAACAAACATCGTAGAGAAGCAAGGCTAATGGAAAAGTTAGGGCAGTTTCTTTGCTTAAAATAGAGGCTAAAAAGCAAACTAAGGATAAAAGATAAAGTAAAAACCTTGGTGTTGGTTTTTGTTTACGAAAACTTCCATGAAGGAAAGATAATAAGGCGGCGAGATAGAAAAAACTACTCATGCCAACGGATCTTGCTGAAATGTAGTTTGCTGTTTCGGAATTAACTGGGTTGATTGAGAAGAGCAAGGCTGTAAGACTTGCAATTGAAAAAGCTTCTTTTCTCTCCAAAGAAATTCCTTTTTCAAGGGTTATTAAAGCGATGAAGAAAATAGTTATTGAAGTGAAAATATGAATGGAGGTATTGACCAAATGGTAGCCAAATGGGTTTAGTTCTCCCTGTGAGTAGTTGAAGATAAGACTTGAATAAAATAAATGTCGATATCGAGGAGGAAAAAGGTTCTCCCAAAAATATATGTGTGCTCCTTTTTTTTGAACGACTGAAGATTTATTAAGGGCTTCGTTTTGCTCGATTTCAAATTTAATGACGACTTCATCATCGAAGTTAAAAGGAGCGTGAAACGTGCTTGAGTATAGAAGTGAAACAATTATGGCTAATAGACCAAAGAAAACCGCTCCCCGCCTATTTAAATAAGTTTCCATGATATTTTTCTCTTTTTTTTCTTTCTAATCGTTTTAAGAGATAAAGAAAAACTGCAATGTTACTTATTACAAAAAGAAAATAGATGGGTATAAAATTTGGGATTAGATTTATAGTGTGAGCGGGCAATAGCGCTGTGAGGTTAAAATAAAAACAAATAGTAAATAAAATAATAATCGTCTTTAATTGAGAAAAGCCGAGTTTTTCTAATCGATGGTGTAAATGCTGAGCATCTTTTGAGAAAGGGCTGGTGCCCTTCAAGAGCCTTCTGAAAAAAGCAAAGGTAGTATCTAAGATTGGGATTAATAGAGTGATGACGGGAATCAGGTAATAGATTTCATCTGTGTGTTTTTGGCTGAGAGGTAAAAGAGTGATTAATGAAATTAAAAGCCCAAGGGGAAGGCTCCCTGTATCACCCAGAATAATCTTTGCTGGCGGGAAATTGAAAATTAAAAAACCAAAAACGCTACCTGTAAGAATTATAGCCAAGAACGAGGCTTCTACCATATTACGTTCAAGGTAAATAAAACTCAAAGTAATGCAAGACAAAAGAATTAATCCACAGGCCAAACCATCAATCCCGTCAACTAGGTTAATTGAGTTTGTGATTCCTACGATCCAAAAAACTGTAAGTAAGATCGAAAAAGATCCTAACTCTATAACATCACCTATTCTGTCAATCTGGAACCCAGCTAAAAACAAAATAATTGCTATTATTATTTGCCAAAGAAATTTTATCCTAGGGGAACAGTGATAGATGTCATCATAAATACCTAGAGCCGTCATCATACTCACGCCTAGGGTGATTTTTTGAAACAGATGAAGATTTTCTTGGTTAATCCATCCAGCAAAATAAAAAAACCAAAGAACAAAGAGGAAAGACAGGATGACAGGAATTCCACCAAAGGGCAGTACGGGTTTTCCCATAGCAATCATTAACTTGTTAAGCGGGTGGGCAAGTATCTTTACCCTGCTAAATATTAGTATAAGAGTCAAGGTTAGTACAAATGCAGCTACTAGAGAAACTCCATAACCCAAAAAGTACATCGAGTCAGGAATTAGCGGGCTTTCAATAGTCATTTAATTATATTCAGTAAGATTTGCAAAAGACATCGGGCCATTATTATAGAATTAATCATATACTGTATAATCAAGTTTGTTTTGCCGTATTTTTGGTTGTAGTAAATCATTCCTTGGTGTCGCTTAATAATTACCCGAAGAGTAGAACGTGTATTGCTAGATGAAATTTTATGAAAAATTTTTGATTTTGGAAAATAAACAACCCGAAGCCCTTGTTTTTTAATGACTTGACATAGATCGACATCTTCTATGAATAAAAAATAATTTTCGTCAAATCCGCTAGCTTTTTTTAAAGTTGGTCCGGACATCATCATGCAACAGCCCGAAATCCAATCTACTGAGCGAATAGAATTATGATCATAATCTAGCATCAAATAATCTCTTGAGTAACGATTGTTCGGAAAAAGCCGCGTCATCAGAGAATATCTATTGAACAGGCCCGACCAAACTGTCGGGAATTTTCTACAAGAAAACTGGGTTGTTTGGTCTGGGTTCAATACCTTAGGGCCAAGGATTCCAATGGAAGAATCCGATCGAATGTAACCCAGCATTGATTCTACAGCGTCGTCTATCATTATGGTATCTGGGTTAATAAAAAGCAGGAAATCACCGCTTGCTATTTTAGCACCTTGATTATTAGCCCGGGCGAACCCAACATTTTTTGAATTATTAATAAACTGAATTTTCGTGTAGCGTTTTAAAATGGATTCCAGACCATCGTCTTTAGAGCTATTATCAACTAGGATGACCTCAAATTGTATTTTTTCGATTGTCCTGTAAACTGACTCAAGACAGTTGTCCAACATGTGGCTATGGTGGTAATTGACTATGATTATGGATAAGTCCACGGGGTTCAGTTGGTGAGTATACGGGGGGGTTACCAATTCAATATAATAGCCCTATCTAAATGATTATCACTTATATTGATAGTGAATTCAAGAAAGCCCTGTAAATATGGTCTCCTTTGCTTGAGGGAGTAATACACTTTGACCACCATTATATTTAAATGGTTAAAAGCTGGAGTGCCGAAAACTAAATGAGGCGATAGTTCTTACTTCAACTTAAAATGCTTAAGTGAGATTTAGATAATGCCGTAGAGATAAAGGGTATGAGTACTGAATTTTAGTTGGTTTCAAGGTTGCTACCCGGCATGGTCCGGGACTCTCAATCAGAGCAGTTAGTGAAAAAAAATCAAATTTAAAATATGTTTATCCTTCAATCATGAATAAAAAAATTTTAGTGACCGGTGGAGCAGGGTTTATAGGATCCCATACGGTCGATGCCCTCATTGAAAGAGGCGATACGGTTCGTGTGTTTGATAATCTTAATTCGCAAGTGCATGGCCTATCAGCAGAAAAACCACTTTACCTTCATAAAGGTGCAGAGTTTATTCGTGGTGACATGCGTGAACGCGATAGTTTACGGAAAGCCATTGAGGGCATAGATATTATCATTCATGATGCCGCTGAAGTTGGGGTGGGGCAATCAATGTACTCCATAGAGCAGTATATTTCTACCAATGTTGGCGGGACCGGTGTTCTCTGGGATATCTTAGTTAATGTCCGCAACAGTGTAGAAAAAGTTTTGGTTGCAAGTTCGATGAGCAACTACGGTGAGGGCAGATATGTTTGTCGTGAACACGGTAAAATTTCCCCAAAACCTAGACCGGTAGAGCAGATGCAAGCAGGACAATGGGAAATGCTTTGTCCGACATGCGGGCAACCCGCAACACCGGTTCCGACCGATGAAGGTAAAGAAATGCATTGCACTTCTGTATACGCTCAGAGCAAAAAAGATCAGGAGGTCTACTCTCTCATGATCGGTGAGGCGTATAAAATACCAACTGTGGCCTGCCGTTATTTTAATTGTTATGGTCCAAGGCAGAGTTTAAATAACCCGTACACTGGTGCGGCAGCTATTTTTTCTTCGGCGATTAAAAATGGGAAAGCCCCCCTTATTTATGAAGATGGGCACCAGCAACGTGACTTTATTCATGTGAAAGACTTGGTAAGAGCTAAGTTGATGTTGCTAGATTCATCAGAATCAAACTACCAGGTGTTTAATATCGGGCGAGGAAAACCAGGGTCAATTCTTGAAGTTGCTAAAGCTCTTATTAAAATTTTTGAGAAGTCACTAACACCAGATGTGATTGGAAAGTTTAGGAATGGAGATATTCGCCATTGCTACGCTGATACTTCTAAAATTAGCGCCTTGGGATTCGAACCTGAGTTATCTCTTGAGGAAGGCTTGACAGATTTAGTGGCATGGGGTGATCAACAGACTGCAGTTTCTCGAATAGAAGATGCACATCAGGAACTTGTGGTCAGAGGACTTGTTGTTTAAAAAGCAATAGCCGTTAGCTACAATTCTAAGCCCACCTATTTTATTTTAAACTACGAAATTAGATAAAATTTTCTCCGAAATAGTTGATGTAAACTGTACCTTTGGTATTAAAAAAATCTTTAATACTATAATCATATGCACTCAATGCCTCAAGATTCCGAAACGGTCGTGTCCCCAAAAAAGTTGTTTTTAATCGGAGGAATTTTTTACCTCTTATTTCTTCTGTTGACTCCACTTGGGCTTTTCAACGATTGGATTCCACCACTCACACACTCTGGGTACTACTCAGTAAAAACAGTCGATGGGGGGGATGATACTGCTTATTACTCTTATTTGCGGTCATTATTTTTCGACGGTGATCTAGATTTTATAGACGAGCGTTATTATGCTCATGTTAATCGCTTTAATTCAACCGGCTATGTTTTCAGTAATTGGCAGTTAGGCCAAGCGGTGCTATATCTCCCATTCTTTATGGTGGGGCATTTCTTTGCCTTGCTTTATAGCGCATTGGGGTATCCGATTAAGGCCGATGGTTATTCATCACTTTATTTTGTAGCTACTGCGGTTGCATCGGCAACGTATTTATTTGCCGGACTCATGATCATGTGCCGGGTTCTAAAAAAGATCGTTAACGAACGGATTGCAGTAATAGCAAGTGTATCGCTTTGGATGGCGTCCCCTTTATTGTATTACACCTTTATTCGCCAGCGAATGGCACATACCACTGAATTTTTTCTTGCTGCGTTATTTGTAATGGCGTGGCTTCATTATCGGGGGTCAAATAAAAAAAATCATCATGCTGTTATGGGGGCTTGTCTCGGGTTGCTATGTCTTGTTCGCTTGATAAATGCAAACTACGGGGTTCTTTATATCGTCGATGTCATTTTCTTGTGGTTTGCAGGAAAAGGCTCTACAAACTCTTCCAAGGTAGCAGATACTTTGCTGAATACCCTTTGTTTCATTGCCATGTTTTTGGTTTTTTTATTGCCCCAATTTGTAGCGTGGAATCAATTGAATGGGTTCATTATTTCCCCTTATCTTGTGGAAACATTCCATAGTCAAGCAATTGAAACATCGACTTCATCTACAATGCTTGGCAGTAAGTTACAGGACCTTTTCTTTAGTGCAAAATGGGGGCTAGCAGTAGCAACTCCTTTATGGTTTGCCGGCTTTATTGGACTTTTGGTCTCTGGTCCAGTTTCGAAAAGTATACGCGTTGCCTCCTTAGCGTCGTTAATTTCTTTGATAATCATTATGCTGTCTTTTGTGGAGTCGGATGCCTACGGCAATCGATATTTTATTGCCGCCGCAGTCTTATTTACCATCGGGTTAGCCAATCTTATGGACAGGTGTTTTAGAAATAAAGTGATGCGTTATGCGACCATGATTTTCATTGTGGCTTGCGTGATTAGTCAATATTTAATGATCGTTCAGTATAAGGTGGTTCTTCCATACAATCATTCGCATTTTTCTATCGAAGCTATATCGGGGGCGTTTCAGGTTTTTTTCAACCATCCGTTACTCCTATTACGCTCGACCAATTTTTTTCGGTTGATGGGTTTCGAACATGCGGAGTGGGATTATGTAGATGGTATATATTTATTGATGCTTCCATTAGCACAGTTCGCTTGCGTGATAGGTGTCTTGTATTTATTTAGAAGTTCTATACAGAATGCATCCGTCCTGAAAAAAATATTACAGCCGAAGAATGTGGTTGTAATGGGAGTTCTAGTCAATTTGGTGTTGGTTGGCGTTGTTGGAATTGCCGCCCCAGATAAATCTGCGCAGGAAATAGAAAAACGAGCGACCTACAAACAACTTCTTTCTACTGGAGATTCATTTCTGGCTAAGGGAAATTTTGAATCGGCACAGGTTTCATTTAACAAGGCCTCGGACCTAATGCCTGATTTGTGGACTCCGTACTTTAAGAATGGGATTGTTTTCGGAAGTCAGAGTAAATTTAAACAAGCCGAACAGGAATATAGAAAAGGACTTGAGGTTTATCCCGACCACCCGTCTCTTCTGGCAAACTATGGAACGACTCTTGCGGTTTTGGGAAAAATTAATGAAGCTGAACCTGTGTTGCGTGCGGCTATTCGTCAATTACCAAATAATCCCAGCACATATAATTCATTAGCGCAAGTTTATCTAAGGCAGAAGATGCCTGAAAAAGCACGCGATATGCTTTTATTAGCGGTAACCGTGAACCCAAACTTTGCTACGGGGCATGCAAACTTAGCAATGCTATATGCTATGATGAATCAACGAAAACAAGCTGAATTCTATTTGGAAAAATCTCTTCAACTGGGCTTAAGGAATTCGGTGACAGAAAATTTACATAAAATTTTGCAAAGCCCTCTTAAAAAACATTAACACCAAAATTTTCAGGGTAGGATGTAATGGATGAAATTAACTATTTCCCTAAACGGGAGAAATTTAAGATTCAAAAAGATGTGGGTTCCGATTGGAACAAGCTTAAGAAACAAAAGATAGACCAACCTGCCAAAACTAAATCCCCCAGATCTTCCCCTAAGGAAGAGAAAAAGTAGACAGCATTTCAATATATAAGCTTAAATCCTTTTCTGCCTGCCGTTATGTTTTCTTGTCTAATCCGAATATATGACTTATCATAAATCTAATAAAATACAAAACTGACCAATCAAGGAGCCGCCTCATGACGGTAGTTCAGCATACTTCTAAGTTTCTAGTATCAGTCCATGTTATTTTTTCAATCGTAATCTTTTTTTCGAGTAACGTTTTGGCTGACGTGCCAAAATTATTGACTCAGGGTGATCAGAACCGTTTAATGGGTGACTACTCATTGGCAGAGAAGGCCTATACAGAAGCGTTGGCGCAAGAGCCGAAAAATTACCGCATTTTAAAATCGCTAGTGGAGATTAAGTTTATTCTTGAGAAGTATTTAGAGGCAAAACCTTTGGCTGAAAAAATTCTTTCGCGTAGGATCATGTTGCAAAAAAAAGTGAAGGTTTTTGTGGTGGGGCAGTCTGATGCTTTAAAGGGAGTAATTTCGCCTAAAACACGTACTCCGTATCACATGGCTGAGTTAGTTGACGAGACTGTAGTTACTGCCCAGTCTGGGAAAAGTAATATGAGAAACTATCTAGATTCTAAAGCTAAAGAAGCGATTCCTCACTACAGGCTGTTTTTTTTAGAGTCTGGCAAGATGAAGCTGGTCCCAAAAAATGAGGTTAGGATAGAGTATGTAGGTATTCCACGCTTAGATCATGAGCGGGTACAGGAACTATATTCGAAAATACAATCAAAGCTTATTGACGCTTCAGGTGCGGAAAAGAAGATAGAGATGGTTGCAGTAGAGGGCGGTTGCTTTGACATGGGAAGTACTAAAGGTTCACTTCTTGAAAGCCCTGTACATAAAGTTTGTTTGTCTCCATTTGAAATCGAAAAACATGAAGTTACGCAAAAATCTTTTCAATCTGTAATGAAGACCAACCCTTCCCGATTTGTGTCTGCCGATTTGCCAGTCGAAAGTGTTACTTGGCAAGAGGCAAATAAATACTGTAAAAAAACAGGAAGAAGATTACCAACGGAGGCAGAATGGGAATTTGCTGCACGCGGCGGAACAACTACAGAGTATTATTGGGGAGAAAAATTTGATTCATCAAGAGGAAATTTTTGCGATGCCAATTGTGACATGAATGTTCGAGTTGCAGATGCCTCAGATGGCTATAAATATACTGCTCCCGTTGGCAAATTTCCACCAAACCCACTTGGGATTTATGATATGTCGGGAAATGTTGCTGAATGGGTTTCCGATTGGATGGATACCGAACAAAATTACTATATAATTAGCCCTAAAGATAATCCGTTGGGACCAACGCGAAAAAACATTCGCGACTTTGACGGAGGAGCCAATGAGAAAGTTTTACGGGGAGGATCCTGGGGAGGAGGAATAGAAACTTTACGTTCTGCATGGCGCAAGGCCTTCTTCAGAAATTACCGGTTTGAGAATCTAGGATTTCGGTGCGCTAAG
>Ga0208411_1002078_pt1 | contig 12535 bp, 10 predicted proteins | sample ETN01SmetaG_4_FD_185793 | JGI IMG/M metagenome (GOLD analysis project Ga0208411, IMG submission 185793) | Marine microbial and viral communities from oxygen minimum zone, Eastern Pacific Ocean - ETNP2014F12-01SV261 (SPAdes) (version 2) | ecosystem: Environmental > Aquatic > Marine > Oceanic ...
ACTTATTTTATCCCTAAAACATTTTACTTTGTCGTCGATAATAGAAGTTGCAATAGCTGTACCCTTGCACAATACATTTGACTATCTTTGTGATTATCAAGTCAATATTGGCGCAAGAGTCAGTGTTCCTTTTGGCCGCAAAAAGGTTGTTGGCGTTGTTTTGGCAGAAAAAAATAAGAGTGATTATGACAATCTCCGTGCGGTCGAAGAGGTTCTTGACAAGGACGAAATCCTTTCCAAAGAGATACTCGATTTTTTGTTCTGGTCAGCTAACTATTATCACCATCCAATCGGCGAAGTCTTGCTCAGCGCCCTACCGAAAAACCTAAGACTGGGAAAACCAGCAGTAGTCAAAAAACTTACTACTCATGAAAAAGAGTTGACGCCTTGCATTTTCGAAACCACGAAAGAACAAAAAAAAGCAATCGATACAGTCTTAAAATCTCAAGACAGTTTTCATAGTTTTTTAATTCATGGTGTTACTGGTAGCGGTAAAACAGAGGTCTATCTAAGGGTTACCGAAGCTCTACTTAAAAAAGACAGACAAGTTCTCGTACTGGTGCCTGAGATTGGTTTAACACCACAGATGATTTCGCGTTTTGAGGAGAGAATCAAAACTAAGATTGTCTCTATCCATTCACAACTAAATGAAACACAAAAGACCGATGCCTATTTGATGGCAAAAAATGGTGAGGCAGGTGTCATACTTGGAACTAGATCGGCAATATTCACCCCAATTCCCAAACTCGGTCTAGTAATAGTGGACGAAGAGCATGACGATTCTTTCAAACAGCAATCTGGCTTCCGTTATTCTGCCAGGGATCTTTGCTTTATGCGTGCAAAACTTGCCAATATCCCCCTTCTTCTAGGCACAGCGACACCTTCACTGGAGACACTCAAAAATGTTTTGGATGGCAAACTAACTAGGCTTGTATTAAGTTCACGCCCTGGCTCAATGATTATGCCTGAGATTAATCTGATAGATATGCGTGCCCAGACTAGCGAAGCTCTATCTCAACCTCTGGTTGCAAGAATGCGACACTATCTCAATGACAATAAACAGGTAATGTTATTTATCAACCGTCGCGGCTATGCTCCCGTATTTTTCTGTACCGAATGTGGTTGGCGTGCAGAATGTGATTCTTGTGACGCTACTCTAATTTACCATCGCCACATCAATCGCCTTAAGTGTCATCATTGTGGTTCCGAAAAATTGCCTGAAACCTCATGCCCTGCCTGTAGTCAGCCAACATTAAAAGTTCTCGGGTATGGCACTGAACGACTAGAAGAAAACCTAGAATCCTACTTTCCAAACATCCCGGTAATCAGGATTGATAGAGACACGACAAGAAGAAAAAAAGCCTTTGCAGGGCACTTAGAACAAATCCATTCAGGCAAGTCTTGTATTTTGGTTGGCACTCAAATGCTAGCCAAGGGTCATGACTTTTCTGAACTCGCTTTTGTTGGTGTATTGGATGTAGATGTCGGTCTTATGTCATTAGACTTTCGAGCTACGGAAAATATCGCACAACTATTGATTCAAGTCTCTGGTCGTGCCGGCAGAAGTAAAGATAGCGGTGAGGTTGCAATCCAAACACGTTACCCAAACCACCCAATATTCAGTCATATCAAAAAATATGCATACAGCAAATATGCAGGAACTTTACTGAAACAGAGGGAGGAGGCTCAGTTGCCGCCCTATGCTCATCAAGCCTTGATCTGCGCTAATGCTAAAAATAAACAGAGTGCAGAGCAATTCCTAAATGAGATTTTGATGCTGCTTAAGAGTATTGACATGGATTCAGTTGAAATCTGGGGGCCGGTACCTGGAGTCATCGAAAAGAAGTCAAACTATTACTACTACAATTTATACCTTCAATCGACCAACAGGAAAGATCTCCACCTGCTACTCAAGACTTTCTATTTAAATATCGACACTCTCAAAGCAAGCAACTCTGTTCGTTGGTATTTGGATGTCGACCCTATTGAGTAAGGCAACACTTAATGCAATCTAGAGCGAGCGCTAATCTAGTTTGGCTTGCCTAGTGCATGCCTTTGAAAGAAAGACTTAAGTATAGGTGTGTCATCGATAATATTCATACCTATTCCTCTAAGCCATCGAACCGGCTCGATGTTTTCTTTGTAAATCCAATTCAGGCCAGTCATAGTTTTTGCCATCAATTCATTGTCCAATCTCCGCGCCCTTGCATAGTTTCTTAATACAGAGTGGCTTCCTAAGGTCTTGTCAGGGTGGCTTACAATCTGCAAGTTAAGTTCCCTACAATCAGCAAATCCTAGGTTCACACCTTGCCCTGCCAGGGGATGAATATTGTGGGCGGCATCACCAATTAGAGCTAGGTTTGGTAAAACATAAGATTTTGAACTTCTCTCAATGAGCGGAAAAGATTTTCTTTCATTTTGCAATGAAAAAACTCCAAAACGATACTCGACTGCGTCAGCCAGCGCCTTTTCAAATTCTGTGTCTTCTAGAGTGATTAGTTTTTCTGCCAGTTTATTTTCGCATGACCAGACAATAGACGCCTGTTTGTCAGATAACGGCAACAGGGCAATAATACTGTCAGACAAAAAACGCTGCCATGTGGCATCTTCAAAGGACTTTTCACTAGCAATATTGGCGATAATTGCCTTTTGCTCATAGTCATTCTCGCTGATCTCTATTTCGCTAATCTCTCTTACCTTTGAGCGAGACCCGTCGGCACCGACTAGTAGCCTGCATGTTAATTTATCTTTATCGCCTAGTAACAATTCGTAGCCATTTTCCGTCTTTAATAGATTACTGAGTTTTGTCGAAATAAAATCAATCTTTGACTGGTCAATTGCACCAAAAAGCGCAGACTGGATTAGGTCGTTCTCTACAATAAATCCAAGTTGCTCTAGATTTTCATCCTGTGCATGAAAGTTTAGATGGCCATGCGAATTTTGATCCCATACCTTGGTAGCAATAAAGGCCCTCTTTCTGCTTATACCATCCCACACATTTAGCGAGGCCAAGTAACTCTTAGAAGACGGAGTAATTGCGCTCACTCTGGAATGAAAGTTGTTGTCAATATTGGGATTACTATTGCCGGGCTCAACAATTGCAATGGAACAGTTATTTTTTTGCGAGAGCTCTAAGGCAAATGCCAGTCCGACCATGCCGCCACCGATTACGATAACATCATAGTGTTTCACTTAACCCTCTCCGGCGATCGTCATTTCACTAATCAATGTGGCTCCTACTTTGATGTTGCTTCTCGGGTCGATATCGTCACCAACATGGACTACATTAGCGAGCATATGTTTCAAATTACCAGCAATTGTGATACCTGATACCGGGTACTTTATCTCTCCACACTCGACCCAAAAACCACTAGCGCCGCGCGAATAGTCGCCAGTCGTCATATTGATTCCGTGCCCCATTAAGTCGGTAACGATAAGCCCTGTGCCCATATCTTTGATTAACTCTTTAAACCCACCGCTATAATTAGGATTAATGCAGCAGTTGCTTACACCGCCAGCGTTGGCGGTTGATTCTAGCCCTAGTTGGTTAGCTGAATATTGACCCATTATGTAACTTGAAACCCTGCCTTTTTCAACAAAAAACTGCCTCCTCTTCATTACACCGTCCTGATCGAAGGCTCTCGCTCCAATCGTTTTTGATTGTAGAGGGTCCTCAAAAACGCTAATAGTTTCGGGCAACACTTTCTGACCCAGAGATTCCAACAGAAATGAGGTTTTTTTGTATTGCCTAGAACCGCTAAGCGCCCCAAGTAACTGTGAAAATAATCCTGTCGACTGCCTTGGAGAAAAAAGTATGGGGCATTTTTGTGGGCTTAAGTTTTGCGATCCGAGTTTCTGTTGGGCTAATCTTGCCGCCTCTATGCCAACTTGTTTTGCGGGGGAAAGTTCTCTAGCATCAAGTGTAAGTGAATATTCATAAGCCGTCTGCATTTCCTTCTCCCTCTTAGCAATCAAAGAGCAATAAAGTGAGTGTTTGGTGTTTTTCGCTCTGGCAACTAAACCGTTAGAATTGGTATAGATGCTTTCACCCTCAAAACTTGAAATTTCTGCGCCGTCGGAATTATCTATCTCCGGCTGTTGGAGTGCTATCTCTTCACACTCTTTTGCAATATCGATACTGTTTTTAGCGTCTAGATCCCAGAAATGGTACAGATCGAGTTCTGGAACCTGCCAGGCCAATCTTTCTTTCGGCGCTAATCCATTGAATGGATCTTCTTGGGTATACTTTGCAATCAAACAGGCAGAATCAATTGCCCTGATTAAACTCTCCTTTCCTAAGTCCGCGCTTGATGCCTTACCCTTCTTTTTGCCAATATAGACGTTAACATCAAAACTTGTATCGAGGTGATACTGCAAAGTTTCAACTTCTGAAAGCCTGACTTTCGTGGAAACTCCGGAACTTTTGCCAAGTGAAAATTCGTAGTCGGTTATTTTCTGCTTTTTCAGCAATTCTGTTACGAGTTGCGTTGTCTTTTCAAGAGAGTTCATGAGACCAAATTATACTAATAAAAAAATAATCTTGCGCTCATCGAAACAATCTTAGCATCAGGAATGTTTGACTTAATTTATCTCGGAATGAGAATCAACAATCTCTTGAGCGCGCTGTACTTCAATCAAATGTATTCTCCGAGAGTCAGTCTTCAAAACTTTAAATTGAAAGCCTTGCAGGGTAATTTCGCTCATTTGTTCGGGCATATAGGTGAAACCTGAGATAACCAGTCCTGCAACTGTATCAAAGTCTTCAGTTGAAATTGATACATCAAAATACTCATTAAACTCTGCTATAGGGGTATTTGCTTGAAGTAAATATCGGTCATCTCCAAAGTCAATAATGTTGTCCTCTTCTTGGTCGTGTTCATCCTCTATCTCTCCTACAATTTGCTCAAGTACATCTTCTAATGTCACTAGTCCGGCTATCTCTCCGTATTCATCTAAAACAATAGCCATATGAGATTTGTTTTGCTGAAATTCTCTCAATAGTTCACCAAGGGGCTTGCTTTCTGGGACTGATAGTGCATCTCGAAGATATTCACGGTAGTTAAACTCATCTTTTTCGTCTCTGGCAAAATGGGCGAGCAAGTCTTTCGCCAAGACAAGACCTAAAACTGTATCGCTCTCCTGGTTATGGATTGGGAATCGCGAGTGGTAAGAACCTACCATAACCTTAAGTAACTCGCTTGTTGAGGACTCGGAACTAATCATAATCATTTTCGATTTTGGTACCATAACATCGCGTACCTTTAAACTCTCGAACTGCATCGCTCCTTCAATAACTGAACGGCTATATGGATCAATAACGAGATTATCTTCAGCCTCCTCTATGGCTCTCATTAGTTGTGCTCGGGGTTTTAGTGTTTGGTTAAAAAGCTTGTTGATTAGTCTTTGAAGTAACGACTTACTCGGAGGTTTTTCTTCGCTCATTAATGTATAGGTTGTATTGTAGAGGGTCTATTTTACCCTGAATTAGATTTTTTTACATTGCGCATAGCTTTACCCTTCGCTGCTCGCTCTTTGCGTACTTTTTTAGGGTCAGCGATAAGTGGGCGATAGATTTCAACGCGATCTTTTTCTCGCAAAACTGTATCAAGTGTAGTGAATTTAGAAAAAATGCCCACTCTATCTTTCGTTAGGTCGATTTGTTTGTATCTATCCAAAATCCCTGAAGCTTCGATAGCCCCCTGCACAGTAATACCTTCTTCCACTTCAAGACTAAGCAAGGTTTGCCTATCGGCTAGTGCATAGGCGACTTCAACTATCATAGATATCACTCATTCTTTGTGCGTCTGCAAAATCAAGCGAGCCTTCGTAAATAGCTCTTCCTGTTATCGCTCCTATTATACCGTGATGCGCATTTTTCAAAAGTGCTGCGATGTCATCAAGATTGGTAATTCCACCCGAGGCAATTATCGGAATAGTTGTATTGATTGCAAGCTCTGAAGTTGCGCTGACATTAACACCTAGCATCATTCCGTCACGCGCAATGTCAGTATAGATAATCGAACTTACACCATCCTGTTCAAACTTTTTTGATAATTCGATGACATGAATATCTGTTTGGTTCGCCCATCCATCTGTAGCGACAAGTCCATTGTTTGCATCTAGTCCGACAATAACTTTGCCCGGAAACTTCTCACATAAATCGCTAACAAATTGCGGTTTGGTCACAGCCATGGTGCCAATAATAAGATAACTAACTCCAGCTTCAATATAGGCATTTGCAGTATCGACGTCTCTTATACCGCCGCCAATCTGAATAGGTAGGTCAGGGAATTTTCTGGCTATCTGATTTATGCACCCTGCATTCATCGGTTTACCCTCGAATGCGCCATTCAGGTCAACCAGATGGAGCCTTCTGGCACCCTCATTTACCCACTTAGCGGCCATCTCGCAAGGGTCGTCGGAGAATACTGTTGTGTCCTCCATTTGGCCCTGCCTCAAACGAACGCACTGCCCATCTTTTAAATCAATTGCGGGGATAATAAGCATCTAAAAGCGTATAAATTAAAAGAAATAATGTAGTCTTAGGATTTTCAAGCTAACTATTATAAGCATTTGAATTAAGTTTTCGAATAGTTTCGCTATTTTCAATATTTTTTTGACTTTTCCATCAATCAAACAACTTGCAACTCCTCTAAGTTCCAACGTGGTCTAATCTTAATTTCATAATCATCATTAGATTGCCCAGACATTAAACGGTAATGGCCAGCAAGGGCAATCATAGCGCCATTGTCTGTACAAAATTCTGGGTCAGGATAATAAACATCAATGTTAAGGTTTTCAGCCATTTTATCTAATGTCTGCCGTAAACGATTGTTTGCACTAACACCGCCCGCAACCACAAGAGTTGAGAAATTTGTTTTTTCAATAGCCCTTCTACACTTAATCATCAAGGTCTCTGTTGCTGCAATCTCGAAAGCCCTTGCAATATTAGCTTTTTCCCCAGGATATTTAAGGTAAGTGTTTCGAGCGAATGTTTTGAGCCCACTAAAACTAAAATCCAAACCGGGCCTATCAGTCATTGGTCGTGGAAAATCAAATCTGTCTTCATCTCCTTTTGTTGCTAAATTTTCCAATGCTGGGCCACCGGGATAGCCTAGACCTAGAATTTTTGCAGTCTTGTCGAAAGCTTCTCCAACCGCATCATCCAAAGATTCGCCCATTATGTTGTATTGGCCTATACCAGCAACCTCTACAAGTATTGTATGACCACCAGAGACAAGAAGCGCAACAAAAGGAAAATCGATTTTAGAAGATACTAGCAATGGCGCCAATAGGTGCCCTTCCATATGGTGCACTCCTAGCGCAGGAATACCTAACCCCCAGGCTAGGCTTTGTGCGATGGAACTGCCAACTAGCAAAGCGCCGGCTAAGCCAGGCCCTGCTGTATAAGCGACACCGCTAAGATCTTGCAGCGCTATCTTGCTTGACCCGAGTGCCTCTTTAATAAGGGGAATGGTTTTTTGAATATGATCTCGAGAGGCAAGTTCAGGGACCACACCGCCATATTCCGAGTGCAGTTCTATTTGCGAGTATAGTTTATGTGAAAGAAGTCCTTTTTCACTACTATAAATACCTATACCAGTTTCATCACATGAAGATTCGATCCCCAAGGTAATAAAATTTTTCTTATCCACCAACGGGTTCGCCTAAATAGACCTTTTTAACCTCTGCATTAGTCAGAATTGTTTCTTTACCGCCTGAGGCAATTATTGCGCCAGTATTTAGAACATATGAATGGTCACATGTATCGAGCATTTCTCGATAATTATGGTCTGTAATCAAAACTCCAATTCCTTTGTCTCTTAATTGATAAATAATATCCTGTATATCTCCCACTGAGATTGGGTCAATACCGGCAAATGGCTCGTCTAACAGGATGAACTTTGGCTCCATCGCAAGAGCCCTTGCTATTTCAACACGCCTACGCTCTCCGCCAGATAGAGTAATCCCTTTGATGTGGCGGATATGTTCAATATTGAACTCATTCAATAATTCTTCAAGTCGGTTCTTTCTTGACTTAACTGAAAGTGTCCTTTTTAGTTCAAGGATCGCCATAATGTTGTCTTCAACATTCAATTTACGAAAAATAGAGGGCTCTTGAGGTAGATACCCTAACCCCAGATTAGCGCGTTTATGCATCGGCAGATGGCCTATACTTTTTTGATTCAGAAATACTTTGCCTTTGTTAGGTCTGACTAGGCCACAAGCTATATAAAAACAAGTTGTTTTTCCAGCGCCATTCGGACCAAGTAGACCAACAATTTCCCCACCTTTGACTGAAAAAGAGACATCATTGACAACCTCTCGCCTAGCATAAGTTTTATGGATATTTTTTACTTCTAAAATATTGAACGGTAGACTATCTGGCATTTGTTTATTGCTGTTTGTTAAAGGGTGCAACTATCTTACCCTAAATATAGTTAATATTCCTAGAGCTGTATATCTCTTCCTCTTTGTTTTGAACAAATATCTTTAATGCTCCTTTTGAACTAACACCTAGAACTTCTGCTGTAATAAAGTTGCCCTCCCGTTCAATACTAATTTGTTTGCCTTTGAGCATATCATAGCGCTTCCAATCCATCTGAAAGTCAGTGAAGCCCTTTAACTCAAATCGATCTGACAACGTGAGTATGTGGTTAATTATTGATGCAGTTAGATTTCTAATATCAGGCAGATTATTACTTAGTCCTGCCAAATCAACCCAAGGTATTCCGCAATTCATGTCTTCATTCAAAGCATAATTTATGCCGACCCCGATAACTACTAATTGATTACTAGAGAAAGTCTGACTTTCAAGCAAGATACCTGCCAGTTTCTTATTATCAAAATATATATCGTTAGGCCACTTGATAGTCAATCCTGAAATTGAAAGCTGATCTTCGAGAGCTTTTATTATCGCTAAACCAACCACCAGGCTGAGTCCATTTAAGTTGCGTTTTTGAGAAAAACTCCTTCTGATGGAGAACAATATACTGCCATCCTTTTGTGATTGCCACGCTCTTTCATATTGACCCTTACCTCGGGTTTGTTGTCTTGTAACACAGAGCTCAGTAGTGTTAGAAAATGCTCTATTGGAAAAGAACTCATTAGTGCTCTCTATTGATTCAAAATAGTGGCACACTAAATCCCTTGGCAATAAACTGATTAAATAAGAATAATAATCCACGTAACAAGAAAAATGTAATTAAACGTCTCTACAAAGAAGAGTCTAGGTAGGACAGGTTCAATACTTTGTTAAAATATTACTAACAATTTTACAATAAAAAATAATTGATTTTGCTTATGAAAATAGCACTTGGTGTTGAATATCTAGGAACAGACTTTCATGGCTGGCAGATACAAGAAGAAGGCGTTAGGACAGTTCAAGGAGTTGTTGAATCGGCATTGTCTGAAGTTGCAAACCACCCAGTTAGAGTATTCTGTTCTGGAAGGACAGATGCTGGAGTTCATGCAAAAGAGCAGGTTATTCATTTTATTACTGAAACTCATAGGAAAAACAAAGCATGGCTCTTTGGTGGCAATGTAAACCTGCCTCACGATGTTAACTTTAATTGGGCAAAGCAGGTAAATGATGATTTTCATGCAAGATTTAGCGCTTACGCGAGATTATATGAATACAAAATACATAATCACCCGGTCAAATCCGCACTGAACGCAAATTATAGTCTATGGGAGCCGAGAGAACTTAACCTAGATCAAATGTCTGCAGCCTCTAAATTGCTGATAGGAAAGCATGACTTTTCAGCCTTTAGAGGAAGCCTATGTCAAGCAAAATCACCAATCAAGGAGATAGAGAGCTTCAAGATAATAAGAGACGACAGAACTATTGTAATCAAAATCAAGGCCAATGCATTCCTTCACCACATGGTAAGAAACATTGTGGGAACTCTGCTTAAGATTGGTAGAGGCGAGAGAGAAGTTGGCTGGATATCAACGGTTCTTGAAAGCAAGGACCGCCGCAAAGCTGGCGTAACGGCCGAACCCCAAGGTTTATACTTTACAAAGGCTTTTTATCACAACCTATAGAGGGTCGACTATAAAGTCTCGGTTGAAGCCTCAACTTCTTCACTTTCGCCTTCAATTTCTTGCCATGCAAACCTTAAAGCTTCAACTCTTCGGTTAAAGAATCTACCCTCGCCGAATTTTTCTTTAAAGCCTGAGCGTCTCAATACAGTCTCAATTCCCTCGGCTCTGGCAAAAAGTATTTCGATGCCAGAAATTGAACTCAACTCAACTAGGCTGCTCAGAACTTCTTCACCACTGGCATCTATCTGGTTAATTCCGGCAACATCAACAATAATGTATTTTAGTTGTTCTCTATTTTTGGCGATCAGTTCAAGCATTCTATTTTCAAAATAAGCAGCATTAGCGAAATACAGTGACCCGCTAAACTTGACTATCTTTACGGCATTAACGCTTTCATCTTTAGTTTTATCTTCGTCATTATCGCTAACACTGATAAAGAACTTTGAACCATCACGAGCGGAAAACTCGCTAAACTTTGGCTGCATTGTTCGATAGAGAAATAGTCCTAAAGACATAATTATCCCGAAAGCGATACCATTTTCAAGATGTGGAGCAAATATTAGAGTTAGAACGAAAGTTAATGCCCCGACCACGCCGTCATGCTTCTCTACTTTCCAGGCATGTCTGATTGGTGCAAAATTAATCAAATGCAGAACTGCCATTACAATTATTGCGGCCAATGTTGCCTGAGGTAAGTGATAAAGCAGAGGCGTTAACCAGAGTAAGGTTAGCCCAACAATTACTGCAGTAACAACAGATGAAAATCCCGTCACCGCGCCAGCGGAACTATTAACAGCAGAGCGTGAAAAAGAGCCTGAAACTGCATAGCCCTGGAAGAAACTAGAAACAACATTTGACAAACCTTGGCCAATCAACTCTTGATTAACATCTAGTCGTTGCTTTGTTTTAGTAGCCATCGACTTAGCTACAGATATTGCCTCCATAAAGCCAATCAAAGAAATAGTTATTGCATAAACAAACAAAGTACCCATGACCTTGAAATCAAAACTTGGTGCTTGAAAACTAAATACACCACTAACTTCAATAGAAGAGACAATAGAGCCTCCCATGCCCTCGTAGTCAATCAAGAATGAAACCGCGGTTGAAATTACAACCACCGACAAGATAGATGGCGCTCTTGGAAAGAAGCGCTTTAAGCCAACCATCACAATTATTGACATAACTGCCATTACTATAGTCGGCAGGTGTGCGTAGTATATTGCCGCCTCAAATAGACGCCAAATAGTTTCATAGTTCTGGTCAGCATTGCAGATAGTATGAAGACCTCTTCCTCCAGCTGTCTCTAACCTCTCCATTAAAGTGAGTGGCTGACAAGCAGATACCCAATCCGTATCCGAACTATTAATTACCCTAATACCCAAGACTCTTGATAGTTGGGAAGCTCCGATAATTATTGCCGCAGCGTTAGTAAAGCCATTGATGACTGGATGAGATAAAAAGTTGGTGATAAAACCCATCCTTAATACACCTAAAGTAAACTGAAATATGCCCACAATTAGAGCCAATAAAGAGGCATATAGTACGTAGCTAGAGGTATCTGTAACGACCTCGCCCAAAGCTGCTGCTGTCAGTAGCGAAACTACCGCCACCGGTCCTGTTGAGAGTTGTCTTGAAGACCCCATTATTGCGGCAATCATGACCGGCAAGAATGATGCGTAGAGACCATACTGAGGGCCAAGCCCTGCAAGTTGTGCATATGCCATAGATTGGGGCACTATGACCATAGCTACAGTCACCCCGGCTATGGCATCTGCTTTCAACACCTTAGGGTTTTTTAACTCTTTAATCCAATATAAAAAAGGAAATAATTTCAGCGCCCAATTCATGAGTTTTTTGTTTTATCACTAGTGATAGCAATAGATTCTATTACAATCTGCGCTACATATGTGACTTTATGATGTATTGATTAGGTCAATTGAGTTGTGATTAGAACCGATGAGACCTGTAGTAAATCAAGCTTTAAGTAATATAAATGCTAGAAATTTTCATCCCAATCGACAACGATTTTTCTATTATCTTTTTCTATCGATATTAAGAATGGCTCAATATAGGGGATCCAGTGCTCTTTGTTGCCTTTAACAACTAATACATGGTTTGCACCAGTATCTACAAGGTAATCAACCTTACCTAATTCAACTTTCTCTAAATTTATAACATGAAAACCAGTCAACTCATACCAATAAAATTGGCCATCACTAAGCTCTGGCAATTGACTTTTGTCTATATAGATATCGCTCCCAATAAACTTTTGAGATTGATTGCGATCATTGATACCTTCAAGTTGAACGACTATGGTTTTTGATTGTTCACGACCATCTAATATTTTGTATGACTTCCAAGAGTCATCTTCAAAAAGCCACCAAGGTTGATATGAGAGAATATTGACTTTGGGCTCAGTATAAGAGAATATTTTTACCCAGCCCTTAATACCAAAAAAGCCATTAATCTTGCCGATCAATAGCTTTTT
>Ga0208411_1002080_pt1 | contig 12532 bp, 14 predicted proteins | sample ETN01SmetaG_4_FD_185793 | JGI IMG/M metagenome (GOLD analysis project Ga0208411, IMG submission 185793) | Marine microbial and viral communities from oxygen minimum zone, Eastern Pacific Ocean - ETNP2014F12-01SV261 (SPAdes) (version 2) | ecosystem: Environmental > Aquatic > Marine > Oceanic ...
TATCACCTAAAAAATTATCTTCACTAATATCATCGCTTGAAGGAAAGGATAAAACATTTGTAGGCTTATCTTTCCCAGCAAAGGTTTTATTAATCTCTTGGATTTCAGATTTTGATAAAAAAGCTAAATTTAACCTACAATTTTCTAAATTATTGAGTGAGTCATCATATTCTTCTCTTAAGCACTCAAACCAATCCATCGCCTCTTCTTGAGTACACAGTATCTCAGAAGGCTCTCCACTAATTTCAACTCGAAAGATTGAGGTCACTTATTTATCGTATCTTCCATAGGCTTCAACTATCTTCTGAACTAACCCATGTCTAACAACATCTTTAGAATCAAACTCAACCAAACCAACATCGTCAATATCTTTTAGGACTTTTAGAGAATGGACCAAACCGGATAGGGTATCTTTAGGAAGGTCTATTTGAGTAATATCACCCGTCACAACAACTTTTGATCCGAATCCAAAACGAGTTAGAAACATTTTCATCTGTTCTACTGTGGCGTTCTGACTTTCGTCCAAAATAATAAACGAATTATTTAAAGTTCTGCCTCGCATAAAGGCTAAAGGGACTACTTCTATGATATTCCTTTCGATCAGTTGAGAGGTCTCTTTAAAACCAAGCATTTCATATAATGCGTCATATAAAGGTCTAAGATAAGGATCAACCTTCTGACTCAAATCACCAGGCAAAAAGCCCAACTTCTCTCCTGCCTCAACGGCCGGCCTAACGAGCAATATCTTTTCTACTTCTCCACTCACAAATTTCTCTACTGCTAAAGCAACGGCTAAAAAAGTTTTGCCAGTCCCTGCAGGGCCAATTCCAAAAGTAAGCACCTTATTCTTAATAGTTGAAACGTAATCCTCTTGATTTCCGTGGTTTGGTGAAATCCCTACATTAGGTGTGCGTATAGAAATATGAGAAACGCTATTCTCTTTTCCATTTTGTAAATTATTCATGCCTTTCATTAAATATAGATGTATATCACTCGGCTCTATTGTTTTGTCAGTGTCTAGATCTTCATAAATCTTTAAAATTATATCTTTCGCTAGTTTAGTATTTAGAGAGTCCCCCTCTATCTTAAATTGCGAACCTCTATTTATAATTTTTATCTTTAGCTCTTTCTCAATTTGTTTAAGAGTTGAATTTGTTGGGCCACATAGATTACTTATTCTTTGATGATCTTCAGGTTGTAATTGAAATTTCATATAAATAATAGTTTACCCGACCAACAGCCCTCTAATGGATTTGTTTTGAGCCTGCAGTATCTCAATATCAACAAAATTTCCTATCAAAGACTCGTCATTACAAGAAAATATAACCACTTTATTATTATCTGCTCTAGCCTGAAATTCACCTGGATCTTTCTTGGACACTCCTGTTACTAGGCATTTTCTTGTTTCGCCCACCATTTTTCTACTTATCGACAGGGCTGAATTTTCTAACTTCTGTTGAAGAAGCTTCAATCTCTCTTTCTTTACTTCCATAGGTACTGAATCTTCAAGATCTTTTGCTGTTGTGTTAGGTCTTGGGCTATAAATAAAGCTAAATGATTCGTCGTAGCCCACCTTATCAACCAGGTCCAAGGTGTCTTGAAAATCCTTATCAGTTTCACCAGGGAAGCCCACTATAAAATCTGAAGATAAGCTAATGCCTGGCCTGGCAGATCTTAATTTATCTATGATTTCAAAATAATCCTCTCTGGTATGTCTTCTCCTCATTAATTTTAGTATTTCATTAGACCCACTTTGAACAGGCAAGTGAACATAGCTAATCAACTCTGGAACCTCTTCATAAATGTTAATTAAATCCTGTCCAAATTCAAAAGGGTGAGAAGTTGTAAACGAGATTCTCTCTATGCCTTGAATCAAAGATATCTCTCTAATTAAGTTAGAAAGACCTAAGCCTTTGGTCTTAAGTTTTGAGTCTCTATAAGAATTTACATTTTGTCCTAGAAGGCTTATCTCCACTACGCCCTTTGATGCTAAATCTTTTGCTTCATTAATAATATCTTCTAACGGCCTGCTAATTTCATTACCTCTAGTGTGTGGTACAACACAGAAAGAACAATATTTATTGCACCCTTCCATAATCGAAACGAAAGCTGAAGGGCCTTGACCTGGAGAGGAGGGCAGGTATTCAAATTTCTCGGTCTTAGGAAAAGATATATCTATTGCAGCATTATTTAGCTTTTCTGTATTTTCATAAAGGGTTGGAACTCTATGGATCGTTTGAGGGCCAAATATTAAATCAACCTGAGGTGCTCTTTTAGCTATTGCATCTCCTTCTTGACTTGCAACACAGCCTCCAACTCCAATCTTTAAATTAGGGTTCTTTGCTTTAAGTTTTTTCCACCTTCCTAATTGATGAAAAACTTTTTCTTGGGCTTTTTCCCTTATAGAGCAGGTATTAAGAAGTAAGAGGTCAGCCTCCTCTTCATTCTCCGTTGTTTCAAAGCCATGGCTTAAATTCAATAAATCTTGCATACGATCAGAATCGTATTCATTCATCTGACAGCCTTGGGTCTTGATAAATAATTTATTGCCCATATGTATAATGTTATAACTTTTTAAGTCTAATAAGTTATTTCTTATTTAAAAAAGGCGGGAATTGTAATGGCAAAAAAGGGAATCTACAAAGTAGTATTTATGCAGCTCGGTGAAGTTTATGAGATCTATGCTGAATCTATATATCAAAGTGACATGTATGGGTTTATTGAAGTTGAAGACCATATATTTGATCAAAACTCGCAAATCGTAGTGGATACTAGCGAAGAAAAGCTTAAGAACGAGTTTAAAGGTGTTCAAAGAAGCTATATACCTATGAGCTGTATCTTAAGAATAGATGAAGTAGACAAGAAAGGCGTTTCTAAAATAACTGCCAATGATTCAGCCAAAGTAATGCCGTTAGTGAATCCTGTGTTTGATGGTGGTTCTGGTAAGAAAAGAGATTAAACGAAGAAATTCTCTTTGTAGAACCTTAATTCCTCGATAGATTCCAAAACATCTGCCATAGCTCGATGGCCACCTTGTTTCTTGTACCCTTCCAGAAGTCCGGGGTTCCATCTTTTAATCAACTCTTTTATAGAGCTAACATCTACATTCCTATAGTGAAAGAACGACTCAACTTCTGGCATATACCTTCTCAAGAACCTTCTGTCGTGAGAAATAGTATTTCCGCATAAAGGTGATCGACCTTTTTCGGCATGCATATTAAGGAATTCTATAGTTTGCTTTTCAGCTTCTTCAATGTTTATTTTTGTAACTCTCAAACTGTCAACTAAACCCGAATTATTGTGCTGGTTTGTATTCCACTCATCCATATTGTCGATGAATTCTTGTGGCTGACTAATAACTAAATTCGGCCCTTGGGTAATTTCTGTTAGGTCATGGTTGGTGACGGCAACAGCTATTTCAATAATTCTTTCAGAATCAGGATCAAGTCCAGTCATTTCGAGATCTAGCCAAACTAAGGTAGGATATTTTTTTGTTTCAGGCATTTGCGGACAGGATTCTAACTGTAAATGATCGTAACCCCTAACAAAGATGACAAAAAAATTAAAAATATATACAACAATCGCTTCGCTATTTATTTTAGGCTCTTGTTCTGTTGCCGGCCCTTGGTTCTATGAAAGGGCTGACAGTTATTTAGCAGACTATTTCAAAGAATACGCCAATTTCTCTAATGAACAAAAGGATGAAATTGATAAAGTAACCGAAAACTACCTAGATTGGTTCACTACGAATGAACTTCCTGAAATTAGAGCTGCTTTAGTTGACTTAAAAGAGATAAATAACAGTAATGCAGATAATTTAATAAAAGAAACATATAAAAATGGACAGGAGCTTTTTGAAAGATCTAATAAATATTTTGAAAAGTCTTTTGTAAAATTTTCTAGAACTCTTACAGATCTTCAGGTTGATGAAATAAAAAATCATTTTGAAGAAATTCAAGTTGAGAGAGAGGAATCTAGAAAAGAAGAAAAGATCTATTCTGAAGAAGTAATTGAAAACTATATTTCGGGCTTTAGAAGACTAAATATTAAATTAACAAAAGCGCAAAAGGACTATGTAAAAGAGAATATTAAGGGATTAAAGAATATCAGATCTGAGTGGTCTTTCTTTCAAGAAAAATGGGTAGAAGAATTGATAGAAATCTTAAACAAAAGAAACGATCAAGACTTTGACAAAAGAATTACTGCCCATCTAAAGGCATTAGAAAACTTAGGCGATGAAGAGTTTCAATTAAAGCGTAAAAATAACGAACAAATAGGAATTAAGATCATTTCAGGCATTTTATCCAACGCCTCCGAAAAGCAGATAAAAGGAGCCAAAAGAAGAATAGACACTTACATAGCCTCAATAGATAGAATTCTTTCCAATAGATCCTTAGATTGAGAACTATTTAGAGTAGAATACTCAGCCCCTTATTATGACAAGCAATAATTCTAAACAAGCTAGCTTTGGATTCAGGCAAGTAAACGAAAAAGATAAGGCCGACTTAGTTGGGGATGTCTTTGATTCAGTTGCACAAAACTACGATTTGATGAATGACTTAATGTCTTTTGGCATACATAGATTGTGGAAGAAGATTGCAGTTGAAACATCTGGTTTAAGGGAGGATTTTATAGTTTTAGATCTAGCTGGGGGGACTGGCGACATGGTCAAATTGATGAGAAGCAAAATCTCTAACAAAGGATCTATAATTTTGTCAGATATAAACTGGTCAATGTTGAAAGAAGGCAGAGATAGGCTTATAGATGAGGGGGTAGAAGACGTCCAAATAGCTCAGATTGATGCTCAATATTTGCCTTTTAAAGATAATACTTTTGATCTAATTACTATAGCATTTGGTCTTAGAAATGTTACCGATAAAAAAGCAGCACTAGAATCAATTCTCTCTTCCTTAAAGCCTGGAGGAAAGTTAATGATCCTAGAGTTCTCTAGGCCAACCAATGAATTCTTTAGAGAGTTATATGATATCTTTTCTTTTGAAGTTATTCCAAAGATAGGAGAATTTGTAGCGCAAAGTGAAGATAGTTACAGATACCTGGCTGAATCAATAAGAATGCACCCCACACAAGAAGAACTTAAAGATTTAATGGAATCAGTTGGTTTCTCTAACTGCAACTTTGATGACCTAACTAATGGGGTTGTGGCAATTCACTCCGGGAAAAAAGGAATGGTAGATGCTTAAAGACCTATTTCGTTTTGTAAAAATCTTACATATTTTTCTTAAAGCAAGAATAGACGTTGATCTTGAAGCTTTTAATAAACCCAAGCTGCTAAAACTACTCTTCCTAATTTCACCCTGGCAGTTATATTCTTCAAAAGAAGATAGAGGCCATAGACTAAAGAAAGCTTTAGAAGAATCGGGACCTATTTTTATAAAATTTGGCCAGTTACTTTCTACCAGACCAGATGCTATACCTTCAGATATAGCTAAAACGCTTAAATCTTTGCAAGATGACCTCCCTCCCTTTCCAACAGATCAAGCTACTTCGCTAATAGAAAAAGAAATGGGGTCTTTAATTGGTGATACTTTTTCTAATTTTGATAATCAACCTATAGCTGCAGCCTCTATAGCTCAAGTTTATTCTGCAAATCTAATAGATGGAGATGATCCAGTAGCCATTAAAGTTGTAAGGCCAGGTATAAAGAAGGTTATAGAAAGGGACATATCCCTGATGAAAAGATTAGCTGAATACGTTGAAAAAAGATCAAATGACGCAAAAAGACTCCAACTTTTAAAGCTGGTTACGGAATATGAGTCTGTCATTCTTGCCGAACTAAACATGAAAGTTGAAGCTTCAAATATAAAACAGACCAAAAGAAACTTTGAAAATAATAATTTACTTTATGTACCTGAAGCTTATATAGATTTAAGTTCTGAAAATATTCTTGTAATGGAAAGAATTGAAGGCATACCTGTTGATAAAGTTGAAGCTTTAAAGGAGCTGGGAGTAGATTTCAAGCTACTAGCAGAACGAGGTGTAGAAATTTTTCTTAAACAAGTGTTTATTGATAATTTTTTTCATGCGGACATGCACCCTGGAAATATCTTCATTAACGCCAAAAACCCTGAAAGTCCTTATTACGTAGCAGTAGATTATGCAATCGTAGGAACTTTAAGTGAAGAAGAGCAATTTCAAATTGGAAGGATGTTGGTTGCAGTAATTGCCAGAAATTTTAAAGAAGTTGCGAACATATTGATTGAAGCTAAATGGGTTGACGCATCTACTAGACAGAATGAATTAGAAAATACTATAAGAGCGGCGTGTGAGCCAATCTTTGATCAACCTTTAGAAAAAATTAACTTTGGAGAAATGCTTCTATTTATTTTTGATTCTGCAAGAAGGTTCAATCTAAGTATGCAACCTTCTCTTATGCTACTTCAAAAGACATTAATAAATATTGAAGGTTTAGGTAAGCAGCTTTATCCTTCTTTGGATTTCTGGTCCATAGCCAACCCCTTTCTGAAGAACTGGATTTCGGAACGATATGATCCAAAAAAAATAACTGAATGGGCAAAACAGAACTCTTTAAGTTGGATAGAGAAAGCTAGAAAACTTCCTGAAATTGCGGAAACTGCTGTTGAGCAAATAGGAAAGATTGAGTCGTATCAAAAGGAAAGTGAAGAAAGGCACCAAGAATTGCTTAATAAATTGTCTAATGAAAAAAGGTTTTTTAATTTTATTATTTTGGGTATTGCAATTGCTGCAGTTGGTTTTTTAATATCATGAGATTATGAACAAAGAAATTCTATTTAAATTAGCTGATTTGATAAAAAAAAGAAGATTATCAAATCGTGAAGACTCGTATGTGAAATCTTTGCTCGAAGACGGAACAAAAAAGATCAATGAAAAGATTTTTGAAGAGGCCTTAGAGCTAATAGAAGCCTCCTTAGAAGATAATGAAGCTAAAAAGAAAAAAGTTATACATGAAATGGCCGATTTATGGTTTCATACAATGGTTCTTCTTGAAAATGAAGGTTTGGAGCTTGAAGATATTCTATCTGAACTAGAAACAAGATTTGGAACGTCTGGACACGAAGAAAAATCATCGCGTTAAGATAAATAGACAGGAGAATTAAATGGGAATAGGTGGCATAAGCATTTGGCAAATTCTAATTATTCTAATATTAATTTTATTACTTTTTGGGGGCACCAAAAGAATAAAGAGTCTTGGGTCTGACTTAGCTAAAACAATTAAAAGCTTTAGAAAGACAATGGATGAAGAAGACAAAGATAATAAATAATTTATGTTTGACATAGGCTTTTTTGAGCTTCTTCTTGTCTTGCTTGTCGGCTTAGTTGTCTTGGGCCCTAAGAGATTACCGGAAGCAATAAAGTCAATTTCTAGATCTTTACTCTGGATAAAGAAGCAAGCGAATAGATCTAAACATGAAATAGGTAAGGCTTTTGGCTTAAACGAAATATACCAAGATTCAAGAAACGAGGAGATCTTAAAAGATCTAGAGGATTCAAATAAGTAAATTCTAGAAATGGAAACAAATACATTTATGGATAGCTTAATAGAGTTGAGATCAAGACTTATTAAGTGTTCGATTGCTGTTGTTTTCTGTTTTGTATGTTTGATCTATTTTTCAAACGAGATTTACCAAACTCTTGCTGAACCTTTGCAAGCTTTTCTGCCTGCAAACTCTTCAATGATAGCTACGGAAGTAGCTTCGCCCTTTCTAACACCTCTTAAACTTACTTTCTTCGTTTCTTTATTAGTATCCATGCCTTATTCCTTGAATCAAATCTGGAAATTTATTGCACCTGGAATGTACCAAAACGAAAAAAGCCTAAGCTTCTTGGTAATGCTGTCTAGCTTACTGCTCTTCTATGCAGGAATTATATTTACTTACTTTCTTGTTTTACCGTTAGTTTTTAGTTTCTTCACAGGCTCAGCTCCTGAAGGTATTCTGGTGATGACAGATATCAGTAGATACTTAGATTTTGTATTAAGCATGATGTTTGCCTTTTCATTTGCTTTCGAGATTCCTGTCTTTATATTCTTATTAATATGGAGCGGCGTGTCCTCTCCCGAAAGCCTTAGTGCAAAAAGGCCTTACGTAATAATAGGTTGTTTTACAGTCGGTATGTTTGTAACTCCGCCAGATGTGATATCGCAAACCTTGCTTGCAATACCTGCCTGGTTATTATTTGAAGGCGGCTTAATAATGGCCAGACTATTTATAAGAAATAAAAACTAGTTAAGCTTCAAACCAATAGGTTATAGGTCCTTCATTTACTAAACTTACGGACATATTGGCACCAAACTTTCCAGTCTGGAGTTTAGAATAGCTGGTTTCAAGATGACTTTTAAAAGCCTTGAATAACTCTAATCCTTTTTCCGGATTGGCTGCTCCGGAAAAACTTGGTTTAAGACCTTTATTAGTTCTAACCGAAAGAGTAACTTGGGGAACTAGTAATATTTCTGCCTCAGCCTCGAGAACGCTAAGAGCCACTCTTTCGCTGCTATCATTAAAAATCTTATAATTAAGTAACTTTTTCGTAAGTTTCTCTATCTCTTTACTTGAATCTGAAGGATCAAATCCTACAAAAACCAAAATGCCACTTGAAATAGTTGCGACATTTTCATTCAGAATTTCTACACTGGCTTGCGAGACTCTTTGAACTAAAAGTTTCAATTAATATTTAACTTTCTAATGAAGCACTCCATGCTCCTTCCGAAGCCAGCCTATTCATATGAGCTCTATGAGAAAGAGCTTTCTGAGCCAATGGAGCATTTTCTTTCTTTCCCATCCAAGCTTTTAGAGCGGGCTGTTGCAGAGCTCTTCCGTAGGAAAAGCTCAATTTCCAGGCAAACCCTCCAATTCTATTCATGGCATCTAAATGAGCTGTTGAATCTAAATCTGATTGACCTCCAGATAAGAAAGTTACTCCTGGTAGATCATCCGGAACATGCATCTTCAAGCATCGGATTGTCTGATTAGCCACTTCATTAATATCTGCCTTATTAGAAGACTCCGATCCTGAAGTTACCATATTTGGTTTTAAAATGGTCCCTTTGATATTAACTCCCTTTTCTTTAAGAAGCCTGAAAAGACATTCCAAACTTCTTGATGTTGCTTCAAAACATTGATCAATTGAGTGATTGCCATCCATCAATACTTCTGGTTCTACCATAGGAACCATATTGTTTTCTTGAACAAGCTTCGCGTATTCAGCAAGGGCGTTCATATTGCTAGTAACGGCCTCTTCAGAAGGAAGTGAGTCGCCAACCTTTATTACCGCCCTCCATTTAGTAAATTTTGCTCCTAAAGAATAATACTCTTTTAGCCTTTCATCTAAACCTTCAAGGCCTTGAGTTAATGATTCCTCGGAGTCCCCAATTGGTTTTAAACCTTGGTCCACTTTTATGCCAGGAAGTGCACCTTGATCTACAATTACGTTTACCAAAGTAGTTCCGTCCTCAGCTTTCTGACGGATGGTTTCATCAAACAATATAACTCCACCTATATTTCCCTTCATGCCTTCTGATCTAAACAACATTTCACGATAATCTCTTCTGTTTTCTTCGTTTGACTCTACTCCAATAGAATCAAAACGTTTTCCACAGGTAGGGTTGCTTTCATCAGCAGCCAAAATACCCTTTCCGTTTGCAACGATATAGTTGGCTATTTCTTCAATATTATTTAAATCACTCATCTTATTCTCCTAAGATTTTATTTTACTAGCTTTGACTGTAAAGCCTCTAAGGAAGGGAGCTTTCTTCCTTCTATAAATTCCAGAAAAGCTCCTCCAGCAGTAGAGACATAATCAAGCTTGTCCAATACACCAGCTTTTGAAGCTGCAGATATAGTATCTCCTCCACCAGCAACTGAAAAGCCTTTAGATGAAACAATCATCTTAGCCACCTGAATAGTTCCTTTAGAAAATGCATTTTCTTCAAAAAGGCCCATAGGGCCATTCCATAAGATTGTTCCAGCGGCATCAAATAAATGCTGATGTTCTCTAAAACTTTCAGGTGCTATGTCAAAAATAGATTCATCTTCTTCAACTTGATCAATATATTTTACAGAGCCTTCGTGTTCCTTCATCTTTGCTGTCACTACAGTTGTTGGAATAATTACGTTACTTTTTTCAGATAGCTCTAAAGCTTCTTTAAGCATACTATTTTCTACAAGAGACCTGCCAACAGAAAACCCTTGCGCCAATAAGCAGGTGTTTGCTATTCCTCCACCCAAAATTACGGTATCCATCTTGTCACACAAAGAATTAATCAAATCTAATTTAGTGGAAATTTTTGCTCCTCCTAACACAGCTAGAGAGTCACCTTTACCTTTGAGAGTTAGCTTTGATAAAACACTTACCTCCTCCTCCAATAAGAAGCCAGCGCAAGCTTTTTCGCTAAACTCAATTACTCCTGCTGTTGAAGAATGCGCTCTATGAGAAGTTGCAAAAGCATCCATAACAAAAATATCAGCAATATTGGCTAACTTCTTAGATAATTCAGGGTCATTAGATTTCTCTCCTTCTAAAAACCTTACATTCTCTAAAATAATCATCTCACCTGTTTCAATTGATGGAATGTTATTTATGTCAGTAATTAGATTAATGGATCTATTCAATAACTGCTCTAATCGCTTAACAACAGGAGATAAAGAAAAATCAGTCTGTAGTTCGCCATTCTCTATAGGTCTGCCCAAGTGACTGATGACTATAAGTTTGCCTTCATTGTTTAATATATGATTTATAGTTGGTAGAGACCTTACCAACCTTTCATCATTAGTTACTGCTCCATCCTTTATAGGTGCATTTAAATCTAAACGGAGCAGAACATGTTGATCTTTAAATTGAAAATCGTTCAATCCAAGAAATTTCATGAGATTTATAACCCTAAAGTTTTTATGATCTTCTCTTTGGCCAACCCAAAATGCTCAAAGAGATCATTTCCAGGCGCGGACTCCCCGAAGGAGGTCATTCCAATAACTTCTCCTTCAAGGCCTACGTATTTTCTCCACCAATCAACATGAGAAGCTTCTATGGCAACTCTTTTAATTCCATTTCCCAAAACAGAAGCCTTATATCCATCAGCCTGTTCATCAAATCTTTCTGAACAAGGCATAGAAACTACCCTTATATTTTTCTTGCCTTTAAGCTCTTCTGCAACTTCCATAGCAAGTTTAACTTCTGAGCCAGTTGCAATTAGAATCAGCTCTGGTTCTGATTCGGGCTCATGGAGAATATAAGCACCTTTAGAAATTGATTTTATTTGTGAGTCATTTCTAGAAAATGTTGGCAAGTTCTGTCTTGAAAGTATCAATGCTGTAGGCTTCGATAAACTTGTTATTGCAGACAACCAAGAGATAGCTGTTTCAGAGGTGTCACAAGGCCTCCAAGTTTCCAAATTTGGAGTAGTCCTTAGGCTTGTAAGATGTTCAATTGGTTGATGAGTTGGTCCATCTTCCCCTACACCTATTGAGTCATGAGAATATACCAATATCGTAGGTATATCCATCAGAGCAGCCATCCTGACAGCATTTCTAGCATAGTCCAGAAAGGTCAAGAAAGTTCCGCTATAAGGTTTAATGCCGCCATGAAGAATTAAACCATTCATTATTCCCGTCATGGCAAACTCTCTAACCCCGTAATTTATGTAATTTCCAGAAAAATCACCATGTTCTATCTCATGTGTTCCTTCCCAATTTGTATTATTTGAGCCTGTTAGGTCCGCTGAACCTCCAACTAATTCAGGAATAAGTGGGCCTAAAACATTTATAACTCTTTGAGAAGAAGTTCTTGTTGCTATATTGGGCTCTTCTTTTTGCACTTCATCTATATATTTATATATAGCTTCTTCAATGCCTTCAGGTAAATCTGCTGCCATTCTTCGTGAGAATTCCTTAGCTAAATCAGGGTTCTTAGATTCATAGTCTCGGAAAGTCTTATTCCATTTATCTTCTGATGCTTGCCCTTTGTCAGAAGCATCCCATTCTGAGTATATTTCTTTAGGTATATTGAAAGCTTCATGCTGCCAACCCAAACTATCTCTTGTGTTTTTAATTTCTTCCTCACCCAAAGCAGATCCATGAACAGAAGCTGACCCTTCTTTTTTAGGTGACCCCTTGCCAATAATGGTTTTGCAACAAATTATGGTTGGCTTGTCGGCGTCTGCTTTAGCAGTTTTTATTGCCTTATCAATATCATCGGCATTGTGACCATCAACTGCTGGTATAACTTGCCATCCATAAGATTTAAATCTCTCAGGGATGTCTTCGGTAAACCAGCCTTTTACATTACCGTCTATAGAAATACCGTTGTCGTCATAAATAACAATTAACTTTCCTAGACCCAAAGTACCAGCCAAGGAGCAAGCTTCATGAGATATTCCTTCCATCAAGCAACCATCACCTGTAAATGCATAGGTCATGTGGTCTACCAGATTATGTTCTGAGGTATTAAATTTATCAGCAAGAATCTTTTCAGCAATAGCCATTCCAACTGCATTAGAAATACCCTGGCCTAAAGGTCCAGTGGTGGTTTCAACACCAGG
>Ga0208411_1002087_pt1 | contig 12518 bp, 10 predicted proteins | sample ETN01SmetaG_4_FD_185793 | JGI IMG/M metagenome (GOLD analysis project Ga0208411, IMG submission 185793) | Marine microbial and viral communities from oxygen minimum zone, Eastern Pacific Ocean - ETNP2014F12-01SV261 (SPAdes) (version 2) | ecosystem: Environmental > Aquatic > Marine > Oceanic ...
CTGCTGACACATCACCGGGCCGAATCGGACGTCCTTCAGGAGATGATACCGGACGAATCAGGTTACCGTTCCCTTGTTCAAACCTGGTTTGCTAACTCGTGGCTTTTGGAAGTGTTGAACATTGCTGCCGAAATGGACTTTACTGTCATTTTGACCAGCGATCACGGTAGTATTCGTGTTCGACGGGGGGTGAAGATTGCGGCGGACCGGGAAACGTCTAAGGGCGTCAGGTACAAATACGGCCGAAGCCTTCAGTGTCCGGATAAACATGCTCTCGTCATTAAGCGTCCTGCGGACTACCGTTTGCCCGAAATGCTTACCGGAACAAACTATCTCATCGCTAAAGAAGATGTCTATTTCGTATATCCCACTCAGTATCATAAATATTTGGGTCAGCTTCAGGACAGTTTTCAGCACGGCGGTATATCGCTGGAGGAGATGCTGGTCCCCACCATTACTCTCAGGAGGCGGTGAGTGGGCGAACGGCTGGTAAGCAAATCTCCCAAACAAACATTTAGTGGAGGTAAGGATTTCGCCGGGTCTCTTGTCGCAGGCGATGTGGTAGCTCTTTCCGGTCCCATGGGGAGCGGAAAGACAGTTTTTACGCAAGGTATCGCCTCAGGTCTGGGCGTCACAGATGTGGTTAATTCACCCACGTTCAAACTGGTGGGGGAGTACGATTCTGACCCACCCCTTTACCATTTCGATTTCTATCGTATAAATTCAACAGCCGACCTCGCCACTCTGGGTCTTGACCACTACTTTGGTGGAGAAGGGATTTGTGTGATTGAGTGGTCTGACCTTTTCCCGGATGTTATTCCTCGGTGGTCAATCCGGGTCTTTTTTGACCGCATTGGCGAAGGTGAGCGCGAAATATTCATAGAGAGGACCGAAGCTGAAACTGTTGGCAATTGAAACGGCCTCCTCCGTTTGTGGTGTGGCGCTCATGGATGGGGAGGAAGTTTTGGCTTTCCGCGAAGAAGTGTTGGAGCGGGAACATGCCGAAAAGCTCCCACATTTTTGCGAGGCTGTTCTGGAAGAAAGCAATACAGACATCTCTGACCTTGCCGCTGTTGCTGTCTCCATTGGCCCCGGCTCGTTTACGGGACTGCGGATTGGTCTCAGTTTTGCCAAGGGAATCGCTTTTAGTGGTGATCTATCCCTCGTTCCAGTTCCGACCCTGCTGGCCATGACCGAGAACTGCGAGTTGGAATCAGGTGATGTCGCAACTGTCCTTTTTTCACATAAGAATTATGTTTATCACCAGAAATTTATTATAGAAGCTAACAGCTTGGAGTCTCAAAGACCGGCACTGTCAGCCACGTGGAAGGAAGTCGTGGCACAACTTCCTGAAGGAATTCAACTTGTCCATTACGGTTGTAGTCAATTCCTGGATAGCTCTGTTGACGGTGTTACTGTATACCAGGGCATCCCCTCTGCCAAGGCTGTAGGCAGGATTGCCGTGGACCGTTATTCTGAACTGGCTGTGAAACTATTCCATGCTCTTGAACCAAACTACATTGCTTCCTTTCAGATAGGCGGGAAAGCTGCATCTTGAGTGAAATTGGATTATCGAGGAAGAATGATCAAATTTATGAGTTATGACAGCGTGGTTTAAACGGCAGAAGGAAAAGGTCACAACCACCGAGAAGAAATCCATCCCTGATGGATTGTGGGAAAAGTGTCCTGGCTGTGAAGAGATTCTTTTCAGACGGGAATTGGTGAAGACAATGATGGTATGCCCTCACTGTCATTTCCATTTTCGTTTGGTAGCGGAAGATTACTTGAAAATCCTCTTTGCTGGAGATAGCTATGAAGAACTGAATCCTCAACTTCACTCAGCCGATCCGCTGAAATTCAAGGCGAAAAAGAGCTATTCGAACCAACTGAAAGAAGCCACAGTCAAGACAGGTAGTCCTGATGTCATATCTACCTATCTGGGCAATCTAGGAGAGCACAAGATTGTGTTGGGTGTCATGAATTTTTCTTTCATTGGTGGTAGTATGGGCTCGGTTGTTGGAGAGAAGGTTTCCCGGGCTATTGATTACGCGCTAGAGATTTCAGTGCCGCTTGTGATGATCTGCGCCTCAGGCGGTGCTCGTATGCAGGAAGGTATATATTCTCTCATGCAGCTTGCAAAAATTTCAGCTAAGCTTGCCCGTTTTTCCGAAGCGGGGGGGTTATACATCTCGATTCTTACTGATCCCACTACAGGCGGCGTCAGCGCAAGTTACGGGATGCTAGGGGATGTAATTCTGGCTGAACCCGGTGCTCTTATCGGTTTTGCCGGACCAAGGGTTATCAAGCAGACTATTGGTGAAGACCTGCCAGAAGGATTTCAGCGGTCTGAGTTTCTCTTGAAAAAGGGATTTGTGGACAGAATCATCCACCGGAAAGAGATGAAGGAAGTATTGACCCAGATCCTCGAATTTGGACATCAAGAGGTAGAAGCACATGTCTGATCCGCTCATTCTAGTTACAAACGATGACGGCATATACTCGAAAGGTATCTTTGCCCTCCAACAGGCTGTAGCTCAGCTTGGTAAAACCGTGGTGGTAGCGCCGGAAACCGAAAAGAGTGCTGTGGGACATGCTATTACACTGTCTGATCCCATTCGCATCAAAGAATTGGAAAGGGAAAACGGTTTTTCCGGCTACGCTGTGTCAGGAACCCCTGCCGACTGTGTGAAACTGGCCATTAAGGTGATCCTTGACAGAAAACCGGACCTAGTGGTTTCCGGCATTAACAGAGGTGCAAATATAGGGATGGGTCTTCTATACTCTGGGACGGTTTCAGCCGCTACTGAAGCGATTATCCTTGGCGTCCCAGGCCTAGCTATTTCGCTGGATGCATGGGTCTCTCCAGATTACAGTTATGCGGCTGAAGTTGCTAACCGGTTTGTCAGGGTAGCACTTGACAAAGGGATTGATGAGGGGATTGCTTTGAATATTAATGTTCCTAAAATGTCAAACGGAAAAGCGAAAGGTGTTCGGTTTACGAGGCAAGGGACTAGTAATTATGAAGAACGTTTTGACAGAAGAGTCGATCCGAGACGACGGGTATATTATTGGATGGATGGTGAACTGGTTTCAAATGAAGATGATTCCCATGTTGATGATGTTGCCTTGCGGGAAGGCTATGTATCGGTGACGCCACTGCACTATAACCTCACGAGTGAGAGTTCGCTGGAATTAATGAAAGAATGGGAAGAGTTGATCAACATTGAGACATAAGCAGACTGTCCTCATTATTGATTATGGCTCCCAGTACACCCAGCTTATTGCGAGGCGTATCAGGGAGCAGTCTGTTTACTCAGAGATACTTCCGTATTCTGTCAAAACGAATGAAATCATTCAACGCTCTCCTACAGCAGTTGTACTATCCGGCGGACCGGATAGTGTCTATGCCGATGGCGCACCTGTCCTCGATTCCGCCATTATGGAGATGGGTATCCCTGTTCTCGGTATCTGCTACGGATTTGGACTCCTCATGACCTACGATGGCGGTGTGGTGAAAGCAAACGGCCAGCGTGAGTACGGGTTTGCTGAACTGTCCGTTGAGAATGGTAGTAAGCTGTTCAGCGGAGTTACAGATAAAACGCAAGTGTGGATGAGTCACGGTGATGCTGTGGATGAACTACCGGGAAATTGGTCAGTCTTGGCCCGCTCTGGCAACGGAGTTTTGGCAGCTGCTGAAAGGGATGGCGGACTGGTACTGGGAACTCAATTCCACCCTGAAGTGATTCACACTACTGAAGGGAAGCAGATTCTCTCCAACTTCCTATTCAGTGTGGCCGGGTGTAAGAAGGACTGGACGCCGGCATCTTTTGTGACGTCTACTGTTGAAGAACTTCGTGACACTTTAGGTGATAAAAGAGTTCTCTGTGCCGTTAGCGGTGGTGTGGATTCTGCGGTGATGGCGAAACTGATCTACGAGGCGATTGGAGACCAGCTTAGGTGTATTTTTGTGGATCACGGTCTGCTTCGGAAGAAAGAACCGGACTACATCCAGGGGCGACTGAAGGAGAGCCTCGGCTTCCCCATTGAGTATCACGATTTTTCAGACGATTTTCTTTCTAGACTCAATGGCATCACCGATCCTGAAGAGAAGCGAAGTATTATTGGTGAGCAGTTTATCCGCTCCTTTGAGTCTGCGGCGCTGACCGGCGGTGACTTCAAATTTCTGGCCCAGGGGACCCTCTACCCAGATGTGATCGAGAGCGGTGGAGTCCGAGGGACAGCCGATGTAATCAAATCTCACCACAATGTGGGTGGCTTGCCGGAAGATATGGAATTTGAGCTTATTGAGCCGCTTCGGGAACTTTTTAAGGACGAAGTGCGGGAAGTAGGGAAGGAACTTGGACTTCCTCCAGACGTATTAGGGAGGCATCCGTTTCCAGGCCCCGGATTGGGTGTTAGAATCATAGGTGAAATCACAGAGGAAAGAGTGGAAATACTGCAAGAGGCTGATCACATCTTCATCGAGGCGTTGAAGGTGCATGGAATTTATGATGAAATCTGGCAGGCTTTTGCCGTGCTGGTTCCAGTGAAAACGGTGGGCGTCATGGGTGACGAAAGAACTTATGCAAATCTAATCGCTCTCAGGGCGGTGACCAGTGTGGACGGGATGACTGCCGACTGGTACCGAATGCCGGAGAATGTCCTTTCGGAGGTATCAAATAAGATTGTCAATTCGGTAGCGGGGGTGAATCGTGTGGTGTATGATGTGAGTTCCAAGCCGCCCAGCACCATTGAGTGGGAATAACTGAGTAATTATGATAGGTTAAGCCATGTGTGGAATCGTCGGATATATCGGTAACAAAGATGCCGTCCCTATCCTTGTTGAAGGGCTGAAACGTCTGGAATACAGAGGGTATGACTCAGCGGGTATCGCCACGGTGGATGAAGGCGACAACAAAGTGGTGAAATGTGAAGGAAAGGTGAGGGATCTGGAAAAATTGCTGGATGAGTCGACGCTCCGGGGATCGGTGGGCATCGGACATACACGTTGGGCGACACATGGTGTTCCTAATAATATTAACGCGCATCCCCATTCTGACGGTTCGGGAAAAATCTCACTTATCCATAACGGAATTATCGAAAACTACAGTGCCCTTAGGGAAGCTCTTGAAAGGGAAGGCGTTGAATTTCAGACAGATACAGATACTGAAGTGCTTGTACAACTTATCGGAAAAATCTATTCATCTGACTCACTCACATTTGCTGAGTCAGTTAAAGTAGCACTTCAAGATACTATTGGAACTTACGGTATCGCAGCTATATGTTCCGATGAACCGGACACACTCATAGGTGCGAGATTAGGCAGTCCACTTGTACTTGGGCTCGGTGACGGCGAGCAGTTCCTCGCTTCTGATGCTTCGCCCATTATACCCCACACTCGCAACGTTGTTTACCTCGATGACGGCGATCTCGTTGAAATCAACAAGAGCAATTACGAAGTCCGCCGCATCGGAGACAATAAGCCCGTGAATAAAGTTATTGAAAGGATTGAGTATAATCTGGAGGAGATCGAAAAGGGTGGGTTTCCTCATTTTATGTTGAAGGAGATTCACGATCAAGTCCACACCATAACGGATACTATGCGGGGCCGGCTGTCATTGGAAACAGGAACGGCACACTTGGGAGGTATTGCTGATTATCTTCCGAGGATAGAAAATGCCAGCAGAATTTATATCACCGCCTGTGGAACCTCCTGGCATGCTGGTCTTATAGGAAAAAATCTTTTGGAGGAATTTGCTCAAATTCCTGTTCACGTTGACTATGCTTCAGAGTTTCGCTATCGGGAGCCCATTATTGATTCTGACACTGTGATTATCGCCATTTCTCAATCCGGCGAGACGGCCGATACGCTTGCGGCTATTCGTAAAGCCAAGGATCTAGGCGCCTTGTCTGTAGGAATTTGCAATGTTGTGGGCAGTTCCATTTCCCGGGAGACTGATTGCGGCATTTACACCCACGCTGGCCCGGAGATCGGCGTAGCGTCCACAAAAACGTTCACCGCTCAGGTGACCGTTCTTTTCATGCTGGCGCTCCATCTAGGCCGAAACAACGGCATGTCGAAGGGTGAATGCGGCCGCTTGGCCAAGGCCCTGTCTGAAATGGGTGAACAGGTGGATAATGTTCTTTCTCAAAGTGATCATATTCTCAGCGTGGCTGAAGAGACGTTAGAGGCGGAAAACTTTCTTTATCTTGGCCGCGGCCTCAATTTCCCCGTAGCCCTGGAAGGGGCCCTCAAGCTGAAGGAGATCTCCTATATCCACGCCGAAGGTTACCCCGCTGCCGAAATGAAGCATGGCCCCATCGCCCTTATTGATGAAAAGATGCCGGTGGTATTCCTGGCGCCTCACGATAAAACATTTGACAAAGTTTTGTCCAACATTCAGGAAGTGAAGGCCCGGAGCGGTATAGTTATCACTGTGACAGACAGGAAAACCTCCGAACTTGAGAAGCTATCTGATCACATTATCGAAGTTCCTTCTTCGCATCCCAGAACCTTTTCCATTGTTTCCTCTGTACCGTTGCAGCTTTTAGCTTATCACTTAGCTGTTCTCCGGGGGTGTGATGTGGACCAACCCCGAAATCTTGCTAAAAGTGTTACGGTTGAATAACCGACTCTTTTGATGCGATTCAAACTTTTCCTACCGGTGGTGTTTGGCCTGTTTTTAAGCGAGCAATTGACAGCCGACCCAGCCAATCAACGGCTCAATGCATCGCGATCGAGGAAACTTTTTGAACAGGGTGTTGAACATTACAATGCAGGCCGCTATTACAGCGCATTAGACATTTTCAGGAGACTGAAAAATCACCCACCGGATCAGTCGCCGCAACTCACAGCCAGTACACTCATGTGCATGAAGTCGTATGCAAGGGTTGGGCGGTATGATGAAGCAAAAGACACAGCACGGGAATTTCTCGAAAAATTTAGCGACAGTTCTTATCTGCCTGATGTCCACACAACACTGGGGGATGTCTACGTGAGTGAGGGTTATCATGGTGCCGCGTTGGAGTCATACCTCAAAGCTCGAAGTGCAAGTACTGAAGGAGCGAGAAACACTCAGATAGATGATAAGATTTTTAAACTTTCGTCCGGGTTTGTTGATATGGAGAAACTGAACGCACTCATGGCCACGGAAACAAATCCCACATCTCGGTCGATCCTTTCACTGGCACTGGCTAATGGGTTGATCTACGAAGGCAAACGTGACGAAGCCGCCCTTGTTCTGTTTAAACTGGACAAAACAATCCTGCCGAAATCCTTTCAGAAACGTTACGACAAGCTCCGGGGTGAAACGTATGAAAAGCGGGAAAAGTCTAAAACAATTGGTCTCATCATTTCAATCAGTGGCCCCGATGAAAATATGGGACTTTCATTTCTGAGGGGCGTTCATGAAGCGACGCGAGAGATTCAGAAACGTAAAAATTTTTCCATCTCGACGGAGGTCATTGATATCGAAGGAGACGCTCTGAGCGGCGTCCAGGCACTTAAGCATTTGTCACTGAATAGCAACGTTCTGGCCGTTATCGGACCGAGGGAAAATTCCGCCTCTCTGGCTGTAGCCGCAGCAGGTAAGGACGGCTCCACGCCACTTCTCTTTCCCACTTCTGATCTGAAAGGGCTGTCATTATTGGGCGAAAGCATTTATCAGATGAATACCGATCTTTCTTTCCAAGGGCGATACGCTGCCCGCTATGCTGCCAAAACACTTTCGGCCGAAACGGTGGCCGTCTTGGCGCCATCTGATAGACTCGGTAAAGAACTGGCAGATGGTTTTTTGAACGAAGCCGATGAATTGGGTGTAGAGATTGTTTCTGTAGAGTGGTACTCTGGAATTCCTGTGGATCTGTCGCCACAGCTCACAGCTTTGCGTAATGTTGCATTTCGTCTTGAGGCAGGGAGACCAAAAAAGCTGGAAGGTGAAATTATCTTAGACACCGCTGATAACACTTTCGACATTTCTAGCACTGATTTCTTTGCAGAGGAAGCCGCCGGCGATTTGGAGAAGGAAGAGGTGGATTCTTCAGAAATTGTTTTGTCATCCATTGATGCTGTATATCTGCCTATCCACACCGGTGATATCAATTATGTCACTTCCCAGTTTTCTTCCTATGGGTTGGAGACCCAGCTTCTCGGAAATGTGAACTGGTACGATCCGGATGAATTGAATCAGGATATGATCGGTTCAAATCTGCAGGGGATGATTATCTTTACTGACTACCTCCATCCGCAGGAGCAACAATCGGCTGACAGGGCCTGGGAGATTACCAGCGACATCGAGGACAGGGATGAAGTCCGCATGGCACTGGCCGGATATGATCTTACCGTTTTTCTTGGCGATTATCTTGAATCGGCCGATTCTCGCGCCGCTCTGATGATGAATCTTGAAGGAGCGGTACCGTCGATGGGCTTAAGTAAATATTTTGCTTTTTCTCCTAGCACACCCCGTTTGAACGCCTCCATCCATTTGCTGAGGTATGCGAAGAACAGACTAACGCTTGTGGGTGAGTTCGTCGCCGATTCCCTCTACACCTATATTTCAGAAATACCCTGAAAACGATTATCAAGGAAAATTCATTCACCCTTGAGGATCTGTCACTGCATCTGGATGATAAGGTATATGCGTCAATTGTTTATCGGACCGGCAAGAGGAAAGGACGTTTCACCGATCTTCTCGAATTTTCTGACAGATTAGGCAGTAATGGCAAGGTAGCATATGCCAGGCAGATTCATTCAAATAGAGTAGTTTCTGTAGATGCTCCGGGACTCGTTGGTGAATGTGACGGCCTCATCAGTGACAGCCCGAATGTGGTACTAGCCATTCAGGTGGCGGACTGCCTTCCGATTTTTCTTATTGCGCCCGATGTCTCGGCCATCGGTCTCGTCCATGCTGGATGGCGAGGGACAGTGGCCAGTATCGCCAGAGAAGCCGTTCGTAAATTGAAAGAAGATTTCGACGTTGATCCGGGATCACTCTCTTGCTTCATTGGCCCCTCCATTCATACTTGCTGTTATACCGTGGGACGGGAGGTTATGGATAAATTTCAACCGGATCACTTAACTGAGAATGAACCGAATCACTACAATCTCGATCTTATTAGTGCAAACAGTGCGCAACTGAGTGAAGCTGGAGTGGCTGCTGAAAAAATTATCGTTGATAAACGATGTACACACTGTTCTGAATCCGGGCTGCATTCCTACCGCCGACACGGTGACCGTGCGGGACGGAATGTCTGCTTTCTCAACTTGAAATGAGTCTGATACCACTATGTCTTTCATAAACGCACTCTTTCTGGGCGCTCTTCAAGGCGTAACGGAATTTCTACCGGTGAGTAGTTCAGGTCATCTTGTGCTCATAGCCAAGGGGCTGAATATCAAACATCCCGGTGTCACCTTTGAGGTGATGATGCATATGGGAACACTCATCAGTATTGTCGTCTGTTTTTGGGGTGACATCAGAGAAATTTTTGTGAATGCTTTTCGAAAAAAGGAATTCGATTTGGTCTGGAGTCTTGCAATAGCAACCGCCCCCGTGGCCATTATCGGCTACTTGTTTAAAGTTAATATTGAATCGGCTTTCGACTCGACTACTGTTGTGGGCGTTTGTCTGCTTGCCACGGGTGTGATTCTAGTCAGCACGTGTTTTGTGGGGAAAGGCACTGTAACACAGGTTGGATTGGCGGCTGCGTTCATTGTTGGTCTGGCACAAGCCCTTGCTCTATTACCCGGGATTTCAAGGTCAGGGATTACCATATCTACCGGATTGTGGCTGGGTTTTACCAACCAGGAAGCTGGGCGTTTTTCATTTCTTATGGCCATTCCGGCCCTGATTGGATCAGCTCTACTTACGCTCCCGGAAATCATTGATATGGGTAGCAGGGACGGATCAACCTTTACTCTGTTGGTGGCCTTCCTATCAGCTTTTGTGGTTGGACTTATTGCGCTGAAGACTCTCCTTGGTATTTTACGCTCAGGCAAGCTTTATTTGTTCAGCGGATACTGCTTTTTCATGAGTGTAGTTGCGCTGACAGTCAGGTTCTGAAATGAACCAAACAATCGCTATAGGGTTTGCCGTTTATCTTTTGCTCATCCTTGTAGTCGGTATTGTCACTGCACGATATAATAAGACTCTTCCCGACTTTTTGCTGGCGGGCCGGCGGCTGGGGCCATGGATTGTCGCACTGTCAGAACGGGCTTCCGGCCAGAGTGGATGGCTCATTCTGGGATTGACAGGTCTCGCTTATGCCACTGGGCTGGGTGATCCGTCCGGGACAAAACCGCAACCGGCTCTGTGGGCATCTATCGGAGGCTGTTCTGGCGTTGCGTTGTCTTGGATTCTCATCGCTGAAAAACTGAGAAAAGAAACTGAGCAGTTGGGCGCACTGACACTGCCTCGATATTTTGAGCTAAAATTTCGAGGGCACGACCTGGGCATCCGGTTTGTCACAACAGCAATTATCGTTTTCTGTTTTATCTTCTACATAGCGGCTCAGTTTGACGCGGCAGGAAAATCTCTGGAACAAACATTTGGATTTCCGCATTTTACAGGCATATTGCTGGGGGCGTCCATAATGGTTTTCTACACTCTCATGGGTGGTTTTTTCGCTGTTGCATGGACAGATTTTTTTCAAGGAATCATTATGCTGGTAACACTGGTTGTTCTGCCTTTGGTGGCTTTGGCGCAAATCGGCGGTATAGGAGGCCTGGTGGATAAAGTTTCAATCATTGATCCAGAATATCTTACTCTCTTTGGCGGAAGACGGGGTTGGCCGCTTTTATCTGGTGTTTTGAGTGGTCTTGGTATTGGATTGGGCTATCTCGGTCAACCTCACGTATTGATAAGATATATGAGTATTCGGTCGGTGAGTGATGTAGGAAAGGCGAAAAGTGTAGCAATTGTTTATGCTATTCTGACTTACGGCGGTGCTGTCCTTATGGGAATTGTGGCGCTAGCCTATTTTGGTGTGGGGCACTTTGCTGATCCTGAAAAGATGATGCCGGGACTGGCCACAGCCATTTTTCCGGCCTGGTTCGCAGGTATCCTTATCTGTGGCGCCCTGGCCGCCATGATGTCCACCGCAGACTCTCAATTGCTTGTTACAACTTCGTCTGTGACGGAGGATATTTATCACCAAAGTATCAATCCCCGTGCGAGTCAGTCACAACTGGTTTTTCTTTCAAGGATGGTAACCTTTGTCATCGGCGTTGCAGCAATTTCACTTGCTCAGCTACCGTCTTCCATTTTCGATAAAGTTCTTTTTGCCTGGGGAGGACTGGGCGCCGCGCTGGGCCCTCCGCTGGTGTTCTCCCTCTGGTGGAGAAGAACCACTCGAAATGGTGTGTTGGTAGGGATGATTCTCGGCTTTTTTACTGTGATCGTTTGGGACAACTTATTCAAATGGACTGGCGTTTATTCACTTCTTCCAGGCTTTGCTCTTTCAACAACTGCTGTCTATATAGTGTCGCTACGCGACAGAGTGGAGATTCATTAATTCTGATATGAAGCAAAAAAGTTTGAGACAAACTGTTGATGAAATGAGGGGAGGTAAAGTGGAGCCAGTCTATTTTTTGAACGGTAACGACTATTTTCTTCAGTCTCTTTTTGTCGATGAAGTGATGGCGGCGCTCACAAAAGATGAGGCGCCTGAGAAAAGCTATTTTTCAGCCGAATCTGTTGATTATACAGCTGTTGTGACGGATCTCTTCTCCGGTTCTCTTTTTGGTGCCAAAAAGCTGGTGGTCCTCCACAACCCGACCAGAATGAGTGGAAAAACGAAGGACGATTTCTTCGACTATTGCCGGCAACCTAATTCCGATAATTCCCTAATCGTCATCCTGGACAAAGTGGATAGACGTTCGGCGTTTACCAAGAATCTCTCACAGATTGTACCACCTATTAGCACGTCGCCGCCATTTCCTGACAAGATGGCCAACTGGATCGAATTTCTCCTGAAGAAAAATGATCTTTCAACCACAAAAGCTGCGAAAGAGCTGTTATTGGAGCTGAGCGGTGACTCAGTCTACCACATTGCCAATGAGATCGAAAAAATTAAGATTGGCCTCCCTGAGGATAGTGAGATTGAAAAGAGCCATGTGGTGGACTTTTGTGGGTGGGAACGGGAATATTTCCCCTGGCATCTGTCAGATGCTGCTGGAAGCAAGGATTTCCACAAAAGTATCCTCATCGGGAAAAGCCTTCTTCACCATGGTGTGGATGTGGCATCCATGGTTACCCAATTGGCAACACTTTTTCAGGAACTTTATTTAATGAGCCTGCCTGACGGACAAGAAAGTAATCTTCCTCGAACAGGTTGGCTAAATCAAATTCTTACTCGGAAACTTCCTACATATTTCAATAACTTCTCCCAAAATGAACTGGAACAGATTGTGAAAGCTTTAGGCGAAGCCGATAGAAATATCAAGACAGGAAAGGGTTCTGGTGAAACACTACTTGTCCCACTACTCCACAGAATTGCGGTAGGTTATGCCTGACAAGGTTCAG